>Ga0099823_1004714_pt1 | contig 13418 bp, 6 predicted proteins | sample CowpearedBW_FD_76831 | JGI IMG/M metagenome (GOLD analysis project Ga0099823, IMG submission 76831) | Root nodule microbial communities of legume samples collected from California, USA - Cow pea red BW | ecosystem: Host-associated > Plants > Roots > Nodule | place: USA: California | collected... | reverse complement strand
GTAACTTAAACCATAAAAAATATGGGCTAAAGTTTATCCAACAGTTTTTTAGGTGTATGAACGTAACTGTAGGTAATAGACAATGGTTTTGTACGATAACAATTTTAAAATCGTTGCTTAAAATTCTCATAACAGTTAACGATTTTGGTGTACGTGTTTTTTAAAATTTCATATTTTCAGCACTGTGAGCTCTTAGCATTTTCAATTTAGAAACAAAGATAGGGAAGAAATTCAAATTTTCACGTTTTTGAAACTTGATTTTGCATTTTCAATTAAAAAAAGAAGGAAGAAATATTTTTAATATAAAAACTTTAATTTTTAATGTATTTTAGACTACATTTTTATGAACTAGTCCATCCTCTAAAAAAAGTGTTATCTTTGTTATGTTTACAACACATTTTTACCTCCGTAGTCTCCTTTAATATTATCTAAAGTTATTTTTATTATAATGATATTATATGTACAATAAAATCATAAAATATAAAATAAAATAAGATTGTTTTTCAGAATATATACGTGTGCATTTAAATTCGACTCGAACTCCCCTCAAACGATTTGAACAACAGAACCAGTCATGCCTAATTACACAATCCCGAAAATATATCATGATCTGATTGTACGACTCCACCAAGATATACATTACACTGTCATCGTACAGTTGCATTATTTGTTTATTTAGGTCTGATTGCTCAAGGTTACTTGCACGTCATTCTTTTTTTTTTTATCAAATATGATGTATGAAAACAATAAAAAGTGTGCGAAAACAAATATCAGAATGTTACTGCGTAATTCCAAATGACTCAATATGTTCTATTTGTTTTTTCAAACTTCATTAATGTATCTATTTATTTCTTCAAAACTATATATACGACAGTGATCGTGATTTTATTAGTTCAAACAAAATAAAAAATACATATGTATCTATAAATAACAACATTATATATGGACAAATTGGAAAGATGCAAAGCAATAATGATTCAAATAGCAGAATGAAGCATGCTGCATATTGAAAATGTTTTGTTTATTATATATAAATAATGATAGTTTGATTAAAGGTTATCTGAATTAATGTAATTTTACCAGGCATGGTCTAAAAAGAGAAAACAAAAGGTTGTAAAGGAATTGCATGCAGAAAAATGCTGAAGACAAAAGAATGGAACAAGGGGCAGATCTAAAACCGACCAATGGAAAAATGTGGACTGTTAAACGAAATTAAAGAGGAAAAGGACTCTTCAATTCATCAGCAAAATCAATGTGAGTTCTTTCTTTAGGTCAATGTCAGTTGAATTTTCTCCCTCCTCATTCTCACCCTCATGCCTATGGATAGATATATCATAATACCATGCATGCAGTCCCTGATTTAGAATTTGACTATTGACAGTTCTAACACCTTCAACTTCCTTCTTTCTTTTCATCCCAGATTTGATATTTAATTTTTAACAGTGATAAACAAATACCAGAATTTCAGATGCAGAATTAATGTAGCATTAGATTGAAGTTAACAGTTTGGAAGATGAAAAGAGAGATTTAAGCAAAAGGGACCACGGATGATGAAGCAACATAAATGAATGAAAAGATATGAAGATGCATAGAATGTGTTTGGGGTTGGGAGGCCCCTTCTTAAAAGGTCAGTGAAGAGATAGCATCCCCACCAACTCCACCAAAATTTCTTTACTATTGGGTCTTCTTCACTTATGTCCTTATTATTTCCCCCTGCAAACCTACGTTACATCTTTGTCACACACAAACACGGAGTTTCTCTCTCATTCTGATGACACTGGTGAATAAATGTACGGTGAGTGTGGCTCTCACAGAACTGTTTGCTGAAGTTTCATGCATAGGTACTGTGTGTCTTTTGTGACTGAGACTAGAAGAATGGAGTTGCATGAGAGAGGGGTGGGTGGGGTTGAGAAGTGTGTGATTATGCACTCAGTGTGTGTATTACGATACAATACAAAACTAAAAATCTGTTGTCTGAGAAAAATCTCTAGGTAGAAAAAAAAGAAGGGATGTAATAGCGTGTAAAGGGGTAGAGCTATAAGGGTGTTATGTGAAACCTAGGGGCCTTAGGGTTCAGCCTGAGGGTTCACTCTTTAGTCTGCCTCTGTGTGTGGTCACTACTCACCTAGCCTAGCTTAGTGGTGTTTGGTGTTTGGTGTTTGGTGTTTGGGAGTGCCAACAAGAATGTTTTGGTTCTTCTGACTCACTTCCTCTCTAGCCCTGCCACCACCTCTTTTGGTGCCCTTATAACCAATTATGCTCCCCACTCTAATACTTCATCATCTTTGTCTCTCTTACTTTTCTATTAACTCTCTTAACAACTTTCTTCTTCTTTTCAATTCCATTTATTTTCCTCTACTCAGGATAACAAATTTGTATGCTAAGTACGACTTTAATGTAATATCTCTTCATCTGTTATGAGTAGTAGAATTTAATAGGAACGTCATTGTAAAACAATTTTATTTTGCGGGATCATCTAATCACAAAGCACTGTTAAAGTTATGATTTTAAAAATAATTACCGTTAAAGTTATCAAAATATATGTTTTTTCATAACAGTATAATTTATTTTACATTATTATAGACTTCTTACTATTTTTTTTTCAGTTGTGCTCTGTTTAAAAGCCTCTTCGGGGAAACTTTAGAATTTCAATTTCTAGAAGAGACAAGACTTTTGTGAATTTGATCTTCTGTTTTTTCAACTTTCATTCAAACCAAGCATAAAAAGACTACTTTATTCAGTTCCACTTTAGACTGTTTGGGCTTATCTTACAATATTGGGCTAGCTCACCCAATACGACAACAGAAAAGACAACCTATAACCCGCGGACCATAAGTAAAACATGTGAATTTATTTTTACACCTCATACTTTTGTTACTTCCAAATTGTACGATCTTAAACTTATTTTTTATTTTTAAATTACAATGAAAAAGTCATTTTTAACATGTAGATCGTATAAATCAAAAGTTCATTTTTATTTTCAAATTACATAATCTAAAAATACTTTTTTGAAAAAAAACTTTAAAATTGAACAATCAAAAAGCTATTTCTTTCATAAAAAAACTTCTGAATTGTGTAATCTAAAAATGTCTTGTGAATTGTGTAATTTGTGACTATCTTTCGGATTGCATAATTCACAAGTCATTTTTTGCATAAAAAAATCTGAATTACACAGTTTTGTTGAAAATTAAAAGGGCTTCCGTCAAAATGCAGTGTGATATCTTTGACCTCTTACAAATGAAGAAAGTGAGAGGTAGAAAATGCGTGACAAAAGAAAACATAGAAGGAGATGACAAGCATCTTTTCCTTTTACATATGGAGGTGCAGTAAAAATATATAGGTACAAGAAGAAATACCCTTGAAACAAACATACAAATACGATTAAAACGGACCTGGGCAAAAAGCCCAAAACTCAAGCTGGACTAGATAGAAAAAAATTATATAATCTAACTTACAAAATAATTTGAACTTGCCTACTTAACCTGAAATTCAAATAGATTTCAACCTAACCATATCTCAGATCATCTTTAAAAATAAAAATTACATTACTAAACTTTTTAAAAAATAATGTTATTTTTTAAAACATATACATATGATATAATTAATATATTAAATTAATTATTTATAAAACTAAAATTGATTTCATTACTGTGACTTGATTTCAAAAATTAAATAATTTACTTTTCAAAATTTTAATTAAAAATTATTTCTGTATTAATTTAAGTGAACCAAAATAGCCCACCATAAGACCAGCTGGAATTAAAAATTACAGCCACGCTGGAATATAACCGGACTGCTCATTTTGTCCCACACATCTTCAAATAATAACAATCAATGGTTGTCAATAAAAATATCTATCCTGTCAAATATAATCGCACATGAAGCTCTCATCACACTTGCACATGTCGGGTTGAGTTGAAAACTGCAACAAAAAAATGCCTGAGATGATATTTATAACAATTTTGAAAATGGACATAAATTATTCACTGTAGCAAGAATAATGACAGATTTAGAGAAGTTTACACCCTTCAGTATTTCGTTAAGTTACAATGATACACATATACGAAATTAAGAATATACAATGCATACCGCACAATTCTTATTACTTGAAACTACCGTATGAAGCTGTCACCTCCGTAATATAAAGAACATAACTTTCTCCTTTTGCATTTAGTTCATAACGTTTCTTTTCCGCTATTACGATCACTGAAGATTTATTTACCTTCCAGCTTCAATGATCCAAAACTACTCTGGACTAACGCAGTAGCAGCACGAGCAGCTGCTGATGCACGATCTGCAGAAGCAATGGCAGCACGCGCCTTCTCCAGTACATCAGAAGATTGAAATCTTGTCTCACTTTTAGCATCTCCAGCGGGAACATCATTATTTTTGTGTGACTGTTCAATTTCATTAATATTCAATGAAAAATTATTGTTAGAAAGGCTGGGAGCTTCAAGTTGTTTATATTCTTGTCTATCAGGCACAGACTTGTTAGAAGGTTCCGTAGTACGAGATGTTGAATTATTAGAACCATTTCTGCTGGCTGTATGAGAAAGCGTAGCTCCAGCACTAACTTGCTTCGCTCCTCCCTATAGGTAACACGAGAAAATCATGATAACAATTAAGAAAAGATGAGTAAATTCCGGACACCACAGTAAAGAAGTAGGCAACAAAGTATAATGGCTTCAAAAATCTTGGAATATTAGTTCACAACACTTGGTTTAAATCTATAAATAATACGTAGGTCAGTGAATGCAAGATTTGGATTTCCCTTGTCTAGAAACAGGCTTCTAAATGTCAAGTGCTAAGATAAACGTGTATATTTGAGTCGTATATAACTCAAAGGAACTCTAAGGCGCTGTAGAGCCAAATTGATTGACTGACAGAGTTAAGCAGTGAGAACCATTTGACTAAATAACTGAAATTATTAATACCACTAATAATAAATGGACCCTCCCTGCAAACAATTTTAGTCCTGCAACATGTCTATGACAAGGAAATCACCAAACTCACCATTAAACAAGCTACATTTGAAAATTCAAGGAAACTGGAACAAAATAGACACATTAATATTTGAAAAATTGATGAAAAACAGATAACCTCGAGATCTCCTGCATTCACGGAATATCTAACTTATAAACCTGCCCACTTGGATCCTTGTTGCTATTCTTTACATGGTCCCCAGCCCGTATTAAAGGAGATGGTTGTGTTAGACAATCGACAAACAACCTAAACTTTGTAGAATATCTATGACATATACAGAAGATATGTGAGGAGATTTAAGACAAATACCCTCAATAGCTAGAGTCACTTCCCAATGCTCATAGAAGAACTATCACACGAAGACCAAAGTACCCTGAGATTAGGATTAAACTCTCAGTAATTTATGGGGTCAGTGTCAGCGGCAAAGATGGTAGGAGACCATTATAGCTAGACAAGTGAGAACTCATTAGTGAGACAGATGCTATCTACTGTCAATGACATGTTCTGAATCTAGTAGTAGATAATAATTTTAATGTAAAAGAATGAAGGAAGAAACAAGCATCTACTGATAAAATTACCAGAAGATCTTCATGATTTTTCCTAAATTCAGCCTCAGTTTTAGAAGAATCCCACGCTATATTGTATTCTTCAGCAATCTCCCTCAAGACCTTGAGTTTTACCTCTCCAGATGGAGCAGTTACTGAAAGCTTTTCAATGATCTGAAAAAATCATATCAGATGAACAGATGGACTAATGATAGTATGCAATTGTTTAGAAGCTGTAACAGTATGCTACTCAGAAGCAGCAATTAAGATATATTACCGTGCGGTTTACGCCTGAATCAGGACGAAGTTCCGATACTGCAGAGACAAATTCTTTCCCATATTTAGTGGTAAACAAGTTCTTGATGTGCAACAAGTCTGGTACATCTGAACATCTAGGGGCAGCAAAAATTATACTTGCAATGGCTTCTCGCAATTCCGAGGGGCACTCCCTATCATGTGGAGAAGGAAGGCTTCAAGATTGACTAAAAATAATTTGCTTTAAATTTTATAAGGTGCAACTGTTTGAAAACTCAATTCAGTTATGAAAATGAATATTCTCTGTCATGAAAGTGATTTGGTGTAATGTATATAAAACTCACTATAGTTGAAAGAGAAATAAAAGTATTCAACGCATGGAAGATCAATAAATTCTAGTAGAATCATTTATTTATTTAGTTGCTAATAGTTGCCGTAAATAAACTTGAAGTAACATGTCTCATTTCAAAGTTCAGACATCACATTAAAGTGTCACATATTTCAGTATGCAAAGGGTCAATATACAGACACAACACAGACAAATATAAAAAAGTTATCAAGTATAGGCAAAGTACACTATTCCTACCTAATGTTATATAAAAAAAAGCAATTTTGCTGAACCAAGTTTAAAACCATACATTTTACCCCATTTAAGTTCAGAAACAAGGTCATTGAATCACAATTCACATTGCAAATTGTTATGCTAATTTTTGAATCATGATTCATAAATCGTGCAAGTGAAGAGAGTAGATTCACAAAAGTCACTGAAAGCACCAGTGAGGAGAGTACACTATACAGTTTTTAGCCCCATGAAAAGCAAGAGACCGAGGAGGACATTGGAGAAAATGGTCAGCAGGGATCTCATGGTAAACAATATTATAAAAGATTTATTTAAAACAAACAGAATGGCATTTTGTAATCCAAGTAGCCAACCTCACCTGGTGAAATATGTTTTTATTGTTATTTATTTGATTGATTCATAAACTGTATGAAATTGTAAAGTTTGGTGACATAACAAAGAATAACTAGAAATACATCATTCAAATAATGGGTAGTCCTAAATACAATAATTTTAAACTAAAAAGGGACCTAAAGTCCCACACAACAGAATCACGAGCTATAGCTGAGTGTTTGAAACCTATATTTTACAAGACTTAAAGCAGTAAGGGTACAGCCAAATACGATAGATATAATGAGTGAGTCACAATGCAGAACCCTTGTTTTAGAAGAATGAAACTAAAATATCAGATTAATTAAAAAGGATGTGTTTAGTAGTACTCCTTTAGTTTCTTTTCTTTTGTATTGGTGATATGGAACTGCATTAATTCATCCATGTATTGTAATTGATAATATTCTTAGTCATCCCCCAGCTTCATCTCTTTATGCCAATAGCCAAATCATATCAAAGTCATACAATTGTGATTCAAATTGCAAATCGTAAGATTCTAATACTATGTTCAAAAATATATATTTTACGCCCCTTGAAGATTCAAAAACGATGAAATCATAAATACTTGGGTTTCAACTGACAATAGAGGCCATCTAATATATTTTTCACTGTTACATTCACCAAAAAACTGCCAATAGTGTACACATACTTTCCCTGTTTCTGATTTCTCAAGTATCGAGAAAAGCATATCACTAGTAAATTTTAGTGAAGCAGAAAGATCCAAAAAGATTGACCAATTTCACATTTGTGAAAAATAGCATGGAAATCACAATCTGATTTGAACGAGTACTAAAATTCATGCCCGTTAACCATAGAGAAAATACACAGCATGACAGTATGCGGTGTGCCAATAAGTACTAATATGACCCGCGGACTAATATGACCCGCGGACTTACCTCTGGTTCTCAATTATAGGTACACGCGCAAGAACAAATTCACAGAACAACTCCAATATTTCATATGCAGCCCATATATTTTGTTCTCGTATAATATGCTCCACCTATTTAAATCAGCACATTTTACAAAAGGCATGTCACAACACAGGGAGAAAAGATCCAGACAGAAACTAACAACTATTAACCAACCCTTGAAGGATTACCCGGATTCTAGCAATTGCCTCTTGGCCAGCCTGCAAGAATTGGCTTATCTCCTTGCACATTTGTTTCAGTTGCACATCTCTTTTGTTCTGTAGCAGCTTAATGCGTGAAATTGCGAGGTTGAGGCATGTTTTGCTACAAGATGAAAAAACAAGGAAAAGCCGAATGGTCACTGGTGTACTTCGCAATAGATAGATAGTTCAGAGAACAACCAATTGAACATTCATCAAAATCCAAAGTGCAAAGTAACCTTTCGAACAATCACAATCGCACGAAGGACAGTCTTAGATACATGCATCAACCAAGGATCCATGCTCTTTTATCAGAATAGTTCAGTTTCCCCCAACAACCCAAAATCTGGCTATACACATTGAATATACCTCACTATCTTACATTACATGTTTCAAGAAAGTAAACAAACCCTAAGGAGTCAAAACTGAAATTGAATTTGACACAATAAACACTTCAATTACAATTTGAGCAAGCGTATGAAAAGAAAAAAAGAAATTGACCGAGACTGAATTGAGAAACGTAACATCCAGAGACACAGAAACACCCAAAACCTAAATCATGTATAGTTATGAGAATCAGAAAAGTTAAATCTTATAAGCAATGGGAAATCACCATCGAGTTCCAAAAACGCCTCTGTTGAAAAGCTGGTTAAGAAGTGACATGGTGCCTGTTTCTTAGACGCCACTGCAAGTGCGAGGGTGAGACCAAAGAAAACAGAAGATGTCTCTGCCCTTCATATATGTTTCTCGTCTCATCCATACTATTATTGCATCGGTTTCTTCTCATCTTTTGTTTAAGGTTGAAAGATAATAATTATTATTCATTTTAATAAAATATTCATATAATTTTCTATTCTATTTTTTATTTCTAATAATATATACATAAACTTAAAAGTTAGATAAAAGATAAAATTATAAATAATGTAAAATTTAAAAAAAATATACTTAAATTAAAATAAAAGTATTTAAAAGTTCTATTCTTAAATTATCTCGTATTATTTATGAATGTTATAAAAACTGAACCATTAATGATACAGCAAATGTTAATTTGCACAAAACCATTGTTTAGTAATATCCATCCGCAAGAATTTTGTATTCCATCATATTTTTTTTTTCTTCTTCAAGAAAAATTTATTTAAAAAATTCTTCCATATAACATGTCTTGTGCTATCTATTTTTGTACACACACTACTTATTTATTTTCATTCTTTTCAAATAAATATTAAAGATTAATTAAATTTTATATTTTCAATAAATTTAAATACTTTTAATGAAATTTTTATTAAAAAATTATCTATTTCAATATTTTAATTAAGTTCCTGCAGTTAATTCTGTGATTAAAGACGTGACATTTTTTTCTTGTCATCAATCTACAAAATGTCATATTAAAAATGTCACATCTTTTAATAATTTGACTAAATATTTAATAGAAACGTAATTAAAAATATTCCAATTTATTAGGAACATTAATATTAATTAAGCATAAATACTAATTTAATAAATTAAAAATATATATATCATGACAAAATATGTAATTTAAGTAGGTGTTAAGAAAATAGTTTATTGGATGAACTCCACAATAAAGATTTCCACATTAGAATAATAGAAAAAAAAATTATATATAAAAATTAGCTTAAATATAAATTAATTTATAAAAGTGTTTTTCGAAGACTGTTTCTAATTTAAATATTATGATATGAAGATTAATTCCTTTTTTCTTTTTTTTTTGAGAAGAAATTTATTCAAACATGTTTTAATATTTTATTAATTTTTCGTTTTATTTTCTATTTATCAATTAATTACTAGAAGAATAGATATTTTACTGGTCTGATTCCGCAAATGACTTTATAATTCTTGTTTGTTGGGTTTTTCTCGATTTTTATTTATCTCCACAATCTCTCAATTCTTTTTTTTTTAAGGAAAACTTTATTAAAGATGGCAACTCAATTCTCCTCTGGAGATTAATCGTCAACAAAATAGATAGGTATTCCATATTAACAGTGTAAAAAGAAAATCACACTGTATTCACAAATAATCTCACAAACAACTCTCTAGAAAGGGAATAATGTATTACACCTGGTTTGAAGAGCCAATGAGCGAACTATAACATTAAATTCATAAATGAGCCTCTGATGAGGTAGAAAGCCTAATTGACATGTACATATAGCTACCATAATAAGAAGCAACAGAGGTGCCATTCCTGTGAGATAAATTTTGTGAAGGTTACATTTTCACTAAGATAAAAAATATGACTAAAATATGAAGTATAACCCTCATTCAAGTTAGCACCTAGAATCAAGCCATGAGATAATGTCATTATGGACAGCAAAAATTCTGTCATCAGGTTCCCCTTCCAAGATGCCGTGGTAACCTCCTTCATAGATCTTCAGTGTCTTATCCTTGCTAGAAGCTTTCTCATAAAGAAATTCACTCACTAATGGATCTGTCACCTTATCTGCTGCTCCATGAAGAATCAATAAGGGAGCTGAAACCTGCATTACTCTCAATACATATAAATGTTCTCTCAATTTATATTTATATGACAGTTACTGCATGCAAAAATCACAGATAACCAGAGGAGAAAAAGCAAAAACTAACCACCTTGTGTAATTGTGACTCGATTTCTTGAGTGGCACTTAGAAGCTCCATGCCAGTTTTCAATCGTGTTGGATCATCATAAGAAATAACATTGTAACCTGCCTATAAAGGAAAGAATAAAGTCCTATAATTAGTTTGTACAGTTGTGCAAACTTTCAGGGACTAGTTCTGCATCAAGTTTTTTCAAAGTTCACAACAATCAATGATAGAAGATACTGTGGATCAGTTCATGCACTTGAAATCACTATATAAGAATTAAGGCAAGGGTGCATGGAACATTTAAGGGTTCACAAAATTACCAACCACTTTTCTCTTGCGAGGTTCTCGGAAAGTTAGCTCAGATATATCTTTGTGCGGGAACAGCTTTGCCTTTGGCATCACTTTAGACAGAATGCTTAATACCTTCAAAACTGCACTTGACGGTAGCATACCCTCTGCGATCTTGGCACCAAAACAAGAATAAATCAGGGTTTATCAGATACATATTCGAATATTCCCAAGAAAGGCTATTCTTCAGATGATTTTGGAATCCTATGAATAAAACAGTTCAATGCTCTAAAACTAGAGAATTCATAATATGACAAAGACATGAAAATTATAATAATGAAGTCAGTGACATCAACTGCAACACAGAGGAATGTGCTTACTTTACACATTGGTGCAACAAGGATTACTCCATCCCAAGTGTTTGGTTCCTTCAAATGTACCTTAAGAGCAATTGCTCCACCCATAGACTGCCCCATAATATATCGAGGCAACCCACTCACCTCAGGTCTATCTGTCAATTGAAATATAATGCATGCATTTTCCCATATGAAAGATTACAAATTACTATAGTGATTAATATGACATCATGGATGCAAAAAATCTTACCTTTGATTTTTGAATAATGTTCTATAACGTCATCAACCAAATCATCAAAATCTGGTATATAACCGTGTAATCCATCAGATAGACCAAAACCTGGATAATCCATAGCATAAACACCATACCCAGAAGCAGCTATTCTTTTGGCAATACCTGAATAAAAATTCAAATGCTCCCTCTGTTCAATTTGGCAAGTTTTTAGCTTTGATAAAAAATTGATTGTACAACATACTACAGAGGGCAAATTAGCTACTTGTCTAAATGAAATTAGGGTCAATTGTATGCTTTACCACTCTAACTCACGACTTTTCTATTTTGTTTCCCGTTTTTAATAAGAAGTTGTAATTTAGTCCTCGTGAATATTTTTCTTCCCTGTACAGTCTCTGTTAATATTTTGTTTAATTTGTCTATTTAAAGGGCTCAATGCAAAACTCATAAATTTTAACAGGACAAAATCTAGAAGTAAAACAGACACTCAACTACAGTACAAGTGTACAAGAACAACAACAAAAGCTTTACTCACTTCTCCCACCAGATGAGACGAGTTACATTGATCATAATACATCACTTGCCTCAACTAAAGACTAAAACTCATAGTATTAAATGAGAAACTAAATGACAATTATTTTATCATTACACTGAATAAAAACATATCTTAGGGTTTAAGGCATGCAATTATGACAAACCACCTTCAAAGAAAAAAGTGCAAGTGCTGCCATATCCATGACAGAAACACAAAGCAGCCTTGAGTGGAACGCCAGATTCAGGTAACCAGCTTTTGCAGAAAATTTCCAATCCCCTTGAGTTCCTTTCGTACCACTAATAAACAAGCAACCAAATTTATCATATTTTTCACCAAACGAACAAAAGAACATAGAGATTGTTTGCCAAAAACAGAAAAAGCTTACTTCCTCGGTTCTGATCCCTGCAGGAGCAGCCTAATTTGCCAACCCAAGATAAACAGGGGAAGAGATTGACACATCAAAATGAATGAGTGATTCTTTAACAAGGCAAAAATCTGAAAGATGAAACCGCAGAAACCAAAGCTTTATTGCAAAGGTGACAAATTGGTAAGTAAGAACTAACCTTGAACAAGAAATGGTCCAGCTTCTGCTGCACCTCGGTGAAAGCTGAACGAACCCGTCTCCGCGAGGGCGCGAAGTCAAGGTTCAGAGAGGCGATGGCGGTCAACTCTTCGCTCACACCTTCGATGCTTGACTTTTTCTTCGCTGTTGTCACCGACAGCGTTGTGTTTGAACTGAATTTTTGTGAAATGGGTACCAAATTGTGAGGGTGCTGTGTTGAAGAGATGGGTGCCCGTGGGAAGAGGGAGAAGCCGTGTGATCGAAATCGGAGTGCCTCGGACATCTCCATGATTTCTTGCTTAGTGCGATATGCCAAGACGACAAAAGTGTTTTTAATCAGCGTTGACTTCAAAGTTTTACTACTTTTAATTAGAAAAAATATGCCTTTTCCATAAAAATACGTTCGAATAATTTCTTTTAGAGAAAAATAATGGTTAATTTATGTATAAGTTAATTTCTCTAACACTTGTTTGTGATTTTTTCTTAAAATTTATTTTTTTACTTAAGTATCTTTTTCATCAAGAAATGTTTGTATTGAATTTATTCAAAGTAAGAAACTCTGTAAAATCATTTGGAATGATTTAATTTAAACTAACTTAAATATATTTTTAACTAAATTTAATCATTTAAATTATTTTGGAATGATTTAATTTAAACGAGCTAAAATATATTTTTATTGTATTCAGATGTAATTAACAAAATACAAATTTTTAAGATCAAAGTTACTACCAATTCTATTTTCAAAGTTTACAATTCATTGCACACTTTTTAACATAAAAAAAAAAGAATATTCGAGAAATAAAATGTCAAATATTATAGCATACATAAATTAATAAATTTTAATAAGAAAGTAAATATGATGGATTTAATTCTCAATTATTCATTTTAAAATGTTTATGGTTTTATATATAAATCATAATTTTGTTTTAAGATTTTTGACTGAAATTAATGTTCATCCTTTAAATGGATTAGTTCAAATAGCTGAAAATGTCTCAATGAATTTTTCAAAAGACTCGTTAGTAAATTTT
>Ga0099823_1004712_pt1 | contig 13419 bp, 10 predicted proteins | sample CowpearedBW_FD_76831 | JGI IMG/M metagenome (GOLD analysis project Ga0099823, IMG submission 76831) | Root nodule microbial communities of legume samples collected from California, USA - Cow pea red BW | ecosystem: Host-associated > Plants > Roots > Nodule | place: USA: California | collected... | reverse complement strand
TTATATCATTGCATAAAGAATATTTCTCATTTTTATTTAACTTTAAGCCTAATATTTCTACAAACTAAAATAAATTTTAATAAATATATATTATAAAAAAAATATGTTCATTTGAATTATTATAATTAATTATAATAAAATTATATATATATATATATATATATATAATTCTAAAAGAAAATAGATAATGATAAACCCTCCTCAACAACTCCTACAACCCCACAAATGAATTATAATATGACTCATCACAGTATAAACATTTCTTCCCTACACATCAATATCACCGATCACAATATTAAAATTTTTTTCCTACACATATCAATATCACCAATCATAATATTAATATTTTTATCCTACAAATCCATAGTATGTTCCTCCTCTCTAGGTGTGGTGAGAAATGTTAAGTATCATTTCATGTATTTTATTTTATTAAAAGAAATAGATTTTTGTTTGTATATTTTAAAATGTATTTTTTCTTTTGTATTTTAGATTACTTAATTTTGTAACGTATTTTTTCATTTTATATTTTAAAATATAAGTTTTGTATTTTGAATTAAGGTGTTTTAGAAAAAAAAAAATGTAAAGGGTTTTTACACCTCATGAAACGTAATATTAGGTGAGTCATATCATTAGTTTAAAAGTTACGAAAAAGTTGAGTATGCTGAAGTTCGGTCATGCAAAACTCATTTAAAATATTGTTAGCAATTAATTTAGATAAAAATTTAGAATTATTTTTTTGTTGTAGTTAAAATTGTGGTGACTTATGTTAGTAACTAGAATAATTTAAACACTAATTTAAAAATTATTTTAGTTACCAATAATTTAAAATTTATAAATTGATATCTAAATTAGACATTGACTAATATTTTTTGTTAGTAAAATGTTGAGAATAATTCAAGTGAGTCAAAAAATCTCAAATATAAAATAGAAAGTTAAATAGTATAAAAGACTCGTAATATTATTCTTAAGGTTTTGGATTAAGAGTGAAATCAAATATCTGATATGTGTAAGATTATTATATATATATAACACCATAATCTTTCAATAACTATAACATATATGATAAGATATATAAATCCAGTGGTATCAAAGTCAATGATTCTTATTTTGTAAGATTAATGTTATAAAATCACAATTCAACTCAAAATTATTTGATAATAAGATATTACATAACAACCCCGCTCATATCACATCGGTGCATGTCCTTCTATTTTGCTTACTTTATTTGAAACAAATTAGTTAAAATTGTACATGTAATTGTGCTCCTAATTTTATAGGTTAACCAGGACTTCCGCAGTTCAATCAGAGGTGGAGGAAAAGAAAGACGATAACTATTTCATAGTAATATTACGAAGAAGAAAAGTTTGTCTTTTTTTAGATTTTCAAGTGGTTGAAATATGAATAACTACACAGCCATCTATTGTGTATTGTGTGCTATTAAGTGAGATGATATATTAAGTGTGTATGTATGTCTGAAGTTGAATACTTTGAAGATTGAACTTCCTACCAATGTGTTCTCGGCACTCCTCCTAAAAATAAATGTGTTTGAATTGAGACTTCAAAATAAATTTTGCGGCCATCCCTTAATTATTGTGTTTTTGGATTAATCCTTTAATTTTATTTTTTGAAGTTTTGCTACCCTTATATTTTTCTATCTAACAACAACATACACCTTGTGCAGTTCATCTATGTGAATTGATGATGTGTAGAAAGAAAAACTTGTTGATTTTAAAGGTATCTACTACAGAATTGCTTCCTCTAACTTGTTTTAAAGGTAGACATTGGAATTAAAATTTCATAAGAGGAATATGTAGCTGGTTAGGAAGGTTGCAAAAGTGATTTACATGGAAAGTTTATTTTATCTTGCATGCAGACGCACCTTTCATAGTTCTTGATTTAAAAAGGAAACTTGGTGTCTGGAAAATCTCTATATTAGTCTTTGAATTTGTATCTGGGGCTATGAATGATCTTCAAAAGGTTATATAAAGGCAGGTTCTTGAAGTTTGAAACCAGAAATTCTTAAAAGATGTCTTTGGTCTCCTAATTTCAATCCGTTTAAGCAAAAGCTTTCTCATTTAAGAGTTTTTGGTTTGTCTCAAGGATATATTGTAGGTAAGAATTTCATTATGAGTTGAAAATGACATAGAATGGCTACAAAAAATGACATACCGTGATTTTTCTAGTGTTGATATAGATTTAAACAACAATATCGGATCAAATTCTTGCAGAAAGAGGGATTATTGTCAGCCATTGAAGAATGATTTTAAAGTTTCGGAACATCAAGCTGGTGATCAGAATATTGCACAAAAATCGGGTATAGTAAGACCTATGCGACAAAATGAAAGAATGTTCATGGTTTTGAAAGAGATAAGTTTTTTATTGTAGTTTACATTCTCTTCAATAGTCCTTTTTTTCATTTTACAATTTTCTACGTGATCAGAAATATCAAAAAATATTATCCGTGGATATATGCAGATAAAATCAGTAACGAATAGAAAATGAATATTATAAATATATACTCGTGAACAATGGATACGAATATTTCTTATACCCACATATTAACGGGTAGGTACCGATATCATAATATCGTACCCGTGGATACTTATATCCGCTATACTCTAATCTAAATTTTAAAAAATTAAAAAAATATGATTAAAATATTAATACATTCATTTTGAATGGTTATTTTTTATCAATTGGTTTTAAATTTTCATTTCTTTTATAAATTGTCATTTAACACTATTTAAATAGGTTATTTCAGTTTTAATTGAAATTTATAAATATTATGTGTTGTATTTGATTTGAATTTATAGTTAAATTATGTTGTTAAATACTTTAATTTTATTTTTATTTTTGATATAAATATTCACGAGTATCCGTGAATATTAAAAAAATATGCAAGTATCCATATAACAGATACTCGCACAGATATAAAAACGAGTTCAATATGGATATTTACCCGCTTTGTTGACATTGTATCTTACCCGCCTTATTAACATTGGTGATCATCGTTGGTATTATTAGTTAAACCTTTTTTCAGTAATCTGATAGCTTCAAACATTTGTTTTTTACTCCTTCAGTCACATCTTTCCAAGCAATTATAGCTTTTTCGGTTCTAGTCAAGTTTCAAGCAATATATTCCTCCAGTTATGGTTTCTAAACAAAATTTGTACTGAATTTTTTATTAGATCTTCATCAATACATATTTCATTCTTTCAAGCAAAGTTATTCTATTACTCGAAACATTTTTCCACTTTCTTACCGTGAACATTGTGAGGGAAGAGAAGGGCCTATCATTGTTGACAGGAACAACACCATCTCTAAGGAGAATGTTAGAAACCCAACACCAGAAGTCATAATGATTTCTGCAATAATAGAACTACAAAAGGAGAAATAAAATTGTTTGCAGAAAAGAAAAATATGGTGATTGTGTTTTGCGTCGTAAAAGCAATATAAGGGAAGAAAAAAAGCAACAAATAAATACCTGAATTGGAATTAAAAAATATGTTTTCTCTGTATGGCGAAGTTGAGTCTGTAAAAACACCGTTATACATTTACTTGATGAAGAAAAAGTCATGTGTGACCATGAGTTAGATGTTACATTAAATGATCCACCCCATGAAGAATGGGATAAAATAAATTCAATAATTGACATTAAATCAAGTCTTCTTTCACATCAGTGCTCACAAGCAATTGCTACTAGCAATCAACATTCAGAAATTCCAAATACTACGTGAACTTGCTCACTAAAATAACATGCTGAAAACATCAGTTAAATTAACAGACAAGTTAACATAAATTATTTTCTTTGGTTTGAAAGAGAACCCAAATAAACTCTTTTATCCTATGAAAGTAAAAGTGGATCATCCTTTCTTTCAAAACTAGAATTCATTTCTTGGCAGTTTTAAATTACCAATTCTTCATTTCCTTAACCAGGATTTGACATATCAAACCAAAGTTACACCTAACACTAAAACTCATTTGCTGAATGATATATGTTGCTAACAAGTTAATAAATAATTAAAGCACATTTTATAAAAATGATGAAAGAATACCCTTATCTTGTAAATCACAGGGTTATACTTCAACTCCAAACAAGAGGAGATTCATGCTGCTAATTGAACAGGGCATATCCCTTTTAGTACCTATCAGGAAGAGAAATAAGCTACTAAATGAGAATAATACTGAACATGATCCAGCACAAACTTCTATCATTTGCAACAAGGGCCAGACAAAGCTCTCAACTGTTTCCATATTATGTGATGGCCAAGAAGAATAATCTATTACACAAAAAATGCCATGAGGCATGAAAACTTGGAAACAAAGTGAGGCTCATGCAGGTGCAGCACTCAAGTTTTGAGCACTAGATTTGTTTTTTCGGCCCCAAACAGGAGTGGTCTCAATAAGTTGATGAGGCACAAGTCGTCTCTCCCGCTTAGTTAGTTTCTTAAAGTTGTGAACTCTCAACCTAGCAATATCAGCCTCTTCTTCTGGAGTTATCTCTCTCACTACAACTGTTAGCCTGCATTCTGGTTTCATTATGATTCCTGATCTTCCTTTGGCATGGTAGGCAATTCTCCTTTTGAAATATCCCTTCCCTACAAATGCTTCCGCTGCAAGAGAAACAAGGAACCAGGATCATCAGAGATACAATAACAATTAAGCCTTTCATCACTAGATGAGGTCAGCTACATGGACTAAACAACGTTGCAATGTTCTATTGCATTGCAAATCATGTAACAAAACAACTTCATTTCTAACAATTATGAACTTCAAGATATTACCTACGATGAGACGTTCTGGATCTAACCCATGATTGTGAGAGGCATTTGCTCGGGCTGAATGAATAACCTGCAGTGTGTAGGATATTAAAACAAATGCTGGCAATTTTGCTTTACCATATAGAAAGTAATAGAATAACCTTTCTCTCCACTGAAATTGAACATAACCGGAATCTAAGTAATCACAACTTGTTGTGTTAAACGCAGGCAAAATGCACAGAAGAGTAATGATACTTTAGAATTTCATATTGGTGTTATAAGTGGGAAAATGTAAAATGGCTAGGGCAGGAGGAAAAAATGTTGAGAAAAAAAAGTATTAAAATTTGATGCAATCAAAGAGGAACTTTGAAGCAATTAAAAGTATAGGTTTTGCAATCTTGTCCAATGAGGTGACAATAAAAAACACCTAGTATTACTACCTGATAAACAGTTTTTGATGCTCTTTTTATTGTCAATTCCAGCTGCATCAATGCATCTTTGACAAGCATGCCACGAACCAGAGCAGCAACTAGGTTGACCTTCTTCGGACTCTAAAATACCATCGAAGACAGGGTATGTAAAAAGCACCATCAATCAGATATGAACTAAACAATCATTTAAGATAGTTTACACATCAAATCAAGGAAGGTATTTCAATAGCTAAAAATATATGTTCTAACATGTCAGAAAAAATTGACATGCTGATTAAAATAACAGAAGTTTCTTTAAAAAAAGCTATGCAGGGCACCACATAAATGAAATAAAGCATTATAATTTTTTAATATTCGTATTATAGCGATGCTGAATATACTTGTGATGATACAATGAAACTTATTGATGTTATCAAATCAATGGTTTTCTTTTAGCTTGCATTAGTGCTTACTAGAAAACGCACAAATGGGTGGAAACATGGAAGGCTAGAAGGGAGAGATAAAACAATATAGTAGATACAGTTAAAGAAAGATTGGTAAGGAGAACAGGGATGGGAACTATGAAACCAGGGGGCAAAATGGAATATAATTATTTGAATGCTATATAGAGACACATTCAACCTTATTTTTGTTATTTATCTAACAGATTAGGATTATTTGGACTCATGGGGGAAATGTCGATAAAATCTAGCCCTCTAAAGTGAGAGGAATGCACTTCAGCACTAACAATTTCTGATTAAAATATTGAAAGTTGAGATTGTAATTAACTTCAAAATTTGTTACTGTTAGAATCACCCCTACCTTGCCATTGGGGATTACCAAAATTGTGACCTCAAAGCAGATACTTTAGTCCCACATGGACTAGGGATATATCCAATCTATAGTATATAAGTATAGAACCCCCGATTGGTACCTAAATGATGATGGTTCAGTCTCACATTGTTTAGTGATATAGCTAGGGTATACAAGTGGGGTGCAAACCTTGATTTTGTCACAACACTCAACTGTTGATCGTTCAATCAACAGTTATATAAGTGCCCTTTATTAGCTTGGTTGTAGAAGTGCAAGCATTGTTTAAAAGTATGTCATTTGTGTTATATATTCACATCGTCATCATCATTATTATGTCATATTATCATATATAAAGATGTGTGGTATTTTGTCACATAAGAAAGTGCAATTCTTGCGTCTGGCAGTGGCAGTTCCACTTGGAAAGATTAAACTAGTCCAGTCCAATAGAGTACAGCAAATTCTTTTACTTTATCCACTCTCAAAACTGTTTTGAAGGAGAAAAGCAGTTTCCGTAATAGTATGCAGTTGCATTAGTTAAATTTAAAAAATAAAAGTTGTTCCTTTTTAAAATATTATTTGCCTTGTCAATAGCACCTCATAGAGTGGTGCAATCACAAACCACCATTGTGGAGCGGCTGGAGAATGCTACAATTTCTAAATACATTCATCACACGCATTATACTGAATGAATAAAGTGAAATCTCTTCAATTATTTAAGTAATTAAAAGACTATTTTCTTTCCTTTGATGTTGCCATGTTCGGTATATTAAAAGTTATAAGTTTTCATATTGTACTTTTAAGCACTTAAAATTAGAATCATTTCAAACAAAATTCACTCAACATATACTTGTTCAGGTCTGCCAAACATGCCCTAAATGAAGGAAAACAAACTGCAGCTAAGAAAACCAAAAGCAAACAAGCATGAACAGTGATATGCATCTCAAACCTGCTTTATTCCCTTTAATATTGCTTGAACCTTTTCTGGCTTAGTAACAGCTTTCTGCTTCTGGTCTTCACCTTTTGAACTACCCAAAGAAGAAACTGGGACTAAAGGTGACAAAACAGGTGTTTCCTCAGATGAATTTGCTAGTAATGGAGCAGTACTTGAAATTCCCTGAAACGGATATGAAATTATGAAAGAAGAGAGTAGGAAAGCAACAACAATCCATGCAGAGACATAAAATTATGAAACTTATAACACTAGCTCAGTAAGCCCCGAGGTTTTAGTTTGATGATTTGGGAAATATTAAATATGAACAACTGTTTATTAAAACTCCAAACATAACTGAGTATGATCACAAAGTCTAAGAAAGTGTTTGCACAATTTAGGGAGCAGCAACAAGAATTGTTGTGAAGGTAATTTTGTTTTGAAATAAAAAACAAATTCATAAAGAAAAAGTGACAACAAATATAGGAGGATAAGATATCCCTGACAAGACACCACTGAATCTGATCAACAGCAAACTTCAGAGACTCAGGACTTTCTATTCACTCCTCAGCAGTATCAAGCCTTGATGTCTTTAATACAACAGTCCACTCAAGGCAACTCAACTCCTTTTTCTTCCCACAATAACCAAATTGGTTCAATCACTTCTCCTCCACACAACCTTCTTCCTCAAGTACTTTTTGTTCTGCCTTCAATCATGTTTATCTATGTATAGTCACTTCTTGGATCCTTGACACTGGTGCTACTCACCATGTCCTCTTCACTTTCTAATTTTCTTATGTATACACCTATTAATCCCATTGTGGCAAAATTACCCTCATGTCAACATATTCATGCCACTCACTCTAGAACTGTCAAATTTAATGACTCATTTTACTTAACTGATGTATAGTATATTCCTGATTTCCCTTTCAATTTATTTTCGATATCGAAATTGGTTGCCTCTCTTGATTGTGAACTCATTTTCTGTTCAAATTCTTGTGCTATCCAGATGTGAAAACCAAAGAGAAGATTGATATAGTTTATGTGAATGATAATCTTTACACCATGACTACTACTCTTGTCCACCCCTCTTCCCTGTAATCTGTCATGTTCATCCACAATGTCATGTTCAGCCTATTGATTTGTAGCATTATGGCATGGGTCACTTGTCATATGATAGATTAAAAGTTATGCAGCAACATTATCTTTGTATTTCAAGTGACCGACATTTACATGTAATACCTGTTATCATGCTAAACAAAAGAAATTTCCACTCAGTTTAAGTGATTTTTATACATCTCATCCCTTTGATTTAATTCAAATTGATATACGGGGACCATGTTCCAAAATTTCTCTGCATGGTCACAAGTATTTCCTCACTATTGTAGATTATCATACCTGTTTTACATGGATTTTTTTAGTGGCTAAGACTGAAATTCATGCTCATATGAAATTTGTTCAACATATTGAAACCCAATTTGGAAAATGTGTTAAGACTATCCGAACAGACCACTGAAAAAAATGGAATCGTTGAACAAAAACACCAACATCTTTTAAATGTTACACATGCTCTTCTTTTTCAATCTATTTTTTGGTGTTTTGCTCTCTTAATACTGCATATCTCATCAATTGTATTCCTACTCCATACTTGCAACATCTTTCCCCTTTAGGAAAACTGTGGCAAACCATGCGATGTTACTTCACTTCATGCTTTTGAAATATCTTTAATACATCAGTACCCCCTTAAAACTCATAGAAAGAAGCTTGATCCCAAGGCCAATCTGTTCTTTTATGGCATCTGTCTTCTCTCTGTATATATTCACACATACTGCAATGTTCTGTTGCTGATCCATCTCTGAGGTTGCTTATTTCCTACAAGAGTATTTCTTATCTCTTTTATGAGTAGTTTTATTAACTTTCAATCAGATGAATCTTTAGCCTGGATATAACCTCTCTAAAGGAGAAAACATTGAGAATCTACTATTTAGTTGCAAGAGACAACCATTGCAATTATTTAGTATACACTAGTTAACTTTAACTGGGTTACTATTATTACTACATACATCCTTGCTGGAAAAATAAAATTCACTATAGTACATGAAAATGCTCTACCTTCCCGGTTCAAACTTTAGAGTTGAAAGATTAAGAAAATGCCTTGGAATCCATTACTTTTAAAGTTTGGCAGAATTAATTTTGACAAAAAAAAAACTTAAACTGACACTTGTGATTTGAATGACGTCCAAAGAACCCCAATTTTTTAACACCTCTCACACCCAATTACACTCTTATTTCCCTTCATCGCTCTCTTTTTATAACATCACCATCGCATGTCCCACTTCTCTCTCTCTCAGGGTATAAACACCGCAAATGGATGTCCGAACTTTTTCCAAACCATAAATTTTAGTGACAAAATGATTTAACAATTCAGTCAAAACAACGCTTAGTTTTACTATACCAGTGATCATGCGATCAAAACATAATTTTACCTGATGTTGGAAACCAAGAAAAATGGGTCTTGAGAAACAGGGCAAAGTTGGTGTCGTAATTGTCCACGCTCTCCTCCCTACCTGACCTACAAAACCAAAGCAAGGTTTATCCTAACGAACCCTTAAAAGTCACAACTTCCACATAACTAAGACCACAAAAGTAAAAACATGAATAAGGGCAATAGAGAAAAGTCTTAACCTTGTGAAAGAGAAGAGGCTAAGCGAGAAATGACAAGGCTTGGAGCTGAAGGATTGGCATGGTGGGGATCCACAACTCGCTTGTGAAGGTGGCGAAGGAAGGGGAAAATGTGTCTCTGCCACTGCACCATCTTTGGTCTGTGGAATGGAACAGAGATAGTGTAGTTAGATACTCAATTGAGAAAATCCACTGGTTCTCGAGTTTGTGCAGTGATAAAAAAAAAATGGTGTTTGGAAGAGGAAAAAAACGAGAAAGATGAACAAAGGAACGATAGAAGAACATACCAAGGCAACACCTTCGACTGTGTTTGTGTTCGATGTTCAGAGCTAGGGCTACCTGAGTGTGCGCATGAGTGTGTTGTTTTCTTCCATCTTCATTTTTCACCTTTTTTTTTTCTAAAATACAATTTTGGTGCATTGGTGCATTATTTTTCAATCGTAATATTAGTCCTTTTTTAAAAGAGAAAATAAATTATAAGATTAAGCCAAAGAGAAATTTAAAAATATATATTTAATTTAATATATGAATGTTAAAATAATCTTAATCATCTTAAAATAAATAAACAGTAGACTTATTAGGACATTGCATCCATTGTTGGTATTAATATTTTCACAGCTTGTTTTTTTTTAATTAATATTTTCTAAATTTATATGATTGATTGAACTAATTTACTGTTTTTTTTCAAAATTAAAACTATTTTTTTATATATTTTAATTTAATTGACATGACCAAAATTACACATTAAAAAAATGAAAATTAGGTTAGTTTTTTTTTCTTTAAAACAATAATATAAAAAATTAACTTTTTCTTAGTGTACTTTTCTGTAGGCTCTACAAGATTGTTGGGCTTGCTTAAGATTTTTGTTGAGTTTATGTTTATTTCATTTATATGGTTCTTCTAATTTAAGTCTCTAACGATACTGTTTTAACACTAGGAAACTTCTGTTATGAACTTTTCTTGTATAGAAGATATTTATTTTATTTTTTTCGTTACTTTAGAAATATGTATATTTTTTTAATTTAATACATGTTTCGCGTTATTATTAAGCGGTCACAAAGGTTAAAATCAAAAAGTTATAAAGAGTAAAATTAATTAAATTCATGTTTAAGGAGAATCATTTAAAGAATATATTAAACTTCCAAAAAAACATAAAAACTAGATCAATAATATTTTGTCTCTTTTCTTTGTAGACTATTTGACTTTTATAGAAGTAAAAACATCCATTAATCAAATAATTTTCTTCTTTCTCTTCAAGGACGTTCAATTTGAGAAAATATTCTTTCTTCCTTTTTAACGTCAAATGAAAGTAGTCTCTTATAGCTTTCACGTTTAAATATTTCGAAAACTTCATACTAGTATACGACAAAAAATATCACGATAGTATACAAAGAAAGTATAGGGTGGAAAAAGAAATTGTCATCAACTTTTAGATATTGTAGAAATTGGGTCAGTTTCTTGGACTTTATATGTTACTTAGATAGTTATTGTTTCCTACACTCTCAGAATCACTAGATACACCTCTTTAATAAAAGAGCATGACTCAAATATCTTTCAATAATGCACCACACCATTAATGGCATTGTTGTCACCATCACCATCATCATAATTATCATCACCACTACTACAAAGGAAGAAGAAGAGTGGAAGAACACTAAAAGAAAAGAAGAAGAGAGAAATGTGAAAAAAAAAAAACTCATTTTGCAAAATTCTTTCTATAATGTATTCTTTATATTTTGAAAAGCTCTTTTCAAAATATATTTCATATAATATTTTTCTACAAAATTAATTCTGAAAGGTATTATATTTATTTCGAAAATTTTATTTTGAAAACTTCATTCCAAAAACATATTTCGAAATAATCTCGTACATTTATGTAATTTTGAAGTCACTTTTGAAAAAGACAAAATGGTCATTTTGAAAATTTTGTGGGGTACATTAAGAAATTGTTGGAGGTGCTGGAAGTAAAAGCTTCGTTAGTTTGGCTATTCTGCCCTACAAAATTAAAAGTGGTTCATATCATAGCATGTAGATAGAAAGTGGTTGACATTTTCTTATCCCCTCAGAAGTGGTTCCATGCATTAAATTAAACAACAACAATCATAATCACAAAATACCCAAAGATGTCAAATGTTCACAACCAAACAAGTGGCTATCATATAATCAAAGTTCTCTCAATCACAAAGCTTTGAACAAAACCTTTAATTTCTTCCAACCTTCAAAAGCTCTACTCAAAGGGAAAGATCACAAACTTCTCCCATTCACATTACTTTTAAAACTCAACATGTATTATGACAAAAAGACAAGAAACAAGTGTTTATGTTGTTCTCTCAATCATAACAATTTTGTAAGTTTTTCAATTGTGAATTTTTAATCGACAAAGCCTTATTATAGTAATTTTTTCAATTGTTCTTTAATGTATTGTAACATGAACTAATAAGAAAGTAAATTTCCTATTGAAATCGCATTATTTCATAGGTAAAAACCTCACTCTTTAAATTAAATGTGTCAAATTGGTTTGTGTGGTCGTCTGGTATAACATCATCCAAAATATAATTTAAGAGAATACAAAAAGGAAGTTAAAAAATATGATAAAAGAATCATTAAAAAAAATAGAGAAGTGGAGGAGCCATTACCCTCTTTTATTGGGCATTATCCAAACATTACAAAAAGCTTTCCTTCCTTTACTCAGTTTTTTTCAAGGAGAAAACGTAACCACTTGTCAACAAATGTTTGATCACTTTATTAATTACTCCATTTTCATAAAGTTGATATACATACAAATATATAATGACTGATATACAAAAATTTCTCATCGATAACATTCTTCTCTTTTCAATAATTCAATAATATATGTTTAAGTCTTTTCCGATTTTAAGTTCAATGATAAAATTGTTATCAATTAGTATTTAAATCGGTTTTGACTTCTAAACGATGCGAGTTTTTGGACATAATAGGAACAAGTTTCTCATTTTTCATTCTTATAAATTAAAGTTGTAATTCAACAATTTTTGTTGAGTATTAGGCTCTCTTCTTACGTAAAAAGAAAAAGCTCAAAACTTGAGAAGCTTATATCTCACTTAACAGAGTCGAGTTAACTTAGTGGAGAGGGGCCGCAAAATAAGAAGAGAGATAGAACAAAAGAGTTAAAATTCACTAAAAACCCTAGCACATTGAGGGAGGTAGAGGGAAAAATCGTTTTTCACTGAGCTGTCACCATAAAATTAGCACTGCGGATTTGTTCACCGTTGGATCGTACTGAAAATTTTATACCAGGTTTGGAACACAATTTTCTTCATTCTGACCGGTCAGATCATCGTTACGAAATCTCAGTTGGAAGAAATTAATTTTGCACTGCAGTAGTGATTTTATAGGTTTTTCTTCTCTTTATTCTTATTTATTTGAAACATTTGTTGTTTTGATATTTAGTTGGGTGTTGTCACTAATTTATGCAGTTGATTGAGACTCGTTTGTACTCTTATTGGTCATAGTGAAACTATGTCTTTGGTCTGGATGACTCGTGCCCTTGATTTAAGGAGTTTTTCACGTTAAAAATTTTTGTGTCTTTATTTGTGATTGTAGTGATTTATTATTGTTCCTCTTTGATAGTTGCTTCTCATAAATTATTGAAGTTATGAGAAATTATATCCGGTATATTCTTTGGTATATTGCTTGTGTTGTTGTTTTTCCATTAATTTCTTTATTAATTTGTTCTCAAACACATGCATAGAAAGAAAGCAAGTGATTATTTTTTTTTCTTGGCTTTTGATTGGTTTGATAGATTTCATATATATATATATATATATATATATATATATATATATAT
>Ga0099823_1004707_pt1 | contig 13426 bp, 5 predicted proteins | sample CowpearedBW_FD_76831 | JGI IMG/M metagenome (GOLD analysis project Ga0099823, IMG submission 76831) | Root nodule microbial communities of legume samples collected from California, USA - Cow pea red BW | ecosystem: Host-associated > Plants > Roots > Nodule | place: USA: California | collected... | reverse complement strand
TCCAACACTTCAACACTTCAGTATTTCAAACCCCAGGATCACGAATTCTTACAAAAGGTCAAAAGCATTCTTTGGGTGATAAAAATGTCTGTCAAAGCTATGCCATTTTAATCTATGATATATGGGTACTCCTAGATGGTTAGTATATCCACACTGGGTATACATATCCAGTACCGGTACTTATTGTACATGAATTTGTTCTCAATACGCATCATTAGCATACAAATAAAACACCAAGTTTCTTTAAAATGGTTTGGTTTGTGACTAAGTTACTTTACTCCTTTCAAACACTGCCTTCTTTTAATGCTCTTTCATGCTTGAGTTAGAAGATTATGAAAAATACATCTATCTCTATACTCATTGTATTTGTACTGTAGTTTATACAATTTTATGCATTGGCGATGTTTTTACCAATATCTACGTAACTTCGTGAACAATCTTAAAGAAACTACTCTCAAGTTTTCTCTAATCTCTAGTAGGCCTTAGGAAGTTTATAACTCTTTCTTTTTGTTTCAGCTGAAATTGATTGATCAAAATTCCAAGGAAGCAGGATTTGCTAGAAAAGCTTTGTTCTCCAAGCATCCAGAGATGAATGGTAATTGCCTGATGATCAAGGAATTAGCAGCATTCATTCTTTCTGTTTTTATGTGACTGATTGCTAAGTTCCCCCTTTCTCCTTGTTATATACACAAATGGTTGATAAAAATTGAGTCTGAACTTATGTTTTTCATGTTGTTGACAGGCTGGCCGAAGGATCACAACTTTCAAATCTTTAAATTAGAAATTGAAAATATATTTCTAATTGATTGGTTTGGTGGTCCAAAACCACTTACAGTGGAACAGTACCTTCATCCCAAAATGTAAGTACTAGAACAGAAATACCATCTTTGAAAGGAAATAATATGACAAGATATCCCCCTTCTCAGAATAAGAAAGGGGAGAAGGGGGGAAAAATGTCACAAATTGTACTCTGAAATTATTCAAAATCAACTATATCTTATGGCATTTTTATCTATTTCTCATTTTTATTTTCCGTCCAATTTTGGTTCTTAATCTACAGGAACGATGTTGCCTTCATTCTGAGTGCTCTTTGAATTGCTATTCCTGTTGTGGGCTGTAATTGTGTCATGGAATTGTAAATTGATATCCTGTCTTTCGAATTGTGTATTCCTTCCAAAATACTCTTGGGCCATGGTTCTTTATTCCGTGTATATTTGAACTCTGGACATGTTTATGATCTTGGATTCTTGCCCTTTGTGTTGTGGCTATTATCTCTGAAAATGCTGCAATCATGAAGAGAAACAAAAGGCATCAGAGAGCAATAATTTGGGAATGGTTTCTGTCAAAACATTTGCTCTGGTAACAGAGAACTCTTAAACTGTGGTAATACTTGAAGCTCTCATTGGGGCACTGTATAAAAAGTTTCCTAATAAAAGTAACAGATTGTTCAATTGCTTCGGTCCATCAAACCTCCCTCTTCCATCCTTTGCATTTGTATTGCATTGTAGCTGTTGTCGCTGCACATTCAAAGGGTGTTAGTTCTGATAAGAACAGTTGGTCAGGATTTGCATCTGAATTTTAGGAAGGGAAAAGAATGATTCACACATTGATCACATAACTTATATAGGGTTTATTCTGTTCGTTCCTTGGTGGGTTTCAATTTTATTTCTCCAATATCGTACACGATTTTTTGTTCTTTTTTTGAAATATTACATATTCATCTTTAACTTCTTTTCAACCTATTTTTTATGAGGATTGATAAGGTCTACTATTGTGCATGCTACTTAATTTGAGACACAATTATGACTGCATATATGTTTTTTATTAAGTAATTGACATTCTAATTTCAGAATGCTAATATGTTTGACAATCTATTTTTTTTGTGAATAAATTGCTTTCCGTATTAAATATGTTGTTAAGGTTTCGGCTGCTTGAACTTTTTAGATACTGTTATAAATATTTTCAAGGGAAGGTTTATATATTGTACCATCACCAAGGTAAACCTTAGGCAAATGCTATCGGTATGTGATAATTACCACTACGAGTAGAAAACATAATATACTATACAGAAGTACAAAATGTTCAGAATGGATATACAAATTTTATTCCATCCTCATAAAGTAAGGAGTATATTTATATATATGTTCATTTTTTTTTAATGTTTCACTATCGATTAAATAACTTTTATAAATAACTAAAAATAGTACCGAGAAAAATATAATATTATCAATATTTAATATCAAAAGAATATATTATCATTTTCAAATCAAGAAAAATGTTATTATCAAATATTTAATATTAAAAAAACATTATCATTTCAAAATAGAGTATCAAATATTGGATAAAAATCAAATAATTATATAAATTACACATACACATAAATAATTTTTTATAAAAACTAAATTATTTAACATTTTGTCAAATGTTTAAGTTAAACAATATCTTACAAGAATATATGAAAAAAAAACAAATACTCATGTTTAAAAATTATAACATACAACTCAAACAAAATTGCATAAAATATATTAAATAATAATAATTCGAATTTAGACATAAATATTTTATTTTTTGAACTTCAATTTATATTACATAGTTATAAAAAAATATTGTCATAATCAAGGACGGAATTGGACCTCACTTGACCCTAAAGGAGCCACATACCTATAATTTATGATATTTTTATGTAAATGTAACTCTTAATACTTTTCTTTTGGATACTTTTTGAATATTTAAGACTTTTGTTATCAAAGGCTACATTTAATATTATGAACTATATCTTGTGAATTCTGTTTTAGATAATCATGTAATTTTCACTGGATAGTAAATTTTGGACTGTTATTTTAGAGATATGACACAATAAATAAAATAATATTTTTTATATTACTTAATAAATAAAGAGTTTACATGTGATTGAATATTTGAAATTAAGAGTTAAATAATTAATAAAAATATTAAAAAAAAGTATAAATAATTAAATGTGAGACCTTAAAATTATTTCGGCATTTGATAATAATCGTTTCAACATAATTATATAAAAAAATAAATATTTAATCAAAGTTGTGATAAAAGAAAAAATATCTTAAATATGTGAGTGAATTTTTTAGATATATAACAAACTAATCAAGAAGAGAAAAATGTGTGTAAAAAAAAAAGAAAAAAAATTATAAACTAAAAGTACTTTAGTAATTTAAATAGATATGACAATCAGAACGAAAATGAATATCAGAATAGATATGTATATACCTATCATTATCACTGTACCCAGTTAAAAATAAAATCAAATACTACTCCTACTAATACTCATACCTAATTAATATAAAAAATTTATACCGAAATATTAATGAGTTTGAATACCCACCAACATTAACTTCTGTCCGTACTTGTGATTCCGTGGTGATAAGATACGAAAAAATGTAATTTGGTGTGCGAAAATACAAAATGTTGTAATTAACTTTAGTTAAATAATTCGATTGGACATGTCCAACGAGATTGTCTACGGTTAACTTCACTTTTTTTACTAAAAGGACTTTTCAAACAATCATAATCTAACCTTTTTTAATCATAAATGGATGCGATTATATATATATATTTTTTATAAAAAAATTGGCTTAGAATATGGGCATACAAAGTAAACACTAATAATGGATTTTACTTTGAATGAAATTTACGAAAGGTTCAATAACAATAGATTTTGAACTAAATTTATATAAGAAAGTGATTCTATTTTCCAATTCCTAATCATAAATGTTAAGACCGTGTGTCACTTATGTTATTTGAAGTAGTCATTAATAATGAAAACATCAAATTTGCTTTATAGACCCCATAGTCCACAACATAAGTAATTCAATTCACGTGTCCATCGAAGCCAGACAAAGTTAGATCTTTTGAGGTCAAAACCATGTGCAACATAAATGTTCACCCTTTCCAAACTTGAAAAGACACAATAATGTGTGGACAAAATGGATCAGATGTGCTATGATTAAGCATCGTAACAAAAGTAATTGATTTTTCACATATTGATTATACTCAATAAATCTCACATTATTTAATGATAATTTAAATATTTTTATTTTCTTTTATCTTTTAAAATATTTTTTAAAAATAAAATCATGATAAAATTCTACAACGACTTGAATGGAAATCGAAATACCAAATATAAATAAATGGAAGAGAATCCCAGTTTTATCCACGTATATGGTTTCAAAACAGAGGAAGAATAGTCAATAAAAATTCTAAATCTGAAAATGACTAGTTATTAATGCTCGTTGAATACTACAGTTGATTATGGGACCATGGGGAACCAACTATATTATGCAATTAAACAATTTATTGTGAATCATTGGTCAGGTCAATTTTTATTTTTTATTTACTTTTCTAAAAGCTTATTAAATCCTTGGTGATAGAAGAAATTGGGTTACAAAATTGTTTTCTCAAAACAATTAAATTAGTTGGGTGAGTGATAAATTCTGAAAATTTTCTTCTCCGTTGATTATATTGTATTCACGTAAGTGCTTACAAGTTTTATTTTCCCTAAAAATCGTGAATGTCGACGTAAACATATAGGTGGATCTATTACGCTATTCTTTATATTTACCATGCATATTTTCAATAAATTAATTTATAAATGCATTTGTTGGTAGAATTAATTTCGAATGACATTAGTATAATTTTAAAAGTTTGATTTTGGCTCAATTTAATTTTAAGTAGTATAATTTAGATTTCATTTTTTTATTATTTAGTTAAGTTAACGGTAAAATTATGTATATAGAAAATAAAAGTATTAGAACAAGTGATCTGACCTAGATTGACGGGTTAACTAATAAATTTATACTGTTTTAGTTTTATTTATATTCTAAATGCACTATACTTTTTAAGTTCAACTCGAACTTATGACAAGTCAAGAGACAATTTTACTTGTCTTGGGAAAATAACTTTAAATACAAAAGATAAAATAAAATAAACTCATATTAATAAAATTAATTTTAATTTTAAATATAATAATTTTGTATGTAAATTATAATACATGCATATAATACAATAATATTAATTTTATTTTTAAAACAGAAAGCTAAATAAACCCATATCTTGAGAAGCGTATCTATCCTTAAAATATCCATGAAAAAAAAATTTAATCTCATTGAAAAGAGTATATAATATTGTCTTCAAATTAAAAAGAAAAGCATTCACGGAGGTTAAAACTCAAACTTGAAACTTGTCCAAGGCAAGAAGATGCTATGAATGCTCATCGATATATAAGTGCTGTAATTATCTTGTTCAAACACGTTTTTTTTTTAATAAAATAAAATAACCATGTAAACACTAAAAGTGTACATTTATTGATAAAAATCCACATGAAAACCGACAGTTAGTTTTGTTTTGTTTTCTTGATCCATATTGAAAATATAAAATAAATTTGTAAATGGTAGAACAGCAAAAAAATACGAAGGAAGCAATAACAAATGATGTTACGACATAACCGACAGCAATCGTATACACACATTATAAGGTCCACCAGTAACATTTAAAACCCAGGTTTTCTTCGCATAATGAACATTTTCTAGGCATTATAACCAAACTGATCCAACTTTTCAAGTCACACTTGATAGATTCAAGTTCATTAATCAGGCACAAAATATGTTCTCGAGAAAGTAACATAGTTATATTAGTTTCTTTGTTTGTTTCTACCAGAATAGAGCAGAACCAACACATGTTGCCTTAAAGAGGCGGCAACACCGGGTTGAAATTCCTCTTCGGATAGTTCAAGGAACCAAAATGTGACATTTCAGTGCAGAAGTTGTTCTCTATGCTGTGAGCCAAGTTTTTAGTTGAAATGTAAGGTCCTTTGTTAGCCAACCTTCGTTCAAGAAACAGAAACAAAGTGAATACCAGAAACAGCATATGTAATAATATCATGAAAAAAAATGCTAACACTCTGTCACACAGACATTCCAAATCATATAACTATGTTGGTATGATTCCTAAATAACATGATTTTTAGTTTCGATAAAGTTTTGACAAATATAATAAATAATGTGTTAAAGGGTGTGTGTTTTATAACATACAAAATTGGAAATTCTGAACTGATTAGAGACAGAACTAGACATGATACATTGTTAGTACCTGTTTCTTCGCTTCTCAAGAAACCTTTGAAGTGATTGTCTGCGTGCAAGAGGAAATTCTGGAGAGAGGCATCAAACAAAGGCCAGAATGAGTGGATTAACATACAAGACAATTCATGAAAAGTGAACACAGAATTAATGCCACACAAGAAAATTGTTTGATGATGAATGATCTAAATCTAGTAGAGTAATAACAAGTTAAGTTACCATCTTGCAGCCTTCGAATGGAACTCTTCTTTGCAGAATCAGTAGAGTTTCCCAGAAGAGAAGAAGCACTTTTTGAAATGAGTGAAGTCCAAGGGACCCCACTCTTCATTTCAGCAGACTTAGCAGAGACAGAAGCAATCAACATTATTTCACGCACCTGTTAATCAACAAATATGAGTTACTTGTACAAAAATCATAACAGACATTCCATAATATTCCACAAGGAGTTACCTTTTCTGCAGGAATTCCTTCATAAACACACATGTTCCCCTTATAGAGGATGCTAAACTTGGTTGGATTAGGAATCACTTTGATCGGTCCAGATGATGGCACTGGCCTGAGAGGGAAGGGGTGAAAACATATACCATCAAAATTATCCAAAAGTTTCTCAAGAATTATGCATGCTTTAGACTTCGTAGCTTTCGTATATTTTCTAAACTCTGCATTCAAGAGTTGATCGTGTTGTATAAGTAGTTTCTTTGTGATGTGAGACCAAAACATGCACGAAGATATATATATCAAGACTTGGCAAGGTTAATTAAATAACAAGTGTAAAGTCAAAGGTTCAAAACTCTGAAAAGTTTTGCATTTTCTTCCCTCTGAGAGAGGCTTAAACCCTGAGGGTGTACCCTTTATCTAGGTGAACAAATGCACAGAAGCTTTTTTCTAAAATAAACAAAGAAAACATGAGGTAATGACTAAAAACCGACAAATACACTATAGTATATCCCCAAAATCTGTTCTTTTTTGGACTCATTTTCATCTCAGAAGCTAATGTTTTTTAGGCTCAGAATTGACATAATCCTAACCATCAATTAGAATGTAAGCTCAGAAAATTGTGTTAACTCCTGTCCTAATCTTTCACTTTGTTTAGATCAACCTTTCAACAAGTAGTAAGTTTTGTACAGAAAGAAAATAAGAAGAAAAAATACATAAACTTTTTACAGAATGTTAAAATCAAGGTGTTAGATGCATAAGCTAATTTTAATTTATAAAAAATATTAATTTCACCTATTATTTTCTTAGATAATAAATACATATAAAAAGGTTGATCTTAGTCCAAAATCTTGTTTTCATGATCTAACTCCCCATAATAGATGGGTCTTGATCTCCCTCATACCAAGTTCAGAATCCTGATAAATTTGAAATCATGAACCAAACAAGGTGTCCCCCAGTAGGGTGATGGAGTGCACATGGAAAGAGGGGTAAAAAAGGGAACACAAGAAATAAAGTATCCAATAAGGAAAGCATAAAGCTGTGTGCAGGAATATAATATAAAACAATCTATACATAGAAATAGAGAGGAAGAAACATGTTTGACAGTAAAGAGAGTGACACACCTGGTAGCAGAGAAATGCATAGAGGAATCATCAGTTATGGTGTTGTGGACCTCCATGTTCTCACTCCTTCCATCGTCACTGTCAAGAGCAATCTCCATAGCAGAAGAAGGAAAAAGCTTCCACCCTTCTCCTGGGAGAGTGTTCACACCAGCCATGGCTGAAAAAAGCAACTTGTGATGTGTTGTAATGAATGGTTTAGGAGCAAGTGGGGGTGGATTTTCAAAGGATGATGCTTAGTTGTTGTTCTTGAAAACATTGCAAGAGGAAGAAGAGGCTCTGATTGATTCCATTTGATGTGGTGGTCCCACGCTGCCCCCAACTGCACCATTTTCTCATGCCCTTTTTCATAACAAGCACGTGTTTTTTATGTCTCATTTCGCTTCCAGTCCATTATATGGATAGTATTCAATGTTAACAAATACATAGACAGATGTCTGTTTCTTGCAGACACGTCAACAGGGTAACTTAAAATCTCAAAATATCAAATTTTGTCTTTCAATCTTTTGTTGTAATCTAACTCTTGGATAAGTTTTTACAGTAACCAAGTTTATGAATGTTTCTTAAATATGTAAATTATTTGAAAATTAAACAAGATAGATGAAAATTTGTAAATGATTTGATAGATGTAAGAGAATATTCAATTTATTAAAACAGATTTCTTGTTTTTTTGGCAAATCATTTTAGTTTTACCCATAGTTAATCTTCTTCTCTAATGAAAAAATATTTTTGATAATATTAGAGTTGTTTATACTGTTTAACACATTTTTAATTTAATATTTATTACAAGATACGTTTTATATGTTTATTAAAATAAATAATATAATTAAATTAAAATAATTATATTTCATTTGTTTCTAAGAATTAGAGATCAAAATGTATGAATATTTTGGATAAAAGAAAATTTAGATCAAAATTCAGCTAATAAAATCATACTTAACAATTTAAATTTATTAAATTTTATTGTGTTGTGTGAAAAACTTTATTGGCACATACATTTGTTAAACACCTAAAGCCACCATACACGTTGCACAAGAGTCAGACAAGTGCATATCCTAGCTGTGAGTTCCGTACAAATAGCAATTTCAAACATTTCTAATATTTTAAATATAAAGTATTGAACTTAATAATTTATAAAATATAAAGAAATGACGATAATTTACCGTGTACGAATTTCTGTTATTGTTATCTACTTTTATATATTAAATTATATTCATTTACAGCAGCAGACATTCTTTTATTATTTATCGAATGAAAAATGAATTTTTCAAGAGTAAATTTTTAATAAAGTTGATAAAATTGTTAAATAGAATAATTTTTTTATGAAAATTATAAAAATAAAATAATATAATTTTTACTTTTTTTGTAAAAAATATTATTTGTCAAAATAAAACTTTTTTAAAACATAATTTTCTTATTGAATGGGATAGACAAGTGATATCACATAATAATAATAATAATATATTAAAACATTTATATTTCAGATCTAATTATTTACATTAAATAGTCAAAATAATGATATAAAGAGAATACTAATGATTTAAAAGTGAGTCAGTCTACAAACAATATTTTTATAAGACGTTAAGGGTGTCTTTGGCTAAAATTCACATTGTTATTTATTTATTTTAATTTAATTAATATTTAAATATTTTTAAAACAGTATATAAATCTTTTGAAAATATTTTAATTATAATTATTATTAAATATTTTATATTAATTATAAATGTTATATTAATTGAAAATTGATCTTTAAATTAAATCTTATTAGTTACTGATACTTCTAATAATTATGATTTACTCTCATACTAATGTATACAGGCGGATTCTTAATCAATTAATTATATTGATTTTTGTATCACTTTAAATTTTTGTTAAAAATAATTTTTTTATAATAATTTTACTTAATTTATTTATACATTTAAATTAACTAAATTTTCTTAGACAATTTTTACTTTATTATTAATTATTTGACTGTAATTATTATTTTTTTTTAAATTAAGTATCAATTGTTGTAACACTGAAATGATGTCCCGTTTCTAAATTTTGTCAAACATGTTGGCTCTAACGATGTGGATAATATATTTAAAGCAAAAATCATGAATGAATAATTATTTGTCAGGTCCAAGTAAAGGTGTTAAAGTGAGTCAACCTGACTTAGACATTAGACAGATTGATTCATTATGCGTAAGTTAAAAAAGATTAACACAACTCATTCTATTACGGATTGGTGGATTAGTGGTTTGATTCATTTGCAAATTTTTTTTCTTGCAATTTATTTTATATATTTATTGTATTACAATGAAAGTGAGTTGACTATTATAAAGATAGTAGTTAAAGATTAAAATATCAATGTATATAATTTGACAAACAAATAAATCAAACATTCAAATTATTCAAATATTATTGAACAACGTTATAATATTTAAAAAATATCAAATTGTGAACATATATAATTAAAAAATAATAAATAATTATAATAAAAAAATAAAAAATGTAAAAGAAAATAGTAGTGTTGTTATTGGAAGTGAGTCAAGTTCAATTGAACTCACTTTAAAAAAAATTGTTCAATCAAACTTGACTTAAATTTATAATGAATCAGAGTAACTCAGAAGTTAAATTGATATAGAATTAATTTTCTAATACATAATCAGTATATTTATGAAATCAATTAAAGAATTAAAAGATAAAAAATTTATATTAAATGAAAGATAACTAATTATTATTTTTGCATAGAAGAATTGATTCGCCTTGAAATTAATTTTTCAGCACTGAAACAAACATACCCAGTATCCAATTGCTCTTTCCCATTTAAGACCATCAATTTAGAAACATTTGAAAAAAAAAAATAATCATTTTTTTACTATACACATGGTTTATCCATTGTGCCCCGACTCTTTCATAAACATAAAACACCGACTTTTATTTTGTGTGGTTGGTTTTCACTCAAAAGAAAAAAAAATAGAGTACATAAGTTTCTTTTATTATTTTCTTCTTGATCTTTTAGTCCTCTAGTCATTGCGAACGCTTCATTTAAGATAAAAGGTTTGTTTTAGAGCAAGTATTCTTAGTGTCTGACTTCCTGAGACTTTTGTTGACCTCACTTATATTTAATTGAATTTCCTTAGGAGAATAAGTGTCTACCACCTTTTTCTTATAATGTTTACAAAGTCTCTCGAGGTAAGTGGATAAATGAATAAATTCCAAGACTTAATTATATATTGTAGTAAAAGTTCTTTCTCGTTATAAATTGCCCCCATTCCACTTTATATTTAAAACGCATAATTTAAAAAATTTGGGTCCAAAAATAGAATATTTGAATATGAAAACATAGGATTAGGTTTTAAAATAACCTAAATTAGAAATTATATAGAAGAAGAAATTTTTTTTAATTTTGTTGTCTTTTGTATAAAATTGTTAGGTAGGAAATTTAGTCACTATTTTGTTGTTTTGTTTTAACCTGACAAATTATTTTTTGTCGTTTTAAATTCTATTGTAATGGTTCTGATTTGTTTTTGACATAGATTATGTATACAATGAAAGAATGATAAATTGAGTTCAAAGATGTTTAATTTTGTTTTTGAGTAACAATTAACGGTGCTAGTGTAAAACTTTTATAGCCCAGACATAGCGTCATGTTGAGATTTCAAAATATGTAAAATATCAAGATTAATGTGCTCACAATGTTTTGAAATATGTTACAAAATTTGTAGAAAAAATATATCATAAAGAGTGAAGAAATATGTTGTAAAAAGAATGTTGTTTATGATTCGTGTTATCGGTAAGTTGTGTATATCTCAAAACTAATTTTAAGATATGAAGTATTTTAATGATTTTGATATTATTTACTTTTATTTATGTATAATTGAAAGTTGGGAATAGAATGGAAAGTTAAATGATAAATTTAATTAAATATTTTATGTAATAAGTATAAATTTATTGTATATTTAAATTTACGATACGTGAGAGAATTTTATTATTATTCAATATTTATAATATTAGTTTATTTTTCAAGTGCGCCACTTGTAATTAGGGATGTCAATGATGGGTAGGATAAGGGTAATAGTTTCCTCATACTTTACTTGTTGGATAAATATTTATCATGTACCTGTGCAGATATCCGTTATGAGAGTAACTGCATTTTTTTAATATCTACGGATATCTACGGGTACCCATACCCATGGATATTTATAAAAGAAAAAAGTTAATAACATATTTTAACTATAAATTCAAATAAAATATAATACATAACATTCATAAATTTCAAACATCAAACAAAGTTTAAATAACTCATTCAAATAGTATTGAATGCCATTTTACAAAAAAGATGAGATTGTATTTTAAAACCAATTGATAAAAAACAACTCAAAAATCAATGTATTAATATTTTAATTATATTTTTTTATATTATATATATATATATATATATTAATTTAAATTAGAGTATAACGGATACGGATATTCACGAGTACAAATACTATGATATTCATATTCGTCATGTTAACCAACGGATATAAAAATTACTTGTATTCATTATCCGCAAATATTCATTTATAATATCTATTTTTTATTCGTCGTGAATTTTATTTGCAAATATACACATGCAAATTTTTTTTTACATCCCTTGTATCTATATTTTTTGTTATAATTTTGTTCCATTCAATTGATGCTTTGCTCTCTTCTAAATTCAATTGCGCTCTTATACATTCAACGCGCGGGGCTATGGTATTTTTTAGTTTTAATTGTTAGATCTGATTTTATCAGAAAAACTGAGTCATCATTAGCAATTAATTTTCCACAATCTTCACATGACCTTCAATGATCAACACGCTAGCCAAATCCTCCTCATACTGCTTAAAGCCTTATTAGTTGTTTCTACGATTACGACCTTTCCAATTCCAAAAGTTACCAAAACAATGTTCTCCATCTCGACACCCTTTCACTTTTCTACTTTGATTTTAATTAAGGATGATAAAAATATTTACTTTGATTTGTAAATATTTGCAAATAAGATTTATAATGAATGATTAGTATATGTAAATATTTACTTTTTATGAATATTTTAATATTTATTTATAAAGGAATAGAATATAAATATTATAAAAAAATAAAAATAAAAATTAATTTATATTTTATTAAATTTAATTTAATTAAAATAAAATAAAAATATATATTTTATTAGATTAAATTTAATTTAAATTTTATTACAAACATTTAATTTTTTTTAAATATTTGTCAGTATCTGCGAATATTTATTAATTTTAAAAAATATACACTTATTTTTAAATGTGTATTTAACAAGTAATAAAACGAATAATAAATAACTTTTTATTTTACAAATCGTGTACTCGATACGTATTATCTACGTCCGACCAGTTTTTATTCTAATTCTAACTTCCATTATGGTCAAATAATAAAAATATTATAAAAATAAATTCAATGTTTTCAATTTGTCCAGTACGTAGGTTGAACTAATTTTAATATTTTGTTTGAAATATCTTAACTATATTATTTTAATATCAATGTCAAAACATTGATAGATTTGTTAGAAGACCCTCAAAGTCTCTTTCCTTATCCCTCGGAGAGTTATTTTAGTATATTCATTTCAAAATGTAATAATTAATTGTAATAATATTATCTCAGATAATATGGAAACACATTTTTTTTTCATCCCAAATGTGAGAACTAAGAAAAATAAAAACAAATCAATAAATTTAAATTTAAATATATATATATATATATATATATATATATATATATATATAT
>Ga0099823_1004706_pt1 | contig 13427 bp, 3 predicted proteins | sample CowpearedBW_FD_76831 | JGI IMG/M metagenome (GOLD analysis project Ga0099823, IMG submission 76831) | Root nodule microbial communities of legume samples collected from California, USA - Cow pea red BW | ecosystem: Host-associated > Plants > Roots > Nodule | place: USA: California | collected... | reverse complement strand
ATATATATATATATATATATATATATATATATATATATAATTAAAAGCTTGGGGGAGCCATGGCTCCCCTTAGTCCCAAAGAAGTTCCGCCAATGCATAACATAGTTTAGTGTCAATCATGCATTTTGGTAGTTTAGTCTTCAAGTGAATAAAATCAATTTGCTTTTAGTTTCTTTTCTTTGTTTTATTTCTTTTCCCCCTTTCTTTTAGTTTATTATCTTTTTAGCAAGATTTAATTGCGCAAATTAAACTTAACACACACCATTTTCTTGAATTCGATCCTGTGTCAATTTCCTTATACTTTATTAAGGGGATTATTTGGGTTTTGTTTAACTCTAAAAACAACTGAGAAAAAGTGAGTTAACACACCTATATTTTACCCATACACCCATATTTTTAATTTTCTCATTTTTAAAAGTTTTGGGCTCTTTTTATATTTCTTTATAATTTTTTTACTATTCATACTTGCTCTTTTGATTAGTTAGCACCCTAATTTTCAAATACAAACCAACTTTTGAATAAAAATAAAAAATGTTTTTAAAATAATAATGAAAATAATATTTTTTGGAATAAAAGATAATAAAAAATCAAAAAACATACAAATTAAAAAATGAAGAATTCTTTTTCTTTTTCTTGCAGGACTTTTGTATGGCCATCCACGCTGTTTAATATCCTAAAATAAAGGTACGAGTACTCGTGTAACTAAGCGTGTCGTTTTAGTATTTGATACATTTATTTATCTTTTTCAAAATATTTCAAAAATACGTTATTTTGTTCCTCTTATTTTGATGTTTGTATGGTCACCCGTGTCATTTGACATCCTCAAAATAAAGGTAAGAGTACTCGTGTGATCACCTTTGTCGTCCTATTTCTTGATACCTTTCTTTTTCTTAAGATAATTAGAAAATACGTTTTTTTTTTATTTCTTTCTTTGGATGTCTGTATGGGCATCTACATTGTCTAACATCCCCAAAATAAAAGTGTGAGTACTCGTGTGACTGCATTGTCCTAGGACTCATGCTTTCCTTTTTTCCAACAACACAAATTCCAAAACAGAAAAATGGCCTAATTTTGTAGGTGTTTGGTGGCATGCTTGGTTAAGGGCCTTCCTATAGGGCTCGCTTCTTCTTATTGTGACCACAATTGGAACTTGTAGCACTTAAGGCAAGTGTTATTAAAGCAAAGGAAAAAATTTCTTTTAACACAGATTATCTACAAAATTTGAATAAAATTTTATATTATAATAAAATATTTAATTTAAAAAAGATATAGAGTATCAAGATTGCACTCCTCTAAGGTATTGAAAAGTTTTGATTATGATATCACACTAATATATTCGTCAATAGTAACAAATTATCTTTCTACAAGACAATGATAGTATAAAATATGGAGGTAGGATAAGGTTTTACTTAGGCCCTACATTGGGCTTCTAATGTTCTTACCAGGATCCAAAGTGTGGACCTTTGGACAGGTAGCAAGGTCCAAGTGGTGACTTGAGTGCTCTTGATGGCTGGAATTGAATCCCTTATTGTCCAGAGGGGGAAGATCCACTTGCAAAAGACTCTTTGATGCTTAAGTTAGTAAGATAGTTTAAGGATCTATGAGAGTAGAATAGTGAATATGAATTCTGATTGTATTATCGGAGAAATACCACATGTATTTACAAGGTTTATGGGCCTTTATGAAATCTGTTATAAAATAAAGATAATAAAAACTTACCAAATTTATGATAAAACAACTTGATAATAACATTAATATATTATTTAACTAGATTAACCATATATTGGTTGATATATGTTATAGAATGATATTTATGATTTCAATATATTATATAATCAAACTTTCGATATCAGACTATATATTTTGTTAATATACTAAACCAATAAATATGTTTACTAATATTATTTACCAATTAAGGCCAATAATGTTGAATGAGTCTTGTTGTGTTGTTTAGCATATTTATTGTGCTAGGTATGTACACAAACCATTTACAAATGTTTCCCCTTAAGGACCACCTTCAAAAATATACTCTTCCTCAATCATTATCGCCCATGGTGCATTAACATTACAAAGAACTACGAATATTGGACACTCCAGATCATACAAACAGTTACCTACAGATGTTATTATACCTTTACCTAAAGAGGTTTTGTAACTTAGAAAGGTTGATACTTGTTGTAACTTGGGGATGTTGATACTCATGTTAGTCAAGGGACATGATTAGTGGAATTTATTAAGTAGGTTACTTAAGGGACTACATGTAGCCTTAACGTTTAGGATGTGTTAGTTTTGAAATGGTGATTTAAGCCAAGAAGAGGGGGGGGGGGGTTGAATTGGCTGTTTAAAACTTTTTCAAAAACATAAAACCCTTTTCAATTAAATCAAATAGACTGGAGAATTAGAATGTAAAAGCTGCAGAACAATACACTTTCAGTCGGTCAATTAAACTTTCAAATCAGTCAGTTGAAATCCTTGGAATTTATGCAGAATGCAAAATTCACATATTTAACTCAAACAATAAACTTTTACATACAAGACTTGTTCCAAATGATATTTCTAACAAGTATACAACCTTAGATTACACAAGAACACATTAAAGCACAACAAAGAGTGGATTCCTTGGTTTTCTTGAGGTTTTAGAGTGATTCAAAGTGAGTGAGATGAAGGAAAGGGAATTACACAGTTGTTTTTATACTGGGTCACTCAATCACAGAGCTACATCTAATTTACCAATATAACCCAAGTATGGATTCCACTATATTCAAAAATTTTACAAATCACACATCAATATTACACTTTTGAACAAAGAAACTCACAAGATTTTTGACTCACAAAAATCTAGACTAACACCCTGCAAGAATCACACTTACATACTTGAAATCACATCAGGCAAAACAACCAGAGGCACAAGAATTATTTTACTTTATAAGTACTTACAAGTTTTTGGTATTATTAGAATACATAAAGCATGTAAAAGTTGAAGTTGGATTATTTGAAATTTACGGTGCAATTTGGTGCTATCAAAGTTTAGGTACATTAAATCTTGTGAAGCTAAATATATTATATGTATAAAACTTAAAAGTTGGATGATATATTATAATAAGGATATTATTGGGTGTCTTAAAGTTTTGGAATCCAAGTATTTAGTTGATTTGATGTTGGATAAGTTTGGTTGCATATCTTGGATGTTTGCATGAGATGAAAATGGGAAGAACAAGCAACAACACTTACATGTTCACCAAAATCTGGTAAGAGCATTACTTTCCTTAAGACTTACAAGCAACCACCCTTGCTTGCTCACCAAAACCCGGCAAGAGCATAACCCTTACCTGTTCACCAAAACTTGGTAAGATCGTTGCTTTTCCTAAGACTCACAAACCATAATTCTTAATCATCGACTTCCAAATCTTTCATTGGACGCCTCTTGATTCTACACCCTTTGATGATTACATTGATCGATCCTTGCTGTCATGAGTGTCTAGTCGCCCCTCCGACTATAGGCCACCATCTAATAGTCCACACACAGAATAAATTTACCACGACCACGATCCGCGACACCAAGTGTAGTTCCCCAATACGAACCGTAGTCCGTATTTGTCTCAAGACTACAAAACTCGTCAGATAACACCAAGGAGGGAAATCTTTCGGAACCCATCCCTACGAGCCACAATCTCGTACACTCCACTGGACTTCCAAAACCACTAGGTTACAACCTCGAGTGGCCACGTGTTACCCCAATATAAGTTGCACTCGTATCTGGGGCCCCAACAAAGCATCGCATCAAGACCTCCATCTAAAGTTGTGTAGAATCCCTCACGTAATCCATCACTACATCCAAAACCGCTTAGCACAACATCCATGTCGCTAGGTTAACTCGCATTACAGACCACCCAGCACAACACTTGGCGCTGTTGGGCACCAACCCACTAGATTTTGGTCCAAGCCTAGCACAACATCCATGTCGCTAGGTTAACTCGCGTTCCAGACCACCTGGCAGAACACTTGGGATTGTCGGGCGCCAACCCACTGGATTTTGGTCCAAGCCTAGCTCTACAACACACCGCCTGGCGGGACCACTTTCGTCGCCAAGCGACAACTCTTGGGTTTTACTCTAGAGTTCACTTTGTGGCCTAACTCCTGGTAGTTTACACCATTCTACCAGACGCCACACCAGTAACTAGTAATTTACTGGTATTTGACACTCTAGAATAGGTTCCAATGAACCTATTTACACAAGACACTCAGTTCACGCAAAACATGCGTCCATGACAAGTAAATACACTTTCATATCATTAAGTTGAACTCAACTACACAATATCACATGGTCATACATCAAACACAATCATATTCTTGCTTTTATACATCCTAGAGAATCACAATAAATCCACATAAAACCATCAAAACAAAGTGTTATACCCAACAAACAATCCTAGATAACTAAACAATATACAAACCAGGAAGAACAGATAATCATTGCCCCAAAATATTGCATAGGCAATAAAATAGTAATAATGATAATAATAAAAAAACAACAATGTTCCTGTAGAAACAAATAAGGAATGTCAGAGAACACAAATCACATCTTACCCCAATCATTGACCTCTCCAACTAGTTTCTCCTTGACTTGTACGCGTCGTCTCTTAATGTTGACGGTCGGGACCCTTAAGGGGTTACCTGGAGAAAGGGCTCCGACGATCAAGTCAACAAGGGCTTTCAAAAGTCAAATCTCAGATTAGCGAATTAATGAAAGCGTACCTTTAATTTCTGGGGTCCACGTGTATTTATAGAGCCATTAATTGTGTATGCCCCTTTTGTGGGTTAGGCCCCCTTTTAGCCATTTTGGGACAATATTCAGATTTTTGATGGGCCTGGGCTGACCCCAAGTTCTAAGCATCTACGAGGGGCCTAAGTTTGGAGTTAACAACTTCTTCATTATACTGTATCTTTTACAATAGGCGGCCTAGGCCCTCATGTATGTAATCTTGTTTGGTTGACTATCTGTCTACTGTTTTCATCATAGGACTATATATAGGTGGTTTAGACCGCATGGTTATCTGACTTAGCCTAGGTATAGTACAAACAACAATAACAATAATGATAATAATAAAACGAAACAATAAAAATAAAAATAAAAATAAAAATAATAATTAAAGTAATAATAAAATAAAATGAAACAATACTAATAAAACAATAATACTAATAAGATAACATAATAAGATAAAATAATAATAATAATAATAATAATAAAATAAAGCAATAATAATAAATAATAATGATAATAAAATCATAAATAAAATAAAACAATGATAATAATAAAATAATAGTAAAATAAAATAAAAAAATAATAATCTGTAACAATATATATAAATGATTCTCTCTTTTATGTTCACAATTAAAAATTTCAATTTTATCCTTTAAAATGTAATTATTTATTAATTTGTAAAAATTGACCGTTATTTTTACAAATTTTTTATTAAACCGTCTATCTGTACTTTTTTCTTCTTATTTATCAATTGTTATTCCCTCATCTTTTCTAATATATTTTACTTTATTTTAATAAATATAATTTTATTTTATATATGAACTTAATAACATTACTGTACCGTACCTGGCCAACTTAACCATATAAGTAATAACAAACAATCCCCACATATATATCGAAAACAACTAAGGTACATGGCTCAGGCCGACATAGACCTAAACCGGCCTAAACTCATAACAAAGGTCGCTAAAGGAACGACCAACCTAGGACAGTACACAGACAAGGACGACATAAGCCAACTAGGGAAGTAACCATATCAGACCATTCCAAAAGACTTAGCGAAAGTAAAGCCCCCTGATATCCAATGAGCCCACAATAATCGAACTAAGGGCCTGGGCTAGGGCCTTGGCCCACCTACAACCCAAACTAGGGCCCAACCCATGACATGGCCAAACATAATTAATACTCTATAAATACGTGTCAACCCCAGTAATTAAAGATACGCATTCATTACTCCATTAATCACCTGATTTGACTTTTTGAGAGCTTTGACTTCTAGGTTTTCCCTAACACTGTAGAACAAAAAAAATAATAATAAAATGCAAATAAGTCAAGGCTAAATTATGCTAGCCAAGGTTCAAACCTAGCCTAACTTAGATACCAAACAATTGCACAACCAATTCATGTTTCGTGATAATTCGTACACCTCTAGGATTATATTATCACGCACCATGATCAAGCATATTATTAAAATAATAAAATAATTAAATTAATATGCTAATGACATACACAAGGCTCGAACCTAAGTCTTCTCATAATAGTCAAGTACTCTTAACCACTTAAGCTATCGTTGCTCCTTGTCTTTTCTCTCCATATTAATGAACTTAGGGATTCTCGCCCCTGCATTTATTAAATAAATAAATAAATATTTATTTATTTATTTATTTATTTTTCTCGGATATTACTGGCCCTGATGCTCGAAGACAAATCCGAGCCAGGACGCTCGATGTTAATTTTGGGCCCTGATGCCCAAAGACAAATTCAAGTCGGGACGCTCTATGCCTGGCCATGTTGCTCGATGCCAGGCCATGTTGCTCGATGATTTATGCAGGTAACTAAGATTGTAAGTGGAGCCATAATGGAGAAAATTAGTTCCTTGTTGTTGACTATGTAATTAAGGAACTAAGAGCTCGTTTCTTAGTAGACACTCTTATTATAATTGATGATAAATGTATTGCAAGAACTAAGAGCTCCTCTTTTTGCCGACCTTCTCAGTACGATTGTGTTAAACAATCTGATACTGAGAACTCATCTTTTTGCCGATCTCTTCAGCATGACTGATTTTACACATAATCGAATACTAAGAGCTCGTCTTTTAGCAAACCTGCTTAGTACGGTTGAGTTAAACAATCTGATACTGAGAACTCATATTTTTGCCGACCTCTTCAATATGACTAATTTTACATAAAATCAGATACTGAGAGCTCGTCTTTTAGCCAACCTACTTAGTACGGTTGAGTTAGACAATCTGATGCTGAAAGTTCGTCTTTTAGTCGACCTACTTAGCTTAATTAGTTTTAGAAGTTTTAATACTAAGAGCTCACCAAACAATAGAGCACTAAACAAATGACTTATTTAGCAAAAGTTAGTGTAATGTTGAGAGTTTACTAAACCGGTGAACTATTCAAGGTTAGGTAAAAGGTAATGATGAAGCATGGGAATCTGCAAACGACGATTAGTGAAATAACAACTTTCTCGCTCCTATTGTATGGTGATAGAAGCTCAAAAGTTGGAGAGTTATGTTCCCTCCCGGATGAAGCAGATCTCCAATAAACCGAAGTATTCAATAGGACAAGGAATAGGGCGAAAATTCAAGTCAAGAAACACGTCTCCACAAAGTCGAGGTCATTGCAGGAATCCAGAAGGATGTCTGCACATAGTCGAGGTCATTGTAGGAATCCAGAAGGATGTCTCTACAAAGACGAGGTCATTATAGGAATCTAGAAAGATGTCTCTATATAGCCGAGGTCATTGCAAAAGTCCAAAAGGATGTCTTCGTAGGACTGATGCCATTGAGGGTAGCTAGTTGATGGTTCAAGATTTATGAGGATGTCACCCTAGGACCAATCTCTCTGTAAGAAGCTAGGATTAAGGAGATGGTGCACGTGAAGATAAAATCTTAAGATTATATAAAGTGATTATTTTGGTTAAGAAAATATTTAAAAGAAGATATGGTTATTATTTAGGGAAATATTCTAGTTGTTATTTAGGGGAATATTTTAGATTATCTCTAAAGCTATTATTATGTGTTCCGGTCAAGAAAAGTGCCAAATAATTCTTAACCAAAAACAAAAAGAAAGAAATATTTTTCAACCCTAGCTTAAGACTTGATTAGGTAAAAAACAATCTGTCCCTTGACCATGGGAGCAACGTTCTTATTTATAGAAGGTAAAATTGGTTACAAATATTGCAAGTATAGATAATCAGTTAACAAATAAAAATCTTTAGAGATAATCTAAGATATACCCTTAAATAACAACTAATGTATCTTCTTTTAAATATTACACTAACCAAAATAATCATTCCATATAACATAAGATTCTATCATAACATGCACCACCTCCTCCATCTTGGCTTCTTACAAAGAGGTTGGTCTTAGAACGATATCCCCATAAATCTTAAACCATTATCCAGTTGTCCTTAGAGACGTCAGTCCTAGGGCAACATCCTTGTAAATCTTTGAACCATTATCCAATTTCCCTCAGTGGTGTCGGTTCTAGGGCGACATTCTTTTGGTTTCTTGAAATGACTTTCCTTCTTCTTCCTATATCAATATTGACGCCTTGATTTTATGACGACAATACTCAACATCTCCACGCTTCAACATCCCTAAGTCGATTAGTTGACCATACTAATTCCCACCTATACTCCTCGACATTTTCCCCTCGGTATAAATCCTACGTGTCATTTCTGGACGACTACATAGCTCTCCAATTTTTTGAGTTTCGTTTTTTCGAGAAGAGGAACTCAGAAGTTGTCACATCATTAACTGCTACTCGCTCTTTCCCACGACCCATCATCACGTTTCAACTACCCCTGCTACGTATCTCAAATCCAATGGTCCTTTTAAAACCTCGATCTGCACGACCATTTTCCCACTCCTTCAGTTTACTTCTACCCTAGTTGTATCTTCCAATTCCCATCTTTGCCTTCTCCACTTTCTTCCTTCTTTCTCTCTGCACACCCTTGCTTTTACGTTCTCTTTCCAGGTATTTTCTCATTTCTCTTCGTTTTCCGTTCTTCGTTTATGTTTTTTGCTGCTATTTATCAAATACTTTCCTGATTATCTTTCATTGTTATTGGCTATTCTTTGCTGTGATTCCATATTTCCTCCCATTTTACATGCTATAGTCTTGCCTCTTTTAATTGTGTTTCGTCATTTTGATTGCTCCTTACCGCACATTCCCTTTCAGAACTACCTTCGTGTGTTCCTAAATTTCAAACCCTCATGACTTCTTATGACCCTTTATACCCTTGAGCAACCCTTGCCCTCCGACGAGAGACTTCTTCCATGACCACCTCCACTAGAGTTAGGGCGTTTAGACGCCACCAAACCCTATGTCAAAGCAATGAAACCGATGTAATTGTCTTCCCCTATGATAATGACAAACCCATATGCAGAGATGGCTCTCGACACCCTACCTCCCCTCAAAGATTCACTTACATGTATACTATAATGTTCAAAAAATTAGGTTTAAGATTGCCCTTCAATACTTTTGAAAAGGAACTCCCTAAATGTGGCTCCCTACCAATTACATCCTAATAGTTGGGCCTTTATCCGAGCCTTCCAAGTACTCTACACCCACTTCAGTATTACTCCGTCAGCAAACATGTTTCTCTACTTCTTTGAGATGAGAACCCCCCCCCTCCCCCAAACAAATGTGGGCTTTCCTTAGCAGGGTCAGCGACCGAGGCCTATTAACATTATTTAACTCTTCCTACAAAGGTTTTAAGGGAATCTTTGTTAAAATACAAGCTCCCGATCACAACCCCTCTCTCCTAGAGGGTTTTCCCCTATGCTGGTGTCAGTTCCCGAACCTACAAACCCCTCGACAATTAGGGACATGGATTCCTATGAAAAATGAGATTGCTTGATGTTGGAACAATTGGACATCGTCTTTGATTCCAGACAACTTTTAGAGTTGGAATTCCGAGTAGTAGACCTAAAATTCCACATCGGTACTAACTCCTCTTTTCCTTCTTTTTAACAACTCCCTACTATTCCTTTTTAATCGTAACTTATCTTTCATTTTTGCGGAAAGTCTGATGGCCATGTCCCAAGAAGATATGTTTAAACGAGCTCGTTAGCTGAAAAAACAAAAAGTTTCTACCGTCGGTATTGGCTCTTCTTTTCCTCCTCCCCAAACCGAGGTACAAGAAGAGCTATCAGAACCTGAAGTTGAACCTTTGATAAGGAAATCCATACTCTCTCAGGGAAAGAAGAAAATGGCAGACACTACTTCTCAAAACTCCATTTCTCAACTCCAAACACCCTTCCTTCAACAACAAATCGCGGATGACACAAAATTAAGCTTTTGGAACCCCAAGTTCCCTATTTCTTCCATGGCCGTAAACACAACCTTCTTTGCTAAGACGCCTTCCTCATACAAGCTCAAGACAATAACACCCTTCACGAAGGCATTCTAGAAAGTCTACACAAAGTCGAGGCCTCTACCTTCATCTTGATGGACCAGTTCCATAAGCTTTCGAACCAGGCAGAATAGAAAACCAAAGACTTGGAGCAAAAAGACAAATCTTTGGAATTTTCACGCCCCGAGTCGCTTGTCTTAATACCAAGGTGTCTGAATTGAAGGTTGTTCATGACCAGATTAAACAAAAAGACAAACAACTACTAGCAATGAACAACCAACTGAATGAGTTAGAAAAAGAGAAGAAAACTTGGACCGACAGCCCTGAACTTCTCAAGGATCAGATCGGCTTTTCACTCAACATGGGCTTCTAGCTAGCTCTTGACCAAGTTTGTGTGCTCATCCCTGACGCTAACTTGTCCTAAGCCGACATCTCAAAAACCATCGTGGATGGCCAACTGATTGAAACTGATGAATAAGATATTTAATATCATTATTTCCTTTATCTTCTTATATCTATATTTGAAACATCTTTTAGTTTTCCTTTTTGCAACAACTCGCTACATTTTACTATACTAAGTTAATTTCATTTTTAACCAATGATTGCTTCTTACATTGCCCATTACTCATATTCCTCGCTTTACAACTTCAAAACAAAGCACCATCTAATTTTACATTCCCCACCCTTTCAAAATTCTCATTCCTCGATCAAACATAACAAGAGAAGTCGGTTACAAAATGAGACTTCAACAACATTACCCAACAATATGACAAGAGACATCGACAGCAACCCGGTGCTTCTAAACACAAATTAGTCTTGAAATCCTACTCACCACAAGTGATCATGATGAGTGAAGTCGGCAAAAAATCGAGACTTCAATAGTATTAAACAACAAAAACTAACCTCGAGCTCCCACTTCCTATAAATGACCATGATAAATGAAGTCAGCTAAAAACCGAGACTTGCATAGTATTAAGCAAGACAAAAACTAACCTCGAGCTGTCAATCCCTACAAGTAAATATGATAAGTGAAATTAGCTAAAAATTGAGACTTCCTTAAGCTCTCAATCCCTACAAGTAAATATGATAAGTGAAATCGGCTAAAAACCGAGACTTCCTCGAGCTCTCAGTCCCTACAAGTAAATATAATAAGTGAAATCGATTAAAAATCGAGACTTTGTAAGACTCGGGAAAAATTAGAATAAAGAGAGGCATATGAAAATAGAATTGATGGCTTGTCTAAGATTATGGATTCATTTAAATTAAGTATTTTATTTAATTTTGATATATGATGAAATAATTAATTGATTGATTTAAGTTAAATGTTGTTTATTTATTTTAATTATTTACTTAATTATGATATATGAAATAATTATTATTTGAGTGATTTAAGTTATTGTTGTATTTATAATAATTATTTAAGTGATGTAATTTATTATTTTATTTATTTTAAATTTTAATATTATATTTAATGTTGCGGATATGTGTATATAATTAACTGGTGTGTATCATAATATGAGAAAGTAATTGGTTTGGTGGTTAGAGTGTGTAATTGAGGTGTGGAGGTGTGTGGGTTCGAATCTGTCCATTCTTTTGTAGTGGGTTTTAATTATTTTATTTAACTTATTAATTATATTGGATGGGAAATATAAGCTTATATCTTATTCGTGCTCAATATATATAGAAAAAACTCATGGTCTGGTGGTTATCGTATATGTGTTGTGTATGGAAGTATACAAGCTCGCACCCTTCCAAATACGGTGCAATAATTTTTAAATTTTTCTCCAGTGCATGCAATCTCATGTTTTAATTTCTAAAATTTTCTCTAGTGCATGCAATCTCATGTTTTAAATTTTCATATCAGTTGCAGCCATAAAAATAAAATGGCAAAATATTGTGATTTTGAGTAACGGTCAAACAACCAAGACTTTGGGTTGTTTCTTATTTTTATTTGTTTTTAAATATTAACTCAAAGATTTAATTTTAAATATTAATAGAAAAGATTAAAGATGTTAATTATAGACAAAAGGATAAGATTTTAGGAGAGGAGATATAACAGTTTTAGGGTTTCTAAAATGTGAGAAAAAGATGAGAGGGAGAGGAGAGTTGGAGAAATATGGAGAGTGATAGAGGAGACTGCGGGAGAAACGCTTAGTGAAGAACCAAGTCCAGGTAAGGGAAACCAACCTTGCTTTCTTCTCTTGTTTTTCTTGTTGTTTGATGAATGAAGCTGACCATGTTTCCTTTTTCTATCTTTGCTTAGTAATGAAACCTTTTGAAAACCTTGTCATGCGTTTTTTGTTGCATGGTTTTATGTGTGCATGGTCGTTCCATTCTTTCTTTTGGCTTTGTGCATTGGGTTTCATTTAATGTGATGAGATATTTGAAAAAAAAGTGTGTTACAGTTATTACATTGTGGTGCAATATTTTTTGTTTTGGGTTCTTGATTGGATTAATTTGTTTTCTTTCTTTTCTTTCCATTCTATAGGACTTCTCTTTTCCTTTTATCCATGGTGCAAGTTTTCTTTTATTTTCACGCCAATGGCAAAGTTTTCATCTTAAAAGCATATGGTGTGGCACTACCCATTTTCCTACACTGCACACTTTTTGTAAAATGAAGGTTACTACTTCGTTAACCGTTGGGCGAGATGATGATTGGGTACTGTTTCTATATTTGTTTTTGGGTGTTTAATACGTCTTTGGTTGGATTGTTATGTTGAAGTATGAAATGAATGAATATGCATGAGTAAGAGGATGTATGAGATGTGGATGGTGGACTTGGATTATTCTTGGCATGAAATGAACATGAAATGGTTGGTTATTAAAGTGGCATGGTTATGGCATGATAAAGGATTTGATGTGTTTATTGGAAATCTGATTTGTGTGTGGTTAGGACGTAATTCCTTGAATCTCTAGGTGAGATTTCAGGGTGGTGCCTTAGTTGGTCGGGACGTAATTCCATGACCCCTGTTAGTGGGAGTTCATGGTGGTGCCCGATCTATATAATTTAGTAAGGATTCAAGGTAAGGTTGGATCATGACGCTCTCAGGAGTCAGTTAGTCTCACATAGAGCGGACTGACTCTTGTGGTGAGAGTAGGAGGAGGCCTGAAACTCATTAAGGGCTAACCTTGTGTGTAGGGGATTGAGACATTGTAACACTTAGCTCGGGGGTGAGCAAGGAAATCCACCACAAGTGCAAGCATCCGCTGAATCTAACTAAATTATACGTATCCAGATGAGTCGTGTCGAGTCTTAGTGTATTGTTTGGAAGGTCATGACATGCTTGGGTGATGT
>Ga0099823_1004701_pt1 | contig 13434 bp, 6 predicted proteins | sample CowpearedBW_FD_76831 | JGI IMG/M metagenome (GOLD analysis project Ga0099823, IMG submission 76831) | Root nodule microbial communities of legume samples collected from California, USA - Cow pea red BW | ecosystem: Host-associated > Plants > Roots > Nodule | place: USA: California | collected... | reverse complement strand
AATCTGATTGTGGGCATCTTTCGATTGAGTAAGTCAGGAAAGAGACAACAGGCGATTATCCCTTTTTTTCTTCCAACAGCGGAAACGCCGCAATTCCGGAGTAGTCGTAGTTAGCCTAAGGACTGGAATAAGAGGTTTTGTGGGGCTACCTACTTTTTTTTTGCTAGGAACGACTTGCCTAGTTGGAACTCTTCTCCGCCGACTCCTGAGGCTAGAAGAGGTGGCAGTTAGCAGCAGGAACAGGACCAGCAACTAGGGTTGTTCAAAGAGCAGCCGTCTTTCCCTCTCAAGCGTAGAAGACATCAAAAGAATCTTTATCTATGGCTCTACCAGGGAATCCTAGTACTAGCTCTACTCCAACCAATCCGAAGACTACAAGACCTTCACCTCAATCTCCACCGTAGCGAAATCATATATATATATATATATATATATATATATATATATATATAACTTCTACTATTATTAAATATATTAAATAACATAAAACCTGACCAATAAAATAGTCAGCTAGTAACCATCATTAACCAACACAATACTTTAGCACTATTCATTAAATAATCTCTTACGCATCCACTGTACCATCTCCACCACTAGAACATCTCCACGAGACAAACAAACTAAATTTTTTTATTAGACTATTTATAAATTATATGAGACGAAAAAGATAGAGGATAAAACTCAACAATTCAAAAAAATAAATCTTCCAAAATAATAGTGTAAGAGGTTTTGTTTATCCTTAATTTGATCACATAGAAAATAATCTTAATTCTTACCTACCGCAGTGTTTGTTTTGGTGGACTTTCCTCGAAGCTCCAGATGTGTGCCAGCTTTGAATGCTACCAAATAACACAAGTTGCATATTTTTCAGCAGTAAAACCATGTGGAACAAAACTACAAAAGCAAAACCACTTTGCTAATTTATATATTTAAGGTAATTATTAATAATATATAAATGCATTCCATATATACTTTTTTAAATAACATAAACATAACAACCTTTATCTAATACACCTTTTACAAACAACTCTCACATAAAAAATATGGGATACAATTAATAAATAATTATCTTAATGCTCATGTATATATAATTTAAATAATTTAAAAATATATTTGCGTGTCCTCCGGCAATAGAAACTCACTTATATTCTAAATATTATATTACATATATTACAATAAAGTAACATAATCAAATATTAATTAGTTCTTTAATTTACATAAACTTCTACACACTTAATTTAATAATGAAAACTCTAAAAACAAGGATTAAATTAATAAAAAATATTTTTCATGAAATAACACTCGGGGTATAGGTTTATACAGTATGATACTTAACCTTAATATTTTAAGTGTGATTATGTAAATTAGTCTATTTACAAAACGTATTGTCGCAAAGTCGTCAATTTTTTTAAATTTGTATGCCAACTTTAGTAACTTTTTTTGGATATTAAAATTTGACAAGCAGCATATTGCATCAGAACATTTTATACAATAAAATAAGTATATAATTTTTAAAAATTATTTTTTGAGCAAAGTTAGCCTGTTTGTCAGCAGTAAAAGACTAATCCTATTTCTGACTGCTGAAAAGAAGAGAAATTACAAAGGAAAAAGTTTGAAATTCAAATTGAAGAAAAAAAATGAAAAAAAAAATTGTTTCAACTCTTACTAGAAAATTAGCTTTCCTTCTACTTCTAACAAAATAAAAAACTGATCTTTCTGTATTTTCATTCTTATAATAATCCCTTCCCAATACATATCATTGGTGTTCATTTAAAAAATTTGATTTCCTAACATATATATATATATATATATATATATATATATACTCTTTTATATACACAAATTTGAAGATAATGTTCTTCCAAAACACCCAACTATTTCTCAGCATTTATTATTTAGTACATAATATTTTTTTGACTAGATATTTCATGTGTAATGTATTATTTGAAGTATTCATAATTTCTTATTATTACACTATATATTTAAATATACAAATATTAAGAAAAAAAAACTAATGCATAAAATTTCCAAAATGTAACAAATTTATGAAGGCAATTTATGCAATTCATTAATTGAATTAAATTAAATTAAATGTTAATAAATTTTTACTCCATCAGCTTTGTCATAATAAATTAATCATGTTGCATATGCAACGTAATTTTTTTTTAATAACAAATATATCGATTTAAAATGTTCTGCGTTGTCCAGTTCCAACCCAAAATCCCCTTCCATTGACTGACTCAATATATTAACACGTCAAAATTTCTTTCTGTGGGTCGAATGAAGACCACGCGACAGGGAAGCGCGTGGAGAGGCAACAAGAAAGGAAAAATAATAAAGAAAGGGACACCCTGTGTTCTTCCCAACTCCATATTTAACCACCACTATCCACTCGCTAATTCCAACGTTGTAATGCGTGCTTCTTAACTCCCTCCTCTTCACTCACTCTCCCACATCGTTTAACTCGAACGATCATCAAACTCTGTTGAAAAACAAACCCTTCTTTCTCTCTCTGATTCAGAGAACATCCTAAGAACTCGATTGATTCTGCATATTCCTGGTTTTCTTGTTCTTTGTCTCAATGGAGGTTCAAACTCACACCCACGCTCACTCCACCTTCGATGTCAACCCCAACCCCAACGCACCATTCCCTTACGACATTCATCATCCTCAATTTCGGAGCTCCGATTACCCGACCCCAACATTCCCACTCTCCCCTCATGACCCGCCACTACCTTCACCCACCCACGACTCATCCGAGCCTCACGCGCCGGTACGCGCCTGCCCCCAGACTACTGCTGCCCTCAAGGTGCAAAAGGTCTACCGGAGTTACCGCACACGGCGGAGGTTGGCTGATTCCGCCGTCGTCGCCGAGGAGCTTTGGTGCGTCTTCTCTGCATGGAAACTCTCTCTCTGTCTCTCTCTATATAAATATAACTTGTATATTTTTTTATTAGGACAATTTTTTTTTTCTTTAAAATTTTATTGGGTATGAGTTCATTTTGAGAAAGTGGGGTTTGAAAATTTGAAGGTGGCAAGTGATTGATTTCGCGAGGTTAAACCACAGTACAATTTCGTTCTTCAATTTGCCGGAGAGTGCTGCATCACGGTGGAATAGGGTCAAACTCAACGCTTCCAAGGTCTCTCTATTTTTTTCTATAGACTTTTTTTTTTGTGTAATACGGATACTATACGGTACTTGTACGTTTTGTTGGAAGCTATTTTTCCTTTTGCCTTTTGTTCCGTTTGATACTAAGGTTATGTTTGATTCTGAAGTCAACTGTTTTTTACAGGTGGGAAAGGGCTTGTTCTTGGACGCTAAAGCACAAAAATTGGCTTTTCAACATTGGATTGAAGCTGTGAGCATGCATTTCCTAACACTCCACATTGGCATTATTTAATTTATTTGTAATTTGTTATATATGACCAAGTCATCGTTATCTCTGTTGTAGTGTGTTTGGTTCCACGTCTTGGTTTTTCATGTTTAATTAGAAGAACCTAGTAGTAGTAGTAATAATAGTAGCTTTCATGTTTCGGATGTGATTTATTTACTTCTCAATATTTCAAACTCATCATTTAGTTGGTTTTATGGCTTGAACTGTAGATTGATCCACGCCACCGCTATGGGCATAACTTGCATTATTACTATGAAGAATGGTGCAAAACGGATTCTGGCCAGCCATTCTTTTATTGGTGAGATTAATTTTCTACGAAGAAAGCATTTATTGATTCATTCATTGGGCTTGGTCGTGTCTGATTGACAATATGCTGTTGATGTTGGATGTTTCCATTGTGAATACAGGGGAACATGTTTTTGCTTTACACTTAAGCATCTAAAAATCCCATTGGTGTTCATTGTCTTCCATACTTTCCATGAAAAAAGGGATTGTTTAGGAGCCGAATTTCATTGGTTAGATGAAATGGGAAATTTTGATTATGTTTCCAATTTCTTGTTTTGGCCAAGGGAAGCTTGTCACGTGGAGTGAAATTTTAAGTGGAACGATGAAGAGGTCAAAGTTGTGTTTTTTCACTGAAACTTTTTAATTTGTCTCATTCTGCAGGTTGGATCTGGGAAATGGGAAAAATCTTGATCTTGAACAGTGCCCGAGATCGAAGCTCCGGAAGCAATGCATAAAGTATCTAGGACCTGTATGTGCACCTACTTGTTGGATTTATAACCTTGTTTTTTTCTTTTGTTAATTGTAGTTGTCGTTGACTTGACTATTTGATTTGTAATTTGCACTGCATTATTCAAAAAGTTGTTGCCTTTTCCTGTTTTTCCACTAGTTGATCCTTTTCAACAATTTTCTGTAACAGCAAGAGAGAGAGCACTATGAATACACTGTCTGCGAGGGGAAAATTATCCACAGACAATCTGGGGATTTTCTGCACACAAAAGAAGATTCTAAGGATGCCAAGTGGATATTCGTTATGAGCACCTCTAAGAAACTTTATGCTGGCAAGGTAACACAATTCAAACCCAGTAATTGTTTCCAATTTTCTGTTTCTCACTTTTATAGAGGCACTATTGATACTTTGTACTAACCTCTCAGAAAAAGAAGGGATTATTCCACCATTCTTCTTTTCTGGCTGGTGGAGCTACCTTGGCTGCTGGAAGGCTGGAGGCTGAGCATGGTGTTCTGAAGGTATTCTTAATTTCATAGGTTGCATGATTCATTTAAATCTTTGTCCTATTGGAATCTTCATAGGTTGCACGGTGTTGTCATATTTTTTTTCTTTTGGTACAAATTTGGCTATGCATGCACACAGAATCTCACTGATAGACTCATTCACTAATTGCTACTTCTGTGCATTGAAAAAAAAGACAAATGACTGATTCTCTATGCTTTTGGCTTTTAAGTCCATCTCTGCATATAGTGGACACTATCGGCCAACAGATGAGGCGCTCAACTCCTTCATATCATATCTCAAGGAAAATGGTGTCAATATTGATGAAGTTGAGGTAAATAATTCATGTGTTTACGGCAAAAGTTGTTTCTTCAAGTAGAAATTTATCATTTGATGGTAGTTAGTTCTAACACATGTAGATAATCATCACCTGCATTTTTTCATTGAACAATGATGATGCATTGTTTCAGATTCGCAATCCAAAAGATGATAGCGATACATACGAGGATGGAAAGGTTAGTGAAATGGAGACAGCATTTGAAGATTGTAATCATGGTAATATAGCAGAGCATGTTGTTTCTGAGGAAGCTGAGAACACCTCATCTTCAAGCAATGTAGTAGAGCCTCAACCTTTATCTGTGGGTAGTTATAAAAGAACTCTCTCAGGTGGTCTTCAGAGTCCAAGAGCTGAGGTACCCAAGAAAGCAATATTGCAAAGAATCAATTCGAAGAAGGCAAAGTCCTACCAATTGGGGCATCAACTCTCACGTAAATGGTCAACTGGGGCTGGACCAAGAATTGGGTGTGTTGCTGACTACCCTGTAGAGCTTAGACTGCAGGCTTTGGAAATGCTTCACCTTTCTCCAAGACTTCCTCCTTCTCCTTCCTCGTACAGGTTACTAGGTGGTCTTGTCTCACCTACGGCTTCTTCAACACCCAATGCCACAAGAACTGAAACTGATGAGAATTCTCGTCATTCAACTCTTAAATGATGTTAGGATTATGTCTGTCTAAGGTTACTATAGGTGTCATTCAACTCCTAAATGATGTTAGGATTATGTCTCTCTAAGGTTACTATAGGTGCTTTAGTTGTTAATGTATGTTAAATAATATTGTTCTTTATGTCATGTCTACTTTGAAGAACTTAATGTTGTCTTTTATTGAATTCTTATTATCAGTTCACGTCATGATTGTCTCCACTAGCGTTAGGATAAAGTTAAGGTTGTTCCATGCAATCCCCTGTAGTGCATAGTATAGTAATGTTAGATTGACTACTTCTGTATGTGAACTTTAAATGTCTTCCACAACTAGCCTCCACCTTCAATGCAATTTGATGTATCAAATAGATGATAGAGCAATGAATTTTGAAGCAGTTATTAGTTAATTAGTCTGTTCTTCATTAAGAACGACATTGGAAATGACAAAGTACCTGTCTTTGGGAAACTGACTAGTAATTTTCTTGCATTGTAAAACGTAACTGTCATTAACAATGAAGCTTTCTTCTATCATGTCAAATAATAATTTAAATGCTTTAGAAATTATATTTTTCAGTTATTGCCTTTGGAATGTGGACATGACATGAGTGTTATACACAACAAGAGAATGGTTGTTGAATGTGCCAGACATCATTGGGGTAATGGTTGGGGGATTTCTTCTTACATTTGTGGCAACACTCTTTCCAGAAGACAAAAAATTGTATGTCAGAACAAAATTGAGAAAGAGAAAGATGTCAAGGAATTGATGTTCTTGTTTGTGTTCCTGGTATATCTAGGACCGTTGATAAATGTTACGTGTAAATAGAAGTCTTAAGTCTTGGAAAGTGAAAATAAAGGAAGAGATAGAAAATAAAGGAAGAGGCGCAAAAGAATAAGATCTTTTTATCTCCAAGTTATTATGATTAAAAAAATATTGCAGTGAAGTTATATATAAATTATAAATTATAAATTATAAATTATAAATACATAAGCAGGTTTTGCTGGCAAATGAAGTTTACACACAGTAGGTTCCAGATACGATTGTGTTGAGTCATTTAAGTAAATTGAAAAGGGTTGGTACAGAAGAAATTAAAGAGGGCCCATATATTTAATTAAATCTGTACATGTTCTTCAACCATTATATCCCACTTTCATTTCTTCAGCTAATAACTGTTGAAGATTTTTCTGCTGTGTTCAGGTACGATTCTTTAATGGCATTTGAGCTTTTTTCAAAACTGTTAATTGAGTTTTTATTAAAAATTTATATTTTACTATATTATTAAAATTTTAAAATGTTTTAATTAAATTTTTGTTAACAATAGACATGATGCTAATAACTAAGGATGTCAATGGACAGGTAGGATAGGATACCTGTACTACGTCCCGTACATGTAATTATATTTGTGCAGATATCTATTATGCGGGTACCCGCATATTTTTTTAATATACATACATATCTTTATATACTAGCGGATATTTACATAAAAAAACTCTAATATTTAACAATATATTTTATCCATAAATTCAAATAAAAATACAATAAAAAATAATCCATTCAAAATCAATTGTATGAATGTTTTAATTATGTTTTTTTTAATTTTTTTAATTTAAATTAGAGTATAACGGGTACGAGTATCCACAGGTGCAAATACTACACGTATCTGTACTGTTAACATGCGAATATAAAAATATCCGTACCTGTTACTCGTGGATATCCATTTACAATGTTCATTTCATACCCTTTGCGGATTCTATCCAAAAATAACCGCGAGTACGAATTATTTTACATTCCTAACGGTAACTTTGTCTTGTTACATAATATTTTGTTATAATACGATTATAACATTTATTATACTTAACAATTTTTTTAAAATTAACTAAACTTATAAAAGTATTTATAAAATATAAATTATAAAAAATATATAAATTATAAATTACAAAATTATAAAATTAAAAGAATTATAAAATTATAAAATTATGAATTTTGTAATTTTATATTTTCTCTTATAGTATTATGATCTGATGTTTTTAAAATTTTATAATTTTGTAATTATATAATTTTTAATATTTTAATTTTATAATTTTTGTATTTATATTTTATGATTTTATAACTTTATAATTTGGTAATTTACAAATTTTGTATTTTTATAATTTTATAATTTTATATAACTTTTAATTTTGTAATATTTAATTTTATATTGTTTATATTATTTTATTTTATATTATTTTACTCTTATAAGAGTTGTACATATGAGAAGAAAATCTAATGTTTACAACTTGGTTCATGTTTATCTAATTATGATAAAGAAGTAAAACTATATACTTATTATTTGATTGAGGTGTTGTAATAATTTGTTTAGTGGTGTGAACATTACACATCAATAAAATTTGGTGATGTACTCCTAGCTTGATAATCACATTTGTATATATAGGTAACCTGGTTACATTAAAAGAAAAACATGGAATAACCACTTGGGAATTTAGAAGAAAAATATTCGCTAACTATTTGTAATATTTGAAATTGATTAAAGATTAGACGAAATTTAAAAGATAAATTATATGGTTTAGGATATAGGGTTTAACGACAAATGAGTCAAATTTTATAAAATGCACATTTCACTTTGGAGAGAGACAGTTAACTTTGAATGTTCTAACTAGAAATCTATGTATTATGTCAAGGTACTTTTGGCCAAAACGTTTTGGTATGGATTGTGATGCTAGGTAAAAATATTCTCATCATAATTCAGGATACAAACCTGAGAAAAAATCAACCTCTTTTCCTTTCTTTGCTCAACTTTTAAGTAGAAGAAGAATCATGCATAAAATGTATGACATCAACATGCTTAAAATATGATGGGTCACACTTTTGCAAATTTATTAGTTTGAATTTTATGTGATTCCTTGGTTTTCACTTTGTTCATTGGTGCACATAATGATGGGATATACCAATATACAATTTCACATAACTTGCTCTAATTGTAACTTTTCCTAAAATGTCAACCTCATAAAGACTACTTAAAATGACATTGAATTCCTACTAATTATACAAGTTAAGCGCTAACTCGCATGATGACATACAAGAAAAGATAGGTTTAGTCCACATAACATGTATCGCATATAAGGAAACATATATTGTTAATTCATATGCATATTGGTAGAGTGTAACTACACATAAATGTACAACCACAATGTTCGCTGTCAATACCAACATATTTGACCTAATGATACTTTTCAACAATAAACATCATTGTATGTTTAGAGGTAAACCCTTGAGATTTTTTTTATACAAAGTAACATTAAAAGTATGTATATACAATTTTCTCAAAGAAAGCCTTACTTTCATTATGTTGCAATGTTATGATGTTATTTACTATGTCACAACAATTATATAAGTCTCTCTTACTATTTTGAAGCATCATTTTCCCGTTTCAATGAACAAATTCAACCTTGTAAATTTCAAAACAACATTATGAACAAATTTTGCTTGTTTGTTACTCATAAGTTACAAAGTCATAAAACATACTTATTACTTGTATTTCCTATACGCATAATCTTGTTTGTCTATGCTTTAACAAAATTTTCTTTGTGTGGACCCTTACATCAATAACATATTCAACAAAAAATGGTCATGGTGAATAAACAACAAAATTTTTAACAAACCCCACAAATGCATTACATTTTGTACAATCCATTACACTTCCCCATGCATCCATAACTACTTCCAAAGTCTTTTCAAAATTCATTAACATTTTTACATTTTGTTTTAACATTTTTATTAATTTGAAACTAATATAAAAAGTTCAAAATTGTAGAAAAAACATTGTTAATTGTATTTATTAATGCAATATCTCTATCACTAACAATTACTTGGGAGAAAACCTTTGCTCTAAAAAAACAGGTCTCTTGGTAGTGTCCAAAATAAAATTTTTTTCTCATTCCCTTACTAATAACACAAAAGTCACAAAGAAAGTCAACCTTGTGGATTGTTACTCTAATATTTTTAAGTAAAGACAATACATACTTGTTAATTTTGCAAGTGTTTTCTATCAACAATACAATGTTAACTATATAAATAATTTCAAATCAAAATGCGTCAATAAAATTGTACTGTCTCAATTGTCTAGAGCCCGACCCAATACTCAAAGATGGATATTAAACATCCAAAAACTGACTTAAAGTTTATGGGTCTAGGAATAGGGTCTAAATCTGTCTTATATTTAGTTTAAATTTTATTATCAAAAAGGGATATCTTATATGTGGTTATTATCTTTGTATCTTTTATTTTTTGTTGTTATCTTTGGAATCTTTTTATTATCTTTTATATTCTTATATTTTTAGGGAATAAAAATGATTTGAACGATTTTACTTATAAATAAAACGCTAACTCCACGATCAAGGGACATAACTATTTTGGCCTTAGTGTGGTTAGTTAAAAGAGTTCCTTCTATTTTTTGTCTTCAGTTTAAGATACCCAACTTTTTACCAGAACAAAAACATTTGTAATAACTCATGAGGACTTGTCAAACACATTCTAGTGAATATACATGTATGCTCTAGTAACATCTTAACTTTTGTATTTTAATTCATAATCTTTATGATATCTTATATGCCTACCTATCATTTTATAGTGGTTATATTGTCATTAATGTTTCTTTTCAAATTAAGTAAAATGTTTACTAGTTTCACTAAACTCTAAGTCATGTCAACCATCACAGAATGTTAATTAAGTTTTAATTTCTCACCATACGGATGCCATATTAATATATTAGTAAGCTCATGATTATGTTTGCCACATATTACCTCAGAGTTCACCCTTTTCCATTGCATACTCGTTTACCTCATAATTTAAATGGATAGTCACATGTTCTTACTCCAACTATAATGACATTTAATTCCTTTTTGTATCTCTTATATTTACCACCATTTTCACATCCTCACAATACATATCTTTCTTTTATATTGTTCATTTGCTATATTAGACCTCAATTTCACAATTATACATTCATGTTTAAAAGTTATTTCTATAATCTCGTTCAAGTAAGTTATCATCACACATTTTAAATATCGTCTCTCGTTATAATTTTTACACATATAATAACATATTTTACTTGCTCCATTGTTGTCAAAACTTACACCAATTCATCTTATATAGACTTAAATTTTAGAATATCAGATATTTTATCTTTATGAAACAATATATAAACTTTATCTAACATTTTACTCCAAAATTTGGATTTCATCCAATAAAAAAAATTAACATTAACATATTTGACTTCTGAATAAATCCAATAGTTCAAAAATATATTTTAGATTATACAATTCATTTAAAGGTCGTATTGTGATTCTAAATTTTATAATCCATAATACCATTTTGAAGTTTCATATTCCACTATATGAAACAAATCACTTTTCTCTTACATTTTGCCCAATCTAAAGAACTTATGGATTGCATAATCCGAGAAGCGTCTGAATTGCTCAATCCACGGGTATCCAAAACTAAAAACTCGAACAATTGTCCACATTCATACTTCATACCATAAAGGATATCGCTTGAGTTGTATGGTGTGCCAAATCTACCTCTGAACACCTCCATGAAAAGCGTCAACCACATACCACAAATATTGCAATAACTTTGTTTGGAACAAGCTTCATTGTCATTTAACAGGACAAATAAGAAAATTATGCGGAAAAAGCAAACTTTTTCCCTTCCGTACAGAAGCCGAATTAGTTTCTAAAAAATTGATGGCTAATAAATTTACTTTTGTAATACAGATTTTTAAAAGTATAAAAAATATAATTTATAAAACCCTTATGAAAATATAACGATATAACTTACACAACCTTCAAAGTCTGAAAATGATGTCTACAAGTTTTTTGATTCTTTTGCCTACAGAAATCAATCTAAAAATTTCAACACTACAGAGATTAAATTACGTTTAACTTACTTCTCAGATTCATACTTAGACCTATATTTGAAGATAGAAAACATTTAAAAATAAAAAAATACTATTAAATAAATAATGATAAAAACCTCAAATTAAAAATTAAAATAACAAAATCAAAATCTTAAATTAAATAGTAAATATTATATAGTTCAAATTATATCTAGTGCTTTACACAAACGGGTGGAGCTGCTACAAAAGCTGAGACCTTTTTCCCTGCCTTGTTATAACGAATAGATGTTACACGTTGACTCGTCACTTTTACTAAGAATTTTTCTGGGTTAATCTAAATCTTAAGATTATATTCACATTGAGGTAATTTACGACACAAAATTTAGGTAGATTAGATGGTTTCATTTCTTCAAGGCCCATTTCTTATCAATATCAGAGTAAACAATCTCCTGACAACGTACGACTCCACAAGCTCCTCCAAAGCACAACCATCTTTCACTACCTTTGTTCATGTTCCATCTCACTTTGTGCAATGCTGCCATTTTGGGAGGGAAGATTTCAGGTATATTCCCAAAATCCGACTTTTCATTATCAGCCTCGGGAATGATAGTGATTGGTGGCACATCATCATCTCTGCAATCCACAGATATGCTTTCTTCTGGTTTTTTCTTGCTGCCACTGTTCACTTTTGGCCTTTTGGGCTTCTTCATAGAATATAAAGCTTCCTCCGACCCGGATTCCAACAAATCCACATTCTCGTCAGCGTCAGCACCTGCAAAAATTAATTGTTAATAAGAATTCTCAGCTAAACTACGGCAGTTAATCATATTCGTATCATATTATGGTTAGCATAGCAAGACTGACCTAAAGTCTGAGAATCAAAATTTGAAGTTTCTGCCACTTGATTAAGTGAATTTTTGTATTGATTTGTCTTTGATAACAGGTCTCGGAAAGATTCAGCACACCGACCCTTCTCAGGTAGCTTCTTCCACAGGAAAGGAGCATTTGATATAGGAGTGTTGATAACTAGATTTGAATTCTCCTCGGTTACTGACCCACAAAGGAAGCGTCGGGATCGAGTGCGTGCATGATCGGTCTCCACTGATTTGGCAGTAAGCTGAGTATTATATCAAAACAAACTCAGGATTACTTTAATTTGGGGAGCAGGTTCGAGAAAATTCATTTGTACAAAGCATTAATCAAGGATTGAAGTCATAGTTTTGAAAAGTTCATTAATAAATTTGAGATGTACTGTCAACATTATACTTTTTCCACAAACGAAGTCCTCCCTAAAGTCCTTGTTCCTTAAGGAGAACATCAAGGTCTTAATTTAAGATTAGTCATCAATAATAGTCACAAGACAAGCAGGCCATTCCATTAGAAAGCTCCTAGTGCTCTGACATTGCCTCACGGGTCCACGTGTTTTGTATTCAAGTCATTTTAAACACTATCCGTTGCAATTTCACACTTCCCCATACTGTTCAATATGCCAAATGCCAACCCCTTTATTTTTGTATCACTAAACCCTCTCGAGCCATACCCACAGCCCTTTCTACTAAGTAACAGTTTAACACATAATTTAGTAGACCTCTACCCTAGAGTTTATTTAGGCTATTCAGCAGTAGCACTTCTCACCAATATCATACATTTTAGAAAAAAATCACCATGGTTTCATGTCATCCAAACTGTACAATAGGTCTTGTACTCCTAATCTTATACAACAATACGAAAGCCTCTAGCCCAATATATACGACAATGAAATTGAGTCATTAGTTACATAAATAAGGGCTCAGGATGCAAACCTTTGGAGTGATTAGTCATATAGGAAATATTATTCGCTAATAAATTTTACATGAATTATGGGCTGTGTCTGAAAAATCAACTCTATTATATCCTGCAGTTATGTGGAGGTACATACACTAAAGCCCTTTTTGCTT
>Ga0099823_1004699_pt1 | contig 13434 bp, 7 predicted proteins | sample CowpearedBW_FD_76831 | JGI IMG/M metagenome (GOLD analysis project Ga0099823, IMG submission 76831) | Root nodule microbial communities of legume samples collected from California, USA - Cow pea red BW | ecosystem: Host-associated > Plants > Roots > Nodule | place: USA: California | collected... | reverse complement strand
TATATATATATATATATATATATATATATATATATATTATATTCTTATAAATTATTATAGTTAATTATTAAAAAAATCTATTATTTTTATAAACTAAAGACAGAAAAGAAGGTAATATATACATATGGTAGATTCTTTCAACTCACATTCTAACTTAAATATATTTCTCCTTTATATTCCAATAAAATTTTTAGAAGAACATGTTTTGAATTTCAAAACTTATTCATCAAACTTGATCAACTTTTAAATTAATAAATCACCTCTTCAACTTTAAAAATATAAAAAAATGTTTTTAATGTTTAAATTAATGATATTAATTTGATTGCAATAATATTATCCAAATCACTAAATTCACATTTTTTTTTAAATTTAGAATTTGTTCATTAATATTACAAACTGAAATTAAATTTGACTATAAGTACATAAAATACAAATGCATTTTTTTCCTACTCTAAATTTTTATCATTTTTATTACATTACTTAAAGCATATTACTTTATTTTATATTTTCCCCCTATTTTTCTCTCCCATTTTCACCTGAAACTACCCATTTAAGATGAGTCACGTTTAAAAAGTTGACTTGTTTTTCATTACTCACAGTGAACCTGACCAACCAAAGGAGAAGAAAAGACCAAAATAAATTGGAGTAAAAATAAAAGAAAGTAGCTTTCATGTTAAGAATAATTAAATAATTCTAATCTTCTTACAATAACTTCTTTCCTAATATCGAAAGGGTTAATGTTTATAGGTTTAAATATTAAATATTTTTTATTTAATATTTTGTTTAAAAAAATCCATTCCAAAAGTTTATGTTCTATACTTTTGTTTTGTTGATTTCAAAACTAGTGATTTTAAATACCGAAGGCCTTGTCAACTTTTCCTTTTCAGTCATATCCATCATTTAATAATGTAGGGACAATTAATTTAAAATCACGTCAACTTACTGTCTGAAATAAGAAAAATAATATTCTATTTAGATGGATAATAAAAAATAATGGAATAGAAAAACAAAAACAGTGAAAAATAAAATTGTTTTGCTTATATAAAAAAAATGCAAATTAGATTAACATTTAATTTATAATTTACTCGTTTAATTTTTCGGTTTAGTTTATTTTTGTCTTTTTATTATTTTTTATTTAATTTAGTTCTTTAATCTTTTAAAAAGATTTAAGTTGATTATGTTTAAAAAAGTTTAATTTAAAAAAAAATTAATTAATTTCTTTATGTAAAATTTCGAATCAATTTAATCCACTTAATATTAAAACAATTTAATTTTTTTATTTAATTTGAAATTAAATTAGTTATTAATTTTAATTACAATTTATATATATATATGTTAAAAAATATTTTTATAATTTATATATAAAATCATCCATCTAAATGTATAAAATTTGAGTATTTAGGTCAAGTATAAAAAATAAAAATAAAATAATTTGAGTATTTAGGTTGAGTGATTTGATATATAAATTATGATAAATTATTTTAATATGTACATATAAGTTGTAATTAAGCTTAATTACTAATTTGTTTTCAAATTGGAGAGGATAAAATTTAATCGTTTTAAAAGATAAGATGACTAAATTAAATAAAAAATGTAAATAGAGAGACTAAAGTGAAAATTTTTAAGAAATTAAATTTTTTTAAATAATTAGATGACCAAATTGAATTTTTTTTAAAAAGCTAGAGAATTATATTGAACGCAAGAATAATAAAAGGTCTAAAATGAATCAAATCAACAAATTTAAGAACTAAATCATTAAGTAACTTAAAGTGAAATATATTTATTTACTATATTTTATGAGTAGTCCAAATTTACACTTTTTCTTGTATTCTTGTAGTGTTTGGATTACACTTAAGAAACATGAGTTTCTTTCCATGAAATGAAAAAAATCTGGTTGAATGGAAAACCATTTTCAAGTTGCTTTGAAATTAAGCAACCTTTGGATCAAATGAAACTAAAAAAAAAATGAGAATGTTAAGTAGGGCCTTAAAGGCAGTCATTAAGGTATAATTAATGATCTTTGATTTTATCATTTCTACTTTGAAAACTGAAATAATTTATTTCATTAATTAAAATAATATAAATTGATATGACAGATTTTATAAAAACAAAAATATCATTTAGAATTTTTAAAGAATATTTGTGACACAAAATAAATACTTTAGAATCTCTAAGACTTCTACTAAAATGCAAACAAAAATATCTCTCTGACACTTGAAAAGTCTCTCAGTAGAAGCTTGAAACATTTGGAAGGTACAATATTTAATTTTTGCAAAAAAAAAAATCTTTTTGAAATTTATAGTCTTTTTCAAATTCTTTTGTAATGAAGATGTTGCACTTTCATGTGAAAAAATTCCCCCCTTCTTCATGATATATTTTGTCACTCCTTCAAATTAATTTTCTTTTTTTACATTTAATTATATTTTTATTTCTAGCTATGACATCCCATTTAATAGATAAATTCTAATAAACAAAAATCACATATTATAGTAAATAGAGCATGCGACATAATATATATATATATATGGATTTATCACTACAGTTATCTCAAATTATACTAGAAAATGAATACCAAAGACACTAAACAATGTCAAAACATGTCTTAAAATGCAAAACAGTAATAAAAAGTTTTTCAAAAGAGGCTCACAACATGCCTAACTAAACAACAACATCTCCATCATCATGGTGATCACTAGGGGTCTCCATATATGCTCACACCAACATTGATGATCATTGCAAAAAGGAAGATTAAACAAGAAACAGACACAGAGAGAAAGGTTAATCTAGAGAAAAATAATTTTTAACATATATATAAATAATAAGGTTATAAGCAACATGTGATACATGTAATGAAATTGGATTCACTACTTTATCATCACTCACACATAATCCACATATTTTCTCAAAACATTATCATCTCATGTTACACACATCAAATATAGTCTCAAAGCACTTCATCATACGTGCACAACATCATACACAATACTCTTGAGAAGTAAAACAACAATCAATAAAAGAAATCAATTAATGAAACACGTCCCTGCACCAGTCTCGCTCAAACTAGAAGTCTTCGCTTAAGCGACAAAAGTTTTCTCACTTAAGCTAGACATTCTTGCATGGGCGAGAGCTCGAATAGTAAGCATTGTGAGGTTCTGCAAGTTCTCGCTGTGTGAGACCTTCTCACCTAAGTGAGATTGCTCTTCGCTCAAAGCTTAAGCTCATCGCCTAAACGACAACTCGAGATAAATCTGGGTGGGTTTTCTGCTATTCTTGCTTAGGCGGGATTACTCGCCTGGAGGGAAAAAGTAGATTTCTCCCCTGCTCGTGCATGCAAACTAGAAAAACAAAGCCAAACATATCCAGTACATTTCCATACAATCACACACATCATTCAACAATTAAAACACAGTTTAGAACCACAACCCAGTCATACATTTCGAAAGCATTTGAAAACCATAGCTTCTCTTACCTCGAAACTGAAAATGAAACTGCAAGGAGAAAACCCTAACGGAAGGAGCACCACACTCCATGAACAAAAAGAGATGAAATAAAAGAAGCACAAGGACAAGAATGAGACTCTAAAGAAGAACCCAAGATAGAACCAACACACCCAAACAAAAAAGATGAAAAACACGAAGGTTTGGTGTTCAACTTACATGGAGGAAAGGACGTTAGCTTAGAGGAGGGTTTCACAACTCTCCTCGTTCAACTTCTGCTTCAAAAAGAGGGAAAAGAAAGTGAGTTGTTTGGGTTGAGGATAAAGTGAAAAGCTGAACAGTTTCCTAAAAATGAGAACACGAGAAAATTGACCTTGGGCCTTCTAACTTAAAGTGGGCCCAAACTAGAAAATAAAAGTGAGCTTTACACTAGCAATATTAAACTTACTTATTTTATTGTTTTATTTTTTTTTAACTTTTTATAATTGTGCATCAAATAAATTATTAATTAAAGCTTAATATCACTTATGGCCATTTTTGTTCTTTAAATAAAGTAAAATTGTATTTATGATGATTAGATTAAGATTACAATTAATTATATATTTTTTTAAAATTCAAAACATATTAATTATCCTTAACCAATATCCTAAAAATCCTAAAAACAATTGTCAAACATTTGGTATCACTTTCGATATAAAATGAAAGTGGGTTTGGACTCCCAAACGTGAAACAAACACATACTAAGTTGTACATTTGTCCTACAAAATTTCAAAATAATTGAAATTAATGTACCAAAATTGCAATTGCTAATATATTATTCTATTTTTACTCACAACATAAATAATTAAGGTTTGAAGGCTTGCAATAGTTGAAGGAATTGAATTAAAATGACATGTAAACAGAAATAATTAACAAGTAACATAAATAAATACTTGTGAGCGTGTTTAATATGAATATTTCGAAAGAGGTTTATATTTATTGGAGTTAAGATAATTAGATCAATACATCTATGAAATATATAAAGTAAATTTAGTTTTCATACGAATCAGGTGTTAGAAAATATAATAAAAAATAAATAATAATAATTATAAGAAAAAGATAATATATTAAATGAAAGAATAGAAATAGTTTGGGTTGAAACACACATAGTGTTATCCTTAAAGATAAAACCCTCTTACTGCACAGGAAAAAAATTTAATTATATGCACTTCTCTTCCAATATACAACAACCCGTCATATCAATTGAGTACAACAAATAATTTTTGAACCTTATGAATATCAATATCTTAAAAGACGATATGAAGCAAAAAACTAAAGATACTTTTCATGTGAGTTGATGTATTTATTGTGTATTTTTTTTCATAAACATAAGTGATATTTATAGGTAGAACAGAAAATAAATATAATAAAGTTAGAAATTGTTTAATGATAAATAACGTTATTTTATAATGATATTTTGATTCATTTTTTATCTACTTTTAATCTATCACTCTAATCACTCTTTAATTATTTATTTTGATGATTTTTTTAATAGTATGATGTAATGATTTAAGAATAATTGGAGTGGTGAATTAAAAATGAATAAAAAACGGTAAAAATATTATTATTCAAGAAGTATACACAATTATATTGTTGGCTTAAAATGCTACTTTTTACATTACTTTGTCAAACATACATTTATGGGTAAGACCAATCTCCTGACCAATCTTGAATCCATTTGCATTAAATTTGTTCACTTATATAACAAGGACAATGTCTTGGTATTAGAAACATGAAGTTATTTATTGGAATTTATATTCCGCCAAATTTCTTGTTACATGTGAACTATACCTTAACTATGGTATATATTACCCACGGTTTTGTGCCTCCACCTCAGTATTTTAATGAACATAACACCTTTTTTTAAGTTCACTTGAGGTTTCAATTCATATGTATACATTTCTTTTAAAGATTTCTGTTCACTTGAGGTTTCAATTCATATGTATACATTTTTAAGTTCACTTTTTATGCCATTTTTTTTAAGTTTTCCAAAATAAATATTAATTAGGATGACTTTTTGTTTTTTAATACTTTCTTTCTTGCACCATTGTGAATTGCGTTTGACCTTAATTTGACTGTGCAAGTCACTTTAAAATACAAAAAGTGTTGTTTTTGTTAACTCAATTTATAATGTGATTATATTTAAACTAGGTTTAGAAACTTAAATATAAGTTTACACACACTCAAATTTTATTATTTTTATTCGGTTTTTACAAAAATAAGATTTTGGATTACTTTTTCAAATAAATTCATATTAGGTATCATTACGATGTTTGATATCTCAAATATACTCACATTCTAAAAGTTCATTAATTATTTGTCATTATATGAAATTTTATTAAAATAAAAAAAAAAATGAATACAAAAGGGAGCTACCAAACTCATGATAAAAAAATACACTTCATGAAAAATATAATTATGAAAAAAAATATATAAATACATTAAGGCAAAACATTAAATCACTTGTACTATTCTATCACTAGCACAAAAAGAGGTTTTTACGTCTATTATTTTTGTCCTTTTATGTCTGTTTTGGATTATACGTAAATTGAAGAGACGTAAATTTACGTATGTTAAAATAACATTACATCTGGTGTTAACCAACAAACATAAATTCTTCACATAATTAAAAAAAAAAAAGTTGCACATCCACCATAGCCACCATCATCTTCCTCCTTCCTGTCACACGCAACAATGAATAACCACTACATAACAATGTCGAAGATGTCACATATCGTAAGCCATAATAATGAAAACCACCACAAACGCGAGGAGTGAGTGTAGATCTCTAGCTTCCACGCACTTCGCATTGCAACCACTAATTTTTCAAAATGTTACATCCGTAAATAAAGCCACTTTATCCTTTGTAGTTTAAACATTGAAAAAATTTAGCACAAAAAAGTTAAAAAGAATAATACTCACATGCTCCTTAGATTTAAATTCACCTATATACACTAACTTTTTAATTTAAAAAACAATAAAAATAAAAGTAATTGAAACTTGAAATCCTCCGTGGTTTGTCTTTCTCCAAAATGATTTTTAATGTACTTGGTAAAAATTTCAAATTAATATTAAAGGGATAAACAAAATTACCTAACATTATTATTATTTTTTTAAAATTTTAAGATAAGTAAAAACAAATGCCTACCTTCTCTTCCAATATCATTCATACACATTCTCTTACGTAAACTTGCACTAACATAAGCAAACTAAAGACAAAGCCTTCAATTATAAATATCCTCCACAAAGATTTTGCCCTTAACCAAAATGAAATTGCGAAGCTCATGGCCGAAGGAACCGATGTTGTTTGGATCCTCTACAACTTCATCCTCCTTAGCGACGTCATTTCCAATGACACCATGTGCAAAGGTCACGTCGATTTCTCCACTAAGAAAAACACAACATATGTCACGTGTCAAGACTATCATAAAGACTCATCCACCCTCCGCCTCCACAACCACAACCTCCACTGCAACCGACACGTTGTTGTCGGCTCCTTCCACACCCTTTCTCTCAAACCAAACAAACCCTTCCTTTTCCAATAAAATCTCTGGTAAAACGACATCATCCAAACCCTCAACAAAACCTCCCAAAAAGAATGTTCCAAATCAAATTCCACTTTCATTCCTAACCTTGTCGTCGTTCTTTTCCACCTGCACCACATCGAGATCCACTTTGTCGTGTAAGGATCCACCACACATTGCGTATGGGGAACACCAACAATAAACAAATGTGCAATGTGTGAGGAATTTTAATATAACATTTTAGTGTTAGGGGATTATTTACCTCTTCAATATGAAACAACAGAGGAAGACAACAAGAATGGAAGACACAAGAATGCAAAACGCAATAATGGAAGATGGAAAATGCTTAAGAGTGGAAGATGCAAAAAGGAGATGTGAACTAGAGAGAAAACATGAGTGTCAAATAAAAAGGATTCAAACATATTATGTCTGGTATCAAATTATTAGATATGATAAATATTTACTATGAAAAGTTTTTCAATAAATTATCAGATATCTAGGGAATGACTGACCTCAACATGCTTATTTTGCTTCCGACATTATAAAGATTTGTCATAAAATGACGAGTTTCATTAAATATTTGTCATGAGCCAAGGTGATTTGCTAGGATTTGGACTAAGCAAGGAGTCAAGCCAACATTTGGGCCGAACAAAAAGGGAGGGGTCGACTTAAACATAGTTACTTTGGAGCGCGACTCGGTGAAGACTTATCATAAAGTAACAAGGTTGATTGAAGATCTAACATGGGTTGAGGTGTCCTTTTAGGATATGGGCCGAGCTATTGCAAAAAGAAGATGGACTAAAAAGCTAGTATGAATTTCATAAATAGATTATTTGTGGACTAAGTAAGTAGAGGACGACCTTTAGCCAGACCATAAGACTAGCTTTAACTTAGCTACAAGGTACACCCTAACTTAGCTATGAGAATGACTAAAGTGGAGTTGAAAGATGAACATGGATAAGGCTTAAGGTGGGCCTAGCCTCATAACTCACCTACAAGCCCAATTTGTTCAAGGAAGTTTTAGGCTGACCTTTAAAGGGATGAGTCAAAGGAGGCAGGATACATACTGAGTTTATTGGCAAATAATTAGGATATGGTTATTAGATATTTTTTGTAACGGGAAGATTCTCGATTTAAGGAGGAGGAGTGAAGATTATGTATGACTTTTCTTTTTCTATAAATAAAACACTCATTTCTCTGGATCAAGGAACGAAACTATTTTGACGTTAATTTTATCTCTTTTATTTTAGGTCAATATAATTATTCATATTTGTCTTATGTAAAAAATATCTGATACCCGATTTTTTTCCGAACAAGAACATTATATAATTATTTTATAACCATTCACTTAATAATATCAATAATAATAGTTTAATCATAATTCAATTAAATGTTGAAGTTGATATGATCATATTTGATTATAAAGATATTGGTTATGAATAATTTAATATTATTTTCAGCTTTCACATTGCGTAGCCAATTGATAGAATATTGAATAATTATAGTAACTCGTTTATCAAATTTGAATGTGTGGAATATACACTATTTTCGAAGAGAACCGCACAGTAACCGATGAAAGAAGCCAAAAAAAAATTACAAAAATTCTTTTACAATTTAAAATTACTTTATATAATTTATTTTTACATAAAATGTTATGTACGTAGCATATTAATTGTTTATGACTTTTAGAAATATTTTGAAAACTATTATGGAAATATATTTTTACATATTTATTCATAAATTATTAGTGACAGTTGAAATAGCACTCCTTTTGTACTAGAAGTGTTTAGGACAAGACCTAACAATTCCTGTTACCACGTGGATTGTGTTTCCTCGAACCTTCCATTGGATTGCATTTGCATCTAATTCTCCAACAAGATCCCAATGCCTTTTTTTTTCATCAAATAATAATAATAATAATAATAATAATAATAATTATTATTATTATTATTATTATTATTATTATTATTATTGCTATTATTCTTATTTTACGGTTTTGAATGTGTCAATTAATAATTCGTAAGATAACAAAAGAAAAACATAGTTTTTAGGGTATCCCACCGACAAAAACATGTCCTCATTATGTGGATTTTTTTTGTCTGAGATATCTTCATTTACGTTTTTATTTTCATGTTCTATCATCTTCAAATGTTCAGTTTTTTCTTTGAAAAAGAAAAAATCAACCCTCATTTTCATAATTTGTATTTATTTATACCTATAACCACATGTGCCCTTACTTCAATTTATTTATCTGACCAATAATCAGTCCTCGTGTTTCATGGAAATGTTATATTATTCTTCCACCCTTTTACTATTGGTAATAATATTACATTGATATTAATGGATTATTTTACACATATAGATGGTCTATTTAGCACGTACTCTATTTATATACTGGGCATGTGTACACGTTAGTTAAATATACGTGATATTATATTAGTATTAGTTAAATATACGTGATATTATATTAGTAGGTAATGATAATGTAATGATATTAGATTAATATATAAAATAAAATTATATATATTTATTAAAAATAAAGTGAAATATATCAGAAAAGATGAAAGAATAATCGTTGATAAACAAAAAAAAAGAGAAAAGTAGAGATAGACGATTTTATAAAAAAAATTGTAAAAGTAACGGTCAATTTTCAATAATTTAATAAATAATTATATTTTAAAGGGTAAAATTGGTATTTTGGAATGTAGACACAAAAGAGAGAATCCTCTTTATATTGTGTTCCCAGTATTTAATTTTCAAGAAATTTAAGTTAAGATCAATAACAAATATATAATTAATTTTTAAAATAGTTGTTAAATGTAAAATTAAAAAAAATAAGATATGTACAATTTTTTTTAAATAATGGTTTAAAACACATTAATTGATATTTGTCTCCTAATATTACAAGAAAATAAAAATTTAGCATCTCAAGTCAACATAAATATTCCCGTTAATAATAATATCATCATATGCCAATGACTTTAAAGTTATAAATATTGATTTATTGGTATCAATTTTTAGAATCAATTTTAAGTAAAGTCATTGATTAAACTTTTATTAATTTGTTATTGACTTTTTAATTAAAATGTTTAATGATGATTAACTCAATGTTAATGGATTTTTATTTTGAAATTTATTTAATTTAATTCTTTTTTATGACGTTTCTATTTTTAGTAATAGAATACAGCAATCAAGAATAAAAAAATTATAAAAGATAAAAGAGAGTAAAAAAAATTAGTATAACGAACAAGATGAGGAGATGAATGTAAATGAAAATATCAATATCAATGAAGAAGATAAGTGTACAAAGAAAATGAATGTGAATGAAGGAAATAAATATGAATGAAAGAAATGTATGTGAAAAAAGGAGATGAATATAGTTGAATCGGATGGATAAAAAAAAATTTATACAAAAGTGAGAGAAATAAATTGTGAGCAAAAGATATTTTCCCATCTTTAAATATGGATGGGTCTTTTGGATTAAAAAAAATATATTGTTGTTATTCATTAATTGTCATGAAAGCGCATTGATTAATAAGATATAAATTAACTTCAACTTAATAGTAACTTAAATAAATATTTAAAGATATATTATATAATGGTAAGCTTAATTGGAGCTAACTTAAATAATAAAATAAATAATATTAGTCTCGATATATATAGTAAATGCTAACTTAAATAAATATAATATTAAAAATTAATAAGATTAATGGTAACTTAAATAAATATAAGGTTTAATTAGTTGGATGGTACTCAGTTTTGTTCGGATGAGTCAGTTTGATACCTGTTTTAAATAAATATCAATTGAGTCTCAACTTTTGAAAATATGCCTTAATTAGGTTCATTTTAGAAAAAAAAATATTAACGCCATTAATGATATTGATATTTAAAATAACTTACAAAATTAAGTATTAATATTTATATTAAAATTTGGTGGTAAAAGTCATGAATAAATATAAGGTTTAATTAGTCTGAAAGGACCTAATTGAGACATTTTTACAAACGTTAGAACTTGATTGACACATTTTTAAAAATGGGTGTCAAACTGACATATCTAAACCAAAGTGGGTACCATCAAACTAATTAAACATAAATATAAATAAGCTTAATTACCTTTTTCGTCATCATTTTCGTAGTGTTTGTTGCGGATGATCCTCATTTTGACAGAATGTTTAAAATGGTCCCCATTTGTACTGAATGTTTAAAATGATCATCATTTTCGCAATTCGTGTTTTATTTGGTCATTTTCTGTAACGCCGTTTAAATCAGTAACAAAATACTGTATAGGTGACACCGTATAAGTGGGTTTAGGGTTTTCTCGGTTGTGTTTGCTCGTGGGTTAGGGTTTTCATAATTATATTTTGGGGTTTGTTTGTACTTTGATTGTTGTGATGTTTTGCATGGTTTATAAATTATCACACTTGTACAATACATGTAACACACTCCAATGCAACGTAATACAAACAGTGCTACCTGTACAGTGCTCTGTTACTGATTTAAACGGCGTCACAGTAAATGACCAAATAAAACACGAATTGCGAAAAGGAGGACCATTTTAAACATTCGGTACAAATAGGGACTATTTAAAACATTCTGTCAAAATGAGGACCATTCACAAAAACACTACAAAGATGGAAAAAAAAAAGGTATTTAATCCATATAAATACTAAAAGTTAATGAAATTAATGCCAATCTTATTTATTTTGAATATTTATGTTAGTTAGTATCAATTAAGTTGTTGGTAATCTGGCATAAATATTTTAATTTATATTAAAAAATGTTAAACATAGTTATCATCACCTTAGAATTGAATATGCTAATTATATTAGTATCCAACATTAAACGAATTTATAGCGTCATCGGCTAGTCGATGCTAATCTAATACTAACATAAATATTTATTTATTAAAAAAAGTTAAAGTCAATTAGTGTTGATTTAAAGTTGTCTGAACTAACTCTTGACGGTTAAATCATTTAAGAATAATTTTACGTTTTTATCTTTTTTTTTTAAAAAAAGTTTAATTAATCATTTAGTTTCAATTTTGGTTAAAAACTTTCAAGTAATTAAGTCTCCTTTTTTGTTTTTTTCTTTCAATTAAGTTCAATTTTTTTTAAAAAAAAATTGATTCAATTAGGTCACTTTAGTTTGTAGTTTTTCTAATAATTTTTTAATTTATTTTGCCAAAAAATTTTGTTGTCTAAGTATCAAGTATGTGGCATGTTTGTAATGTCACGTGGTAGGACAATGCGTGTTTGTAACAACCTAAAATTTTTACACAACATTCAATAATTCTTAATTATCATATGAGCTCTGTAGCATAATAAGGTATTTCAAAACATTTACATATATCAATGTCAAGCAATAAGAATCCTAATCCTAACTATTATTTTTCCCCTTTAAACCATATTATTAGAAAACACAACAAAAACAATGCATATTAGATAAAGAGGACAAACAAAAGATACACACCAATTAAAATGTTCAAAATTAAGACAAAAATCATCTTAGATTTAGTCATGAGTATGCAATCTCATCACTAACTTTAGATTCTTTCTCTCTCAACCAAATAAGCTAAATTGGACTTAGACAATTATACACACTACAAAAACACAACAAACTCACAACCAATCCTAAGATTGAGTTGTCCTAAATTCTTACACATTAATCGCTACAACAAACACATAACCAATGTAATAAAAACAAATATAACACCCCACCTCCAATAGTTCACCTAAGGTTCAAATTTCTCTGATATTAAAATGTAACAACTTAAAATTTCTACATAATATTTTGTAATTCTTAAATATCATATGGTCTTTGAAGCATTATTGATAAGACATTTCAAAATAATTTCACATTTATAGTTCTTATACTATATAATGAGATACTTAAAAATACATTTAAAATGAACTCACGATTACTTCAAAATATAAAATAGGGAACTTAATATAATTTTTTAAAACTACAACCCATCATTCCTATAATATTCGTATTCTATTTCCTTATCCCAGTTCTAGTGTCACTATCACCATTAGTTCCTATATATGCTCAATATAGAGTATACAATCATTGCAAAAGAAAAGAAAACAAGAGAACACACAAAATATAAGGGTAAGCTAATTTTTACAAGCATAAATCTCAATCTAAATATATTATATCTTTTTATAAAGGTATATAATTAAATATTTGAAATATATAAAATATCAAAGAAGAGACCAAGGATCAAACAAAAAACTACCATAACACATTTAGATTCTTGCTTCCAGAAGACTAGTGTATTGAATGGACTTGTGAAACTTTACACTTATCATATTGTCCCTCTTCTTTCCTTCTCAACAATAATAACTCAAGTGGAACAATCATATAAGTCATCCAGTACTAACAGGTTAACTTCACTAGCTCCTTAAGTATGATCCTCTTTCATATCATATTAT
>Ga0099823_1004698_pt1 | contig 13436 bp, 9 predicted proteins | sample CowpearedBW_FD_76831 | JGI IMG/M metagenome (GOLD analysis project Ga0099823, IMG submission 76831) | Root nodule microbial communities of legume samples collected from California, USA - Cow pea red BW | ecosystem: Host-associated > Plants > Roots > Nodule | place: USA: California | collected... | reverse complement strand
TAAGGAGAGAGGATTTTTTTTTTTACTTAGACAATGGTAAAAGGGTAGGATTAATAAGGAAATTTGAAAATGTTTAGCGTACAGACGAAGTACTTTGAGGTGCAGGAAGAAGACCTCAGATATAAATATTAAAAAAATGGGGGCTTCTCCCTGCACCTCCAATAGTTCTTCTGTACCCCCAAAAAAGACTGTTATGCCCTTATTTACTACGGGTGAGAGAGTGGGTGAAAGTGGGTGGAACACAATAAATTTCATTTACTGCGTCGCCAACGTCCTGCACCCCCAAAACGTTATTTCTTCTACTCGCGTTTCGTTTGTTCTCCATCCCAGTATCGGTTTTCATTTAAAATTTTGCTCTCATTCTCTGTGGTCCGTGGTCCCTGAGAGTTTTAATTTTTTTGTCCTTCATTCGTTCATTCTCTCTGGTGGTGGTAGTCCCTCTTGGTTTGTATCACTTTCATTTATTTTTTTTAAAGAATGTTACACCAATTACTCTCAGTGTCTTAACTTTTTGTGGTTATTGTGATCGAATGTTGTGTTTAGGATTGTGAGTAACTGCGCTATCTTCTCTCCAAGTGCTAGTTCCCATCCAGGTTAACCTTCACCTTCAAGCTTAAGTTTTTTTCTGTTTGCATGTGAAACGGAATTTGTTTTCCGTTGGATAAACTATATAACGAAATCTTTTATGAAACGGATTGTGGAATGCGTTTCAAACTTTTACCAAACGGAATACAAAAGCCGTTTTACGAAAAAATCAAAATGTATGGGAAACGGATTACAGAATCCGTTTCATAACACTTTGAAACGGATTCTGTAATCCGTTTCAAAAAAAAATTGCAAATTTTTTTACGAAACAGATTACAGAATCCGTTTCATAACACTATGAAACGGATTCTGTAATCCGTTTCGTAAAAAAATTTGCAATTTTTTTTGAAACGGAATACAGATTCCGTTTCATAACACTGTGAAACGGATTCTGTAATCCGTTTCAGAAAAAAATTGCAATGTCTCCATCAAGCTCGAACATCAATTTCTCCATCATCATGCATCCTGAATAAAGTATTTGATGATTGAAAAGAAAAGATTGATTAGAAAAATAAGGTTTCACAAACAACTATGCATGTCTCAACAACAAAGAGAATAAACCGCATTAAAGAAATGCTTTCAACAAAGCAGATGAATTCACACCCTTCAGACAAGTGTGCGGTGGCAGATTGGTTTCTACACAACAGGGGCTCCACAAACACAAGAAAATAAAAAATGTCACCATTCATAGGTGTGAATGGTGGTGCATTGCATTTGTGAACAGAGAGCAAATACATGGAATTGTAAGCCACAAAAAGTTATATCCTACTTTATAAAAGATTTAGAGAATAGCTATCATCAGATATAATTAAAAAGGGGTACAAGATATCACTATAATTTCTTATTTTTAATTGAAGTGACATAGATGTATAAGATATCAAACTAGCTCCATCAAATAAATAATGGAACATAATATGATAAAAAAACTTGCGTTGAGCACATAAACTGACCACCTATTAATTGATGCCAGGGATTTCTGACCACCCAAAGTAATAGGTGTATTAACTGCAGCATAAGTTGTGGCAATATGAGGCATCTGTAGAGAACATTCCAAGGATATAAATAATTCATTACTCTTCTCCAACACTAAAGAATAGAAGTAGAACCTAAACATAAACTCCCTTTGTAATGTTCTCTTTACCTTTGCAAAAGCACAAGCAATATACTATACGTAGTTATAGAAGCATATTTTACATCATAGCTAACCACAATTAGTTTTCTATTGCATTAGAGTGGAAGCAAGAGACAATAAGATGAAGTGTTAGAAAGGGGAGAAGGAGAAGGTAAGAATAAAATTCAATGAAACCATAGCTCAGTAATGAAGTAGAAATCAACAAAAGATAAGAATAGTCACTTGCTTGGCCTGGTCCTCCAGCATATCCACCTTCTGGATCCTGTTAGTATACAAAGAAGAAATCTATAAGGGGGTAGAAACGGGACGGAATGGGAAAAAAGTGGTCAGCCAAGAAACTCGGTCTTAAATCACAAGATTTTAAAACTTATAAGAATCAGGTAGGTCATGTTTGGTACATATATCAACAAAATCGTAAAAAGTCCAAAATATTCCTGCCTTGTAAAACAAAAACAAATGGTTTAGACTCGGTAATACACTGTGGTATAGTGCATAATAGTAATTTTTCAGCCATAAGTATACATACATGATATATCCAGCATCCAACGTAAGCAGGCAATGAAATGGGTAGACAGACAATCAATAGTAAAGAGAAAACTAAGAAAACATATTAATTGCATACATCAAACTCATCCATCTAAGATCAAGGTTTTATGGTTCTAGGAAATTAATACTATAATTATGTTGTAAATTTGTAACTATTAGCAAAAACATAACTGAAAAATGAAAGCAAAGAATAAACCAAACACCAGCTCATTTTTTACATCAACTGTCTACTCCTATATTAAAAATTAGAATTAGAATACACCAGTTGGAAAGTGAAGTTCTCACACTCCGGTTCTCTCAGATAGACATTATCAATACTTTCATACTTCTCTCCTACGGAAAGAATTTCACACACTGGTCTCCTTCTATACCATGTCAAACTACTCCCAACGGCTCAAACCACTCTCCCGCTGTATATTACCATTTGATATGTATATCCGAAATTTGATATTTTTAACCATATATCCCTTTCAATCTATGATATTTTTCCTCTCTGCATAGAATTTCATTAGTCTCTTTAAAGAAATAGTAACTCGTTAAGAACAACTTTACTTGTTTATAATTATGAATTTTGTTTGCAATTTAATTAATATAGAAAGAAAACAGTTTTATGTTTGCAATTTAATTTATATATAAAACTTGTATCTTTGGTCACCAAAAATACTAGTTTACAATTTACAAATAATAGAAGAGAAAAAAAAAAGCAATGCAAGGAAAATAAGAATCAGAGTCACAGTCGAAAACCTGACAACGGTTAAGAAATTCGATAGTGTTATCTTCGAGTTCATCTTCGACGGATTCTCCCAATAAAGCAATGGAGTGGAAGATCCAGTAGCACAGCCACGGTCGACTGCATAACCGCAACGTTTAATTCAATTGAAATAAAAGAAATTGCGATACCAACAGCACAACAAAACACAGAGAGAGAGAGAGAGAGAGTTACTTTGAGTCCAATACGGAAAACGCGGAACTGAGGTGGCGAAGTCCTTTGGAGAGATACTGAACGTGATTATCGCGTTGCAGCTCCAACCTGAGGAGAGAAGAAGAAAAAAACGCTGAGAAAAAGAAAATCAAAACGTAGAATGAAGAGAATAGAAGAGATATTGCAGTGAATGACATACATGAGGGTTTGAGCGTTGGGAGGAATGGTGGCGAAGAGGTGGTAAATCTGAAACACCTGTGATTCTACCATCCATTGGTCCCGCTGCGTCACCGTCGGACACGGTGGCGCCGCCTCTGTCGCCGGCGGATTCGTCTCTTTTTCGCTCACTTCACTCATGGTATCGCCAGAAACTGAAAGAAGTGACTGAAGGCAACGCTCCTTCATTTTGCTTTTTCCATATTGGGCTTCCTGGCCCGTAACTAGTTACTATTTTAGCCCAACTTATACGGATCAAAGCCCAAACTAGGCTCGCCTCAAGTAGCTTCTTTTGGTACCTAAACATTTTTCTCCCAAACTCAATATTTTATTATAAGAAAATAATAAGTTTATTAACTCTTATTTTAAATTGAAAGAGAAATTTGTATTTAAATGAGTTTTGAATATTAAACAATATAAGATAATTGAATATGCTTGAGCAATAATTATATTAAAAGTTATATGAGCAATTGATACCTCAAACATCATCAATCTTCCAATCTTATACAAGAAAAAAAAAAATCAGTCTTTTATTATTATCCTTGCTCTTTTCTGTTTTTAATTGGTTTAGTACAAATAGTGATATTGCTTCTATAAGATTGATAAATTTAAAAATAATGTTAATAAGAATTGATCATCAAAGCTTGGTCCATTTTTTATTGATTAATTTCCAATCACTCGTTTGTTATCCAATACATACTAAGTTTCTTGCAGTGCAAGTAGCACATCCAAATTTGAAAACACAAAATCAACAATACACGGAACATTGAGAGTGTTCCTTACACTTTTATTTCTTTTATCAATTCAAAGACAAAGCAGAAACATTGTGCAATTAGAGTGCTCTCTAGATCATTATTTTCTCGTATGTTAGCCTTAAAAATGGAAGTTCCTAAGGCCACGTTAACACATTCATACTTCATCGATATTGGCTTGCGAGTTGACCCTCCTTCACAATGTAGTTTTGTTGAGGAAAGTCTTCACCCCTGAAGTGCCTATCCAACATGTCTTTCACACCAGCAGCATAACGTAGCTGCACAAGTTTCATTATTATGAATATCAGTGTTACATTACACGGAGTGAAAGAACTTAATCAAGTACTATAAGTACCTGTGCATCTATGGTTGTGCCAGAAATATGAGGAGTCATGGCATGGTTTGGCATGAACCGCCATGGATGATCCTTTGGAGCTGGTTGCACTGGCCAAACATCCCCACCATAACCTATACAAACATCGATTGTTCATCACAAAAATCATTTCTTGTGATTTTCTCATCGCTGTTTCATTCAGATCACTTATTTTACTCCTAATGAGAAGTAAATCCAAAAACTTTTGTTGTTGGGTTAAACCATATATATAAATGGTTTTTGAATCATAACAAATTATGGTATTCTTTTACTTAAAATTATGGTTTAGAGTTACCTGCAACATGGCCACTGGTGCAAGCATCAGCAATTGCCTGGGTATCCATAATTGCCCCTCGAGCATTGTTAACAATCACCACACCCTTCTTGCACTTAGCAATTCTGTGTTTGTCAAACAATCCTCTGAAACACACAAAACTTTGCTCACTACTCATCTCTAGCCTCAAACAATCTCAATATTAACAAACCATGGAATATACATAATATACATAATACAAACCAAAACACCTTTCATTCTTATCTTCTGATAGCTATGATATGAATGAATCCTTGTGAAAGTTACAGAAATTATACACACCATGAGATTTGAAGTGTAAAATCAAAGGAGGATTTTGAGTAATTGAGATAGAAAAAGTATACCTTGTCTGCTCAGTGAGAGGCATGTTGATAACAATCACATCACACTTTGGAAGCATGGCATCAAGATCCTCCTCAAACTTTGCTCCAATCTCTTTCTCCAATTCAGTGTTCATCCTAAGTCTATCATAGTACAAAAGATTACAGTTAAAAGGTTTCAACCTCTGCAGCAAAAGTTTCCCAATTCTTCCAGCACCAACAGTTCCTATTGTTTTGCCTTCAAGATCATAAGCTCTGTGTGCAATGCCAGCGACATTCCATTCCCCATTAACAGCTTGATGATACCCTGGCAAGAAATTCCTCACCAGAACAAGGATTCTCAGGAGTTCATCCTCGGCAACCGAAACCACATTGCTTCCTGTTACCTCTGCCACAGTTAAACCAGCAGCAGCAGCAGCGTTGAGATCGACGTGATCAGAACCGATTCCAGCAGTCAAAAGCAGCTCTAGATTCTTGGCTTTCTTTATTCTCTCAGCAGTGACATATGCAGGATGAAACGGAGTAGATATGATGATATGTGCATCGGGTAGGTGCTTATCAAGTTCTGCATCAAGGTAACACATAAACCCAACAATTTATAGCCATTGATTTTACTGTGATGATTATTCTTCTGATACCCTTGTTTGGAAAATTACTCAGGACATGTTTTCTGACAATAATATTACATAAATTTAGAGAATTTAAACATAGCAAGATACTAACCAGAATTGGGTCCTTCTTTGTCGTCAGTGACAATATACTGATGACCCAGTGATTCAAGCCACTCACGAATACCCAATGCTCCTTCAACACATCCCACAAAATTGGGATTCAACTTAGCATACTCATTCCCTTTGTAGAACACCCCCACAATCTTCTTCCTCTCAGCAGGAGCCTATTCTCAACCATAGGGAAAAAAAAATACATTCACAGTCATGCATAAACAAAAGTCGAAGAACTAAATACCATTCATGATCCTGCTTAAGAAAAATTGATCATGGTCATCATCAGAATGAATAATTTAGTATTTTTACTTTGATAAAAAAATAAAATTGTGCCAGTGATTAAAATCGATGGTGAGCTTCCGATCCAACTACAGGAACATAATGGAAAAGAATTGTTTTGGAGAAACATGAATTTTTTTCGATGAATAAAAAGTGAAAGAAAGAAGATGAAGATAATTTGAAGCTTATTTACATGAAGGTTTCTGGAGGAGGAAAGGAGAGAGCGAATGGCAGAGGAAGCAGCACTTTTCATGGCCATGGTTATGATGGAAACGTAATTCAGGGAAAAAAAACTGAAATTGTAAGAACAGAGAACAGAGAAAAGAGAGAAAAAGAAGTGTGTGAAAAGATAGAGTGGTGTGTGAGGTTTATATAGAACAAGAAAAAAGTAAGAAAATGACAGAGAGAAAGAAAATATCTGCAGACACAACAGTACGACGATGAAAACACACTTACCTAAGCAGGGCAACTAGGGAAGGGAAGAACTAACATATGCAGCAGCCTTTACTTTTGTATATGTCTGTATGTAATAAAATCTAATTATTTTATAACTTTTGTCAATTAAAAGAATATATAACTTTTTAAAAAATAGAATCTCAGAAAAAATTCAAGAAATGTAAGTTACACAATCTCTCTCTATTGCACGTTTTCTATTCTCACGTTCTCACTTTCATGAGCAGTGTGTTTGGATCAACTGTTGCAATCATTGTGGGGGCATTCCACTGTTTGCATTCACAATAAATGATGTAGTGTTTCATTATCTAAAAGTTACGACTAATGTGAAATGTTTTATTTAACTAATGTAAAACTAAAGTGTAGTAATTGGGACATTTTGTTTAATCGACCTATGTTTCGTGAAATGCATGGTATTGTTTTTCAGGTGACACCTTCATATGTTTCTCAATCTAATGATAGAACTAAGAAAAAAAAAATTATTTAATACGGTGAATATTATGTTTATATTAAATATTCGTTTAAGTTCACATTTTAATTTTTTTAATTTTGAGAGTTTGGTGTAAATTTAAATGAGATGCTAACTTATTAAATTTTGATAATCATGTTACAATATAAGATATTATAAGTCATATAACATTATAAAATATTATGAGTGTTTAAAATTTTTAAAATTTGTGAAAATATGAGAAATATAAGATATATTATAGATATAAGAAATATATTACAAAAAGAAAAACTTATTATTCAATTTTATTCATATTGTCTCCATATATATATATATATATATATATATATATATATATATATATAATATAAAGTAAGATAGTTTCACCTTATTTTTTCTGAAAGTAAATTCATGAAATTATTGATTCAAAAGTTCTCTTTTTCAAATGCAGATTTTGACAAAATGCGAATTTAAGTAAATGTCTAATGTATAAGTTTTGATTTTTTTTTTAAATATATGTGGAGTAAAACTTTGTATTTTATTTGTGATATTCTTAATAAAATTTCTTAGAGAGATTCTAATAAAATTTTCTATGTAGAGAGAAAATATAATCATATTTGAAATATTTAAAGTATTATTTATTGTAAAAGTTAACATTTCTCTTAATGAGAAAAGAAAAACAGAGTCTAAAATTATTGATGAGATTTTAATGAGCCTATTCATTGATTATTGGATATTAAATTTAGAAGTAATTGAAATTTTCAATAACATCATTATGGAATTTAGAAAAATTATTTTCTTTAAAAAAATCCTTTAAAGCAAAATGAATAAAACTAATAGTGATATTTCTAGTTTTGTTTTATCTTTTGGTGTTAATGATAATAAAAACGTTGAACTTGAATCTATAATTCTAAGCTTGTTGCCTTGTACAAGCTTGATGCTGACCTAGATAACTCGCGGTCCGTACGGACTTGTGATAAGATACAAGCTTGATCTTGACTTGTATAGCGGTCTACACGGGCTTGTGATGAGGTGGGGTGGGTTGGTCCACTAGTTCATAATATTTTTTTCTAAATGAAAAACTAATATTTTTTTCTAAATGAAAAACTAATGAATAGGTATTTTTTTAAGTGGATGACGTACATTAACATAAAATTGATGGGTGTTTTCTTTTATTGCAATTTCTAAAGTTTCATTTTAAAAACACATTATCATTTGATTCATTATGTATTAGATTGAAAAACTTTTAAATTGGGTCATTGGATTCATGGTACAGATAAAAAAGTGTTAAATTAGGTCACAATTGAATGCACTGTGCAACAATTTATTTTTTAAATTCATGATATAACAGAAATACGGGCCAACCTGCATGCCATAACGAATGTGAGGCGGACCATAGTTTTCAACCTATTTTTGCACAATAGAACGGGTTAGCTCGCCTCACATTTTGTGGGGTGGGTCTAAACATGTTGAGCTGCATTACCATCCATAATTATTACATATTTACATTTTTAAAAAATATAATATAGAAAAGTTATTTTTTAAAATTATTTTTTATTTTAATTTTTAAATTAAAAATAAAAAAGTAGACTAACAGGCTGGGGCAGACTGACCCGTCTTTGGCCTGCCAATTTGTCAGGTTAACAAGTCTGGCCAAAATGGACTAAGAGGTTTAAACTTTAACCTAGCCCACCTTTTTTGAAACTAACTCGTTGGACCTAATCCGTTTTGACACCCCTAATTTATACTGACATGAATGAATACAAATTACATGAGTTATAAAGAATGAAGTCCCTCTTATAATCTTACAAAGTAGATCATGGATAACAAAAGAGGACAAGGAATCAAGAAAACAACAAGTAATGAAAAAAACAAACTTGATGCAATTATAATGTCAACAAATGTGCTCCACAAGTCTCAAGGAACATGTGCCAAAAAGTAGAAGCAATTTTATCTTTTCCTTCATAGATCATCAACTTTCATCTTATTTGCAACATCTCTCACAAGAAAATTAAGGAGCGAGAGACTTACCTCTTTTTCATCGCATATCTTCCATTCAAAACTTACAACTTGCTTTAGGACATTGTAATTATTTTTGTTTCATACTTTGAAACATAAAATTGTGATAGACTTTAAAATTTGAGGTGAATAATATTTTGGATGTAATAATTAACTCTAAAAGTATTAATTAACTCTAATTAACTCTACACTATATTGTTATTTCTTGTTGCACAATCTTCTTTAGTGAGAAACTGCATCAAAATATTAGAATTTGCTACAAAACATTAAACTTTATGCAATTTAATCACCGCTCTCCATAGAAGAAATTTTGCATCATTCAATTTCTCAAAAATCAGATGAAACGAAGAAGTAGTAGAGATGAAAACACAAACTTTTAAGATAACTCCATTAATAAATCTTTCAAGTTATGCATACCGTAATAGAAAAGAAGATAAAGGAAGAAAAAGATGTATTGAATCTTATTATATTGAAAGAAAAGAAAATTATTCTTACATAAAAGATTGTCAAAGTAGCCTTAAAATTTAACATTTGAATTCAACAACATTAATTTTGAAATGCAAAAACAAAAAACGAATTGAAGAAAAAAGTTTTAGCTAGTGAGAGTAACCAATTGACCTATAACAAGTATATGATACACGTGAAGGTTCTCATAGACAATTTCTTTGTGAAAGAGAATATCAATTTCCACTTGTTTAGTTTTGGAGTGATGACATGGATTATGAGTGGCTGCGACAACAATTTGATTGTCATATATATTACAAAAGCTCGAAAAGTCAATAATTCAACAAGAAGTGTTTGAATCCAAGTGATTTCAACAAGAACACTTACCAAACAACAATAGTCAACTTCAGTGAAAGATCTAGCAACAACAAAATATTTATTTTATCACCAAAAGATCAAATTTAGATATCAAAATAAACCGTTAAGATAGAACATCAATCATCATTAGGATCGAGTGCTTACCACTTGACCAAAAGTTATAGCTATTAGTCAGGATACAACTTTTATTACTTAAAAATGTAACACAAATCTAAATATAACGATTTATTCGATCGTGATCTGACCCACTTAACCTCTGTTACGTAATAATTAATGTCATCTGCAATACATCAAAACTAAAGGCTCAATAAAAACTAAAGGCTCAATAAAAACTTTAATGAAAAACGTTGCAAAGAAGAAGCAACCTGCAACCTGAAGACGATTAACAGAACTTTTAAGTATCTCAAGATTTGTAATTTATACAACTTTTTTTTTAATTAAAAGTAAACAACAAATTTATTTTTCCCAGAAATTACCACCCTTTTCTAATTTCTCTTCTTTTTAATTTATACATAATATTTCATATTCTTTAACCAACATAACTCTACCTTTCACCAATTTCTCACGTGATACTTTATCCTTCTTGTCCTTTTTCTAAATGTCTTTCCCTCTATCACATCGAAGGCTTAGAATGTCACAAAAGAGATAATTTGTACAAAGAAAAATTAGAGTAACTGTTATATCAAAACTTTTTAATTTTAGCTCCTAGTATTTTATAAATATGTAATTTTAAATATAATATTAGTTACAAATTTGTTTTTTCATTTTTTTAAACTAACATTTTTTAATGTAATGCAATATATAATCACTTACAAGAATTTATACAAGTAGGTAAGTGATAACAATACTAATTACTTACTCATTTACATAAGATATCTGTAATGTATTTAGAGTTAATTTTAATACATATTATTCTTTTATACTATATCATATATATATATATATATATTTTAATAGTTTAATAATATGTTAATGATAGACTAAAATGAATTAATTATAAACACTTGAAAGATTAAATATTTAATGAAAACTTTATATAAAAAAAACAAAGTTACAATATGATTGGAATTAAAGTATAAAACTGAATTTAAGCCTTAGTTTAATCTTCTGAATATTAGTAAAATATAAAATCATATCGAAAAACTGATGAAGTAGTCAAGCACGTCTCTGTCACATCAAGTGACTCCACTAACAGACACAACTCAGCCACCGACAGCTTCGTCTCTTTTTACGATCTACCATTTATAATTGTCTAATTATATAAAAATTATAATAAATCATTTGAATGATTATGTTTTTGATTTTCTAAAATTCGGAATAAAGGTTTTTATTCTTTAAACTTGAAAAAAAAAACTTCATTATAATTTCTGAAATTTTAAAAATAGAATTTTAATCACCTAATACTAAATTTTGAAAACTGCAATAACATTAGACTTTTAAAAACTTAAACCATATTATTCTAAAAGATTAAAGATTACATCTTTTTTTAACTTTATGATTGTCGTGATAGTGGCTATCAGTAAATGGTAAATATAGTTATTTATTTTGTCGCTGGTTTGATGAATCATATTATCATTAAAAAGATATTTTTGTACACCGACAATTTTTTCTTATAATTTTAAGTGTTATTTTTTAAATACTTTTTAATTTTTTTCATTTTTAATATTTTAAAATTATTTAAAAGATGTGATCGTATATATTAAAAAAATATTTAAAATTTAATAGTAAAAATATTATTATTATTATTATTATTAAGATTAAATATGGTATTGATCTCTTAATTTTTAGTGAATTTTGGAATTAGTTTGAAACTTTAGACCAATTTAGTCTTTCATCTTTTAAAATATGTGGATTTAGTCATTTTAATCAAATTTTGGTAAGTTTATTTAACATTTCAAACACATTTTATAATAGTATTTGACTTAATATTAAAACAAAAATGTGTCAAACAAGATAAATGACTGAAATATAATTTTGAAATGGCTACGAACCATCAAATAAACTTACTAAAATTTGATTAAAATAACTAAATCCGAGTATTTTAAAAAATAAAAAACTAAATTAGTCCAAAACGTTAAAGTAGATTAATTCCAAAATTTACTTAAATACACGACTTATTTTGAAGGAGTAAATATGTGAACTTTGGATTGTAGCTCTTTACATAGTAATGATTATGTGAATGTGGGGTAACAGAGGCTATCATAATGAAGACTTTGGTGATATCAATTCATGTAGAAAAGATTTGATGCTTCAGTGGTGCCTTTTACAAGTGTCACCATTGCAGAGGACACTCATAATGCTTCATGATACCCACGTTAGAATTATGAAATTGGCAAAAAAAGTTTTGTAACTTGCTTTGCTATCTTGCATTGATTGGATCACTCTTTGTGCCCGTGTTAATGCATCTTTAACAAATGCTTAAGGACTTAGTTTTGAGTTGAATCATTCTTGCTTCATGTTTTCAAAATTGTTAAACATGGAAGCTTAATTTTCTGCATTTCGTGGTAAAAGGTTACTGAACAAGGTTTGTGTTCTATTCTTCTGCGATTCAGTATTATGTAACATAACTATAGTTGAAAATGAAAGCAAAGTTGGCACGTAAGTTGAAAGGTACACACGTGTTTGAGAAAGACAGAACATAATGGCTGCTGCTTACGTTAGTTCATCCCTTCCCTAGATGCTCTGTCTTAGTATGTATGTCTTCATCTTCCTACTCTTGTGTCTGCGGATATTATATTATTTTTTGTTTCTCTGTTATTTTCTTTGTTTATTTTGTTCTATATAAACATCACACACTGCTCTATTTTTTCACACAGTTCTCTTTCTCTCTTTTCTCTATTCTCTGTTCTTAAAAATTTCATCACCATGGCCATGAAAAGTGCTGCTTCCTCCGCCGTTCGCTCTCTGCTTTCTTCCTCCTCTTCTACCTTTTCAAGAAACCTTCATGTAAGCGAGCTTCCAAATATCTTCATCTTCTTTATTACAGTTTTTTTTGTTTAAAAAACCTTGTAATTCTTCAACTTTTGATTGTGCATGACCGTGATTGATATTGTTTTTTTTTTTTCTCTTGAGAATAGGCCCAGGGTGAGAGGAAGAAGATTGTGGGAGTGTTCTATAAAGGGGGTGAGTATGCTAAATCGAATCCCAATTTCGTGGGATGTGTTGAAGGAGCATTGGGTATTCGTGAGTGGTTGGAATCAAAGGGTCATCAATATATTGTCACTGACGACAAAGAAGGACCCAATTCTGGTTAGTATCTTGCTATGTTGAAATTCTCTAAATTTATGTAATTTTATTGTCAGAAAACATGTCCTGAGTAATTTTCCAAACAAGGGTATCAGAATAATCATCACAGTAAAATCAATGGTTATAAACTGTTGGGTTTATGTGTTACCTTGATGCAGAACTTGATAAACACCTACCCGATGCACATATCATCATATCTACTCCGTTTCATCCTGCATATGTCACTGCTGAGAGAATAAAGAAAGCCAAGAATCTAGAGCTGCTTTTGACTGCTGGAATCGGTTC
>Ga0099823_1004693_pt1 | contig 13438 bp, 8 predicted proteins | sample CowpearedBW_FD_76831 | JGI IMG/M metagenome (GOLD analysis project Ga0099823, IMG submission 76831) | Root nodule microbial communities of legume samples collected from California, USA - Cow pea red BW | ecosystem: Host-associated > Plants > Roots > Nodule | place: USA: California | collected... | reverse complement strand
CTTAATTTTTTTTTTCTTCGTACTTTTATTTTACCCCTAAATTAATCCTTCAAATATTTAAAAACATTAAACACATATTTAATTGTTCATCGTATTAATTCCTTTATTGTTTCACAAATATTGAACTATAGATTATTTTAAAGAAGACTATTGTAAACACTAAAAATTAGGAAAATTTCTTACATTACCATCAAACCTAAGGAATGTCTAACATAATTTTTGTATGTACATTGATATTTTGACATCATTCTTTTTTTTATTATCATTTGACATTACTTCTCACAATTATTTACTTTCTCTTTCTTCTAAAAATATAAAAGTTAACTTTAAGATTATTTTTTCGTTGATACAAGTTATCAAATGATCGTCAAATGGTGTCAATTAACCATTTTCTTTTTTTATAGTTTTTGTTAGGCAAAATTTATTAACTTGACACATGTTTTGAGTTCTCCTATGTTTATCTAGGTGACAAAACCTCGTTCTTTGTGCATTGTGTTACATAGATTGTTTATTATGTTACGAGTTGAATTGAAGTTTAATATGCTACTAGATTGCTTATTGTTCACAATCAAAGGATGCCAAGTTACAACATCTACCACCAACCCCACATATAGCATAAGACCACTACAACTTAAAGCAAACATTTAATGTCCCTTCTTTAATATTGACCAAATTGTGTGCCTTTTATTTAATATTGTTGTTATTTCGTTAACTAATTACTTGATGGAATTTGTTGATAGGCCTTTGAAAGTAATTAAATAATTTAATTGGAATATACTATAATACATATAAATTATTTTCACAATACTACTTTGCTTGACTTTCATTCCCATGGTATATTTCAAATTATCAACATAGTCCAAGTATTAACCCTCACTCCCACTTCTATTATTTTCTTATATAATTTAAATTTTGAAAAATGTTTTCAAATTATATCTTAACTAAACCATGGTACTTCATAGTTTCCATAAGAGAAGCAGTCCTAAATATCATGTTCATGAAAATGTAATTACATTCTATATAATTAATAATGTCACGATCATCAAGATTGCAAAAGAGTCAAGACCCATTTATTTTATAGTTGAATAAAATTAATTGAGTAAATGAAATTGTTTCGGGTATAGGGACCAAGAGCCTACTAAGAACCTCTCCGATCTTACTCCTCTTCTTGAAATTTCCTCTTCTCACAACTGCAATAACTTCCTCTCCAAGAAATCCGCTTCCTTGCTCGATCGGTCGAACAGACGATCGGGTACCTGTCTAAAAGGTTCCGATGCTTAAGTAAGATGATGAACCGATCGGTGTATAAGTGTAATTGTCGTAATAAATGCGAATTTAAGATCCTCACCAACCTACCTTTGGGCCCTATTTATAATTTCCGGTGTGGGCCTGTGATTAGGATTCCTTAATCACGGCCCAATGATCCTCTAATCAAGATTACTGACTTGTTTAACGTTAATTAATCCAATTGACTGGTGTCATTTGGCCGTTCAACCGATGGTCGCTTGACTAAGCTGGTTATCTTCTGATTTTAACAAGTGAATAATTCATCTTTATAACTGATCGACCGATGGTCATATATAAAGCGCTACGCGAATCACTTAGGAGACTGATCGACCGATCGACCTGGTGGCTGATCAAACGATTGTTCTTTATAAGTTAAGGCGCTGTTCGTGTGGGACCGAACGACCGATGGTCCTTTGTGGAGTAATGTGTAATTAATATATAGGTCGATCGACCAATAGTCCCTTACGATATAATACATGGTTCATTTGTGAGACCGATTGACCGATGGTTCCTTACGATATAATATGTGGTTCATTTGTGAGGCCGATTGACCGATGGATCCTTACGATATAATATGAGGTTCGTTTGCGAGACCGATCGACCGATGGTCCCTTACGTTATAATATGTGGTTCGTTTGCGAGACCGATCGACCGATGGTCCCTTACGTTATAATACGTAGTTCGTTTGCGAGACCGATCGACCGATGGTCCCTTACGTTATAATACGTGGTTCATTTGTGAGACCGATTGACCGATGGTCCTATACAGTTCATCCGTGAGGCCGTTCGACCGGTGGATATGTTTTATATGCGAGCCCTCCCAGCCTTGTTCGATGGTCCGATGGGGCATACAGTACAGAAATGTATCTCAAAATTAATGCCACCAATAAATTTACATTGAGATGTTTGTTTTTCATGGAAAAATAAAATAACTGATATTTCCTGTTGTCAAAAATAAATAGGGACATAATTTACATCACCACATGCTGAACCAAGATCCTTAAGGATTCAGAATCAATTTCCCCATTTAGATTTCCAAATAATTTGTCGAGGTTTTGAAACTCAAGAACTGTGTCAAAAGGAGGGCCTAAAATTGCTTTTGGTTAACAGACACACTCCAACAGCAAAATAATCTCAGCTAAGAAAAATATAAAACAAAAAAAAAAAGATAAAAATGGAAAGAATCAAGTAAATGGTCACTGCCACAACCGCAAGTAACAGCATAAATTCTGTCAAGACATCATTATCTTTTTTCCTTTGTTGCTTCGAAAGGGTGATAACAAGGAGAAAGAGCGAGAAGCTGCATAAGAATGATGTGTTCATCAAATATTAATTTGAATCTAGATAAGATGAAGCAAGAGTTCTTTCAAAGTCACTTACACTTTTGAGGAGTTGCACTTTGGGGAGTTTCATCTCGAGAGATCAAATTCCTCAGTGTATGAACTACGACAGCATAGAAAATACCAATATGATGTATATTAGTCATCTTTCAAATTGTCACATGGCACTCATATTTACAAGGCAAGCATCACAAGGAGAAAAAAATAACATAAGCTGGTTAAAGAAAATAAAAGAAAACAGTTTGGAAACTGTTGTGTTTTCCTTTTTATCTTGGGTTAATATATTTTCATTTGTTTCAGCGATTTCAAGAACAATGGAACTGATGAGAACAATTAAATGATGCTTCATATGCAAGTTCTTAAAAATTGAACACAACAGCTAAAATGGGTCATTATGTAATTATTGAGAAAGCAACTCATCTTTGAATGTTTAGTGAGCAGATAGGAGAGTGTGTCTGTGTTGAGTTTTGTGGGAGGGAGGTTCCTAAACTCATTTAGGTGCTGTCAGCTTTCAACTTCACAGTTTAGTTCTTAAAAGACACATTAAAGTTGTGTTTGATAATTTTAGATTTTAAGTTTCAACAAACTTACAGGAACTCAAGGTTTTGAGTGTTGTGTGTTGTGTGGATCATGGTATCAATAAAGTGCTGTAGAAATGTACTTCGTAAAATATACTATAGTAATATGCTGGTTTCTGTTTGAATCATGCTACCTTCATTGGGGGAACCATTCTTTCCAATCTCATTTGCTTCAGAGTCATCGATACTGTTGCGACCAGCAGCAGGTGGCGAGTCATGGTTCTTTCTTCCAAATTTTAACAGCCGTTTCAACCCCTTAGATGATTCCTTTACCTGAGGCTTCTCAATCACCTCCGGAATCTTTTCAAGAGTTGAATTTCTGGAATCAGACACTCGTGATCTAAAAGTCTCCGTACCAATTGATGCACTGTCAAAGCTTGCAGAAGGTGCTTTACCGTACTCAGAGCTTTGTGTACTACAATCTTCTAAAGAAGAAACTCGAACATGAGGGGAATGATATGTTTTATCTGTAATATGAATGCTAGACGATTTTGTAGGCTCTTTCTCCATATCATTCAATGTAACCTGATTTTGGAAGAAAATACATTGTATAAGAAGATCTTTCATGCATGGAGAATTCAGATAAACATCTAGTGCACAGACATGTAAGCAACAGGTCAAACTAGAATTTCCTTGACCTTACAGTTACATGCCTAAAATAACACATCACTCCTCAAATTAATTATCAAATACCAGCATGATAATTGAACATAGACTTATCTTCCCCTACAGAATATCTGAAAATCATATGTAAGAATTTAAGGAAAAGCAAAATTCTCAACTTTGTACCTGCTTGTTATGTTGTTACTATTCACAATTAACAATTAGGATGTAAGTAGGTCATACATGTTAGCACTTCGCCATTTATGAATGTTCTGTCTGTCTGGCAGAGTATGATCTTTGAGATAAATTAACAGTAATGCAATCAACTTAGCCTTCCAGTAGCATGTTATCATGTGTGAGGCTTGAAACTGCAGGCTAATATGTTTCCTACAATTTATACTTGGAGAGTGCAGGCATGTATTGCCTACTTTACATCATCATGTTCACATTTATTTTCTTTCATGCATACTGATTACAACAGTTAACTATTATTAAATTTATGAAAACACACCTTGGATGATCCAGGTTTCACATGTGATTTTTTGTCTGAGGCTTCTGTATCTACCGAAACTGATGTTTGAAGAGCAACATAACTTGGCACTGTTTCAGTTTTCACCATTACTCTATCAGTCTCATACTGACCCTTCAGTATCCTTGTTTTTGATTTTGCCTTGCCATCATTACTATTGGGAGCACAAGGTTTTTCACGTTCGAGCATTACAACGGTCTTCTCAATAATAGGATTGTCATCTTCATCGTCGAAAGGTGAGATTTCAAATTCATTTTTCTTCAGCAAGGTGCCTTCTAAATTCAAAGAGTTGTTAATATTCAGTTTCTGTGTCCTCTCTTTAACTGACGATCCAGTTTGGACAATGTCACTTGCTTTAGATGTTCCCATTCTTAGTTCAGGGAGAGTTGTAGTCTTGCTTTTATCATGATTCACAATAGCTGAAATCTTTCTGATATCAGTCTCATTAGTTGCTTTAGTAATTGAACTTGTCCTAGCACCTCTTGGTTTGACAGATATTGACGAAGTATGACGAATTGTACTCGTTTTAGGTTCTGACAATCTTCTAATTCTAGCCATTGACGCCTTAGTATCAGTGGTACCATCACCCTTCTCTCGCTTGGATTCAGGCAGAGAAGGCGCTGATCGACTTAACTTGTTTGTATTCAATCTGCCGGTTTTGGGGGCTTTGGAAGAATCATTGGATCCAACAGAAGCTGTTCTGATTGGAAATCTTTGGAAGGGTGAGGATGAACATGGCTCTGAATCACTAAATTTAGAGCCTTTATAAGAACTAGGTGAAAGCTTCGCAGGAATCTGTTTCTTTGTTTGCTGTGGTGGCGTGGATGACTTGGTAGCCATTGAATTACTCTTGGCAGCAATTCTCCTTTGCCTCTCCATCTTTAAAGCATTGAGGCGTCTTACCTCTTCCTCTTCCTGGTTATTATCATAAATAAGAAAGAAGAAATAAATAGATTTGAGAAGCTGATGAACAACCTGGAAAACATGAATCTCTCACTAATCTAAATTTAAACATACTAAAGCAATGTACTTCAATTGTATGTTAAACATGTGCAATACAAACATGAAACGGTAGTTTTAGTAGTTAGGGGTATATAGATTACCTTCTCTTTCTTCATTTTCTGGAGATCAGCTTTGTAGTTTCGTAGTCTTTCAGCACGTGCTCGTGCTTCATCCAATGGACTCGGTTTATTAGTCTTTCCTCTCCTTACTGGCCCAATAGTCTTTTTTAGATCAGAACTATTTGGAGTAGGTTTTGATTTCGGATCTTTGTCCATCATCTTGGATCTTGGTTTCAGACCTTTGTTCTTTTTATCTTGCAAAGCACCACCACCTATCTGAGCCTGCATTTCATAGTCTAAGGCACGATCATAATCCCTTGACCCCTTTTCTACTCGTCGTTCAGGCATCAAACTCAATTCATCTGGTTGATAATTGGAATTATTCTCTTCCTTCTTGTGTACCTTTGGGAACTCTGAGTCCATATCAATAGCATTTCTCTCTAGATTTCCTGAATCATTGACTCTCACTACATAGGAGTCATCGTTCATATCATGAAATAACTTCCTTTCCAATTTATTGCTTGAATAACCTAGTCCATTAACAAAATCATCATTTGCCCCCCTTCTATAACCAATCCTTCCATCTATTTCTAAAGACTGCATAGCATCCACGGACCTACCATTAACCGACTGTCCCGAGCTTCTTGATAACAAGAAACCATCATTAGATGATGACCTAGGCATATGGGTCAATCCATTACTAATTCTCTGCATGGCTAAGGCTTCACCAGCTTGAACTTCATGCATATTCCGCTCAGTAAAATCTATAGGATCATTCCCTGCAATACGTTTTCTTCTTCTCACTTCATCAAACTTGTCTTGGTCAACGGCATGCCTATCTTCATCTACGCCTCGCAGTAAACAATTTTGGAATGCTAGCCACTGTCCTCCATCAGCATCTTTCCCAGAGTCTGTTACTTCCTTATCAGATAAATTCAGCCTTTTGAAGGATTTGTCACTGGACCCTCTTCTTTTTGATGTCTTAACAGATTCCTGAACCTCTTTATCTTCATCAGTTTCAGAAGAATAATCTGAACATGATCCACTTCCAGAAGATCGTTCTGTCTTTGTTATGTAGTTGATGTTCCGAATGACCACCATACCAGATCTGTGTCTGCCTGATCGCCCAGCCTTCTTTCGTCGTTCTCCAGTCAGTGAACCCTCCCTTTCCATAGCCATTTCATCCGGAGTTTCAGATTCAGTATACTGTCCATTATCCATGGAATGCCTTCTATGTCCCACATTTGGACTAGCATTTAGTCTGGATTCCTCCATAGGTGAGGAAACTGGCTGCACAAATGGGCTGTTGCCAGAATAACTCTGATAGTAGGGTATCCCTTGCACTGGATAAGTATGAAACATTGGTAAAGCACCTGGGGGAGAATGAACAGGCCAAGAGGAGAAGCCACTGTTTGGAAAATGACCTTGAACATTATCTTGGTAACCTGCAGTTGGTTGTCTGTCTGCTGAACACACATCAATAAATTTGTAAACAATAATGTTAGTACATTTAGGGAGAGAAAAAATAGAAATCAGGAACTTTACTAATTTTCTCATATCTAGAACTGTTGGCAGTTAGTCAGCACTACATATTTGATTCAATAAAATCCTAGTTAGCCAAATTGAAAATCCCACATTTGTTCTATTACTAGTCCACTCAAGAAACCCATAATAGTAATCCCTTCCCTGACCTCTAAGACAAAACAGTGCATGAATACGAAGTCCAAGGTGTGCTGAAGATGTTAGGTACCTGAATTAGTTTTCCCGTTACTTTCTGAGTCCAACTCAGCATGGGATGTAGTAACCATATTAGAAATCACTATGCCAGAAGCATTAATTGCACAGGTGCCAGCACGATTGGGTGTGACTTCGGCAGCTTCAATTTCAAGCCATTGGCCACTTTCATGCTTTCTTTTCCATAGAGATATAAAATTTCTACACCCATCCCTGAAATGCAACAAAATTAGAATCAGAAAGATCATCCAGAAATCAAACACACATACACATACAGACATATATGTGTGTGTGCTATCAGCCAATTGGCCAAGTATCCAAAATCTCACTAGTAAAAATAGTTAAGAAAGTTAATTATTCTTACAACAAGCGTGATGCTTCAAAGCATTCGGCAAATGACATCAAAGCTGGCATGTAGTCAATGTCAAAACCAGCAGCAGCAGCACGTGCAAATGCCATTCCTTGCTCTTTCTGCAGCACAGATTTACGTGTCTCCAGGACTTTCAAAAGCTGAACTCTAAAACAATACATACAAAAGGGAATACAGTAGGAAAGACGTTAGCAAACAATTTTGCAGTGTAATAAAGTTCAATGAATAGATAGAACAACACTTGAAGTAGTACCACTTATACATAATGCACACCACATAATCAGGTCTCAATGTTAGCTTAATTTTATAACAAAAATTCACTAAGTGTCACTTCATTCACCATAAGTTGAGAATAGTCTCTTGAAATTAGCCCATTAAATTCAACAAGGAGGAGTCTTTATGCTGAATTGTGAAGAAACTCAGAGGAAAAGTTAGTGTGGAAGCTCAATCCCAAAAAAAGAGAGAAATTTCTTATGTTTGCCAGAGAAGAAGTTGGAACTAATAGTATCCACAAAGATCAGACATCACCTGAAGATTTCTATATAGCATATTACCTAGTCAGTATATTCATAACTCTAGGAGAATGGTAGTGATGTAAATTTTACAATAGAATTTATCAGAATAATCTACTAGAAAATCGTTAGTTTTATATGGCAATACAAGAAAAATAAACAAGGGTAGAACTTAGTCAATAAGAAATCATTTGTTTCCAACTGCAATTCATGCATTAACAAATGTTACAAATCCCAAGTACAATAAGGAAAATAAGCAAGATTTAATTCAAAATGGCAATGTAGAAACAACTGTTACAAAAATTTAATTTATCATATATTTATGGAATAAACCTTCTACATTCTGACAATTTAAAAGAAGCCGATATTTTCTTAAAAAAAAAAATTCACTGACTACGATGTGCATATATTGTTATTTATGAATAAACTGGTGGAGAGGGTACTGGGTAACGGATTATCCTCAAAGGGTCAAAAAAGAGATGGTGAAACTGGCATAAGAGCCTTACAAGTCCTTTCCTTCTTTACTCAGAATTATCGGTTCCATATCCTCTGTGATGAATAATAAATATGTCCAAACTAAAAAGAAGCTCTATCTGATTCATAATTGTTTCTAAAAGTAAACTGCAATACCAGTTTGTTCTATCTGCTCCGACCATAATACAAATCTCTTTTGAGTGATATCCAGGTAATAGGCACTTAAAGCATTTTATATTAATCAGATGCAATCATCAACTAAAGTTTCCTACTGATGGATGACCATAGAAAGAAGAAAAAAAGTAATGTTTAGAACGTACTTTGAGTTTCCTTCTGATTTGGTGCCTCCATTTGTATCAAGTGGCTGTGTATCAGACTGGTACAAATCCACACAAACAGATAAGAAAATAATAAATCTATATAAGATTAGGGTATTCAAGACTTTCCTAACCTTGTAAAGTACAATAGTTTTTTCCTCATTTGTATCCTGTTGAGTGTTCCTGCCTGAGCAAAGCCAACAGATCTTCTTAGTTACACACAATTATAAATTTCAGCAATGCTTTATATACATCCAAATTTGTTGAATACTAGCTATAGTTTCAAAGGATAATCATATAAAATACATGTACCTGTTCTTTCAAAATTACCTTCAGTGCTTTCCGCATGTTTTATTTGGTTTTCTTCTACCTACAGATATACAAGTTAATTTAAACAGACCTTTAATTGCTGCCATTGAATATAAAAATTGCTAGATATTTACTTACAAAGCTCATCCCTACAGAATTATTTCCTTGAATTGCAATTGCCTCTTCAATTTGTGCAATTTCGGATTCTAAAGTATATACACGCTCCAATATCTCTGGAGTGCTCACAAAGCGAACAAACCTAAAGAAGTAGAGGAAATTAGTCCAGCATGCAAATCTATGTGAAATTAGATGTCACCTAGAATCATTTGTAAGAGGACAACTTTGAGCTCATTAGAGTTACAATTTATTTAGTCTATGTGTTTAACTTTCAAAGGAATCCCATGTTAGGAACAAGGCAATAAAAGAAAGAAAGGGGTACTCGATAGTTTAGCTCGAGAGAGAAGTACTAATGTGAAAGGACTCACACTTAAGGGGGAGATTGTTGGGAATCCAAGTGTGAGTCTAAGTTCCACATTGAGTAAAATTGAGAAAGTTGAGCATCATATAAAGATGAAGACCCATAAATCCATCACCTTAAGGTTTTGGATTAAGAGTGGTGTCAATTCTTTATGTGTGTGTTGAGCTCATGTCTCATTGGTGTTAAATCTTCTCAGTCATCCTCTCTCGAAAGACCCAACATCCTGGTACTTCCCTCTACTTTCGAAAGAGTAAGAACACAAAATATAAATGGAATTTTGGAATACGTATTACATGAAAAACAGGACTTCCAAAACAGCATACTAGATCCATGTTGAGTTGAGTACTGGAAGAAATGATAACCTTGAATAAGCATAGACTGATCAGTTACAACTCAGATTCAAACATACATTGATAAGAATAATTAACAAAAAAATACTATGATAACATGCCACACCTTTCAATTGTTCCCTTGGTAAACCATGAGGCATCACTGTCAAGCCCAGGCACAAGAACAATTGAATAACCACCCTTTGCTATTTGATCTTGAGCTGACTTCAAGTGGGATAGAAATGGATTGAGCAACCCTGATGCAACTTTCTCCTTCTTTCCATTCACAGTTATAACCAAGTCAAATCTGAATTACAGATGAGGATAAAAAAGCAAAGCAAAAAGTCAGGCAACTGATATCCACAATCATGTTACCAAAAGAGTGATTCTTACAATCATTGTTTTGAATGAACTATTTGCATAGATCAATTAGTGACCTACTACTCTTACACAAACTTTTCCGTGAAATATCTTCTATGAACCATGTATTCGATCAACCAAAAAATCACTAGCAAAAACTACATACACTAATCCCCTACCACCCGTCAACCCATAACAGCAATTTTGATCACATGACAATTTAAACAAAAGAAACTGCAGAGACATCAGCTACAACATTTGAAAAATAAGGGCAAGACAACACTCCAGTTGCAGAAATCAAAAAAGGTAAAACTGAACTGAATCCATGAGACTGTTAAACTAAGTATAGTCCTCTAAATTATTATTGCTTCTAAAAAAGGTAATCAACTAGCCATCTGCGTTTTAATTCATCTTATTAGGACTATCAAATATCACAAGTGCAGAAAAGAAAACACAAAAATAAACAAACGTATTAAGATTGTCATATACCCCATACACTTGAAAAAACACAACCAACAAACTTATTCATTGGTTCTTGCTCTCTATTTAGGGTGAGAAATATAAAACTACAACAATAAAATGGTAAAAAATATTGATGAATGGGGTAACACTACTGGGACTATCAAATACCCCAAGTGCTTAAAAAAAACACAAAACCAACAAACTTATTCCCGGTAGTTCTTGTTTCCTATTTAGGGTGGGTGAGAAATGGCACAAAAAGGTAAAAGAAAAAAACACAATAAGATGGTAAAGTATATTGATGAATGGGGTAACAGTATTGTTACCTGGTTCTAGTCGGTGTGAGCTGAAACATAACTGAATCCAACCTTGTAGAGGAGCTCATTGTGAGAGACCAAAACCAAACCAGAAACTGGGTTTTGCTTTCTCGGGGATCACGCACGAGACTCTAAAGTGAGGCTAAGCTCACATACCCAAAAAGGAAAAAGCAAAGTTCCAAAGTGGGGTTAGACTTTGGTGACTCAAAAAGGCAAGCTTTGCTTGAAAAAACAGGCTTCACGGCCCAAAAGAGAAAAAAGGGTAAGTTGCAATGAATGCTTAGAAACCGAGTTCAGAAGACGAGCTTCAATGGCTTCCAAAGACAGGTGAGTGCTTTGAGACAGGATCCAACGTTGTTGTTCTTAGGATACCAACTCATCGAAGGAAGAAGGACCATCATTCTTCTTTGAATATCACAAGCAAGGGTGCATTTTTTGGAATTGTGGAAAAAAATGAGGGCAAAACCGGGATTTCAAGCAACATTGACAAACGGCAACATAGTGACGCTATCAAACACATACTTGTCTTTCGAAACCGATGCTACTTAGATGAAATTACCGTATTGGCCTCAAAAAGTTTTTTTTACACTGTTTTTTCCTTACAGAGGACCGTTGAAGTTGAATTGACGACACCCTGTTAAGTGACATCATTCACTTGTTCATTGTTCGGTTACAGTTGCAAAATTTATGATAAATGTATTTTTTCCATCTAATATATATAGAATTATCTTTTATGATTACTTTAAAACAAATATTTTAGTTGTTGTTACTTTGTTTTAATTTTACAATTTTTAAAATTTTGTAAAATAAAAAATAATCTTTTTAAGAATAATTCTATGACTAAAGTATATTTGATTTTTGTTCTATTCAATGAAAAAAAAAAATTAGAGTATGCCTTGATACACATTGAAAATCTATACAAATTCAACCTTTTAATCTCAAAACTTAAAAATGTGTGGAGGTGTGTAAAAGTTACATGCAAAATATTCCATGTATCAGAAAGTTTATCTTTTATCATAAAGGAAAATGTTTATACGAATTAAAATTATTTTAATTCAAAATCAAATTCGAACTTAGATTCAAATATTAACATATTTGATTCAATTGTACATTGTAAATTCAAACATGTAAAATATCCCGTATTTTTCCAAAAAATAGCATATAATATCTCGATATGAGATTAAATATATGATTATTTATCTAAACTTACATTGATTAATATCTCAACATTACTTTAAGTATATTATCCAAATTGAATTTAAATATGCACTAAATTCAGTATGAAGTTTTAAAGTCACAATTGCGTTTATATAGCTTGTGTTTACAAAATGTAATAGACTTATACACTATACAAACATAATAGGTAATAATTAAGTATTCTAACTCTTTTATTCTGAACTATTAATTATATCATTTAAAGTGAACTAATTTAGTTAGAGCAAGTTCTGATAGATCTAATTACACTTTGAAGATCTCACTTCATTGCTGAATTGCTTAACTTTCTTATTTAATGATTCAAAAATTGTTTTAACACATGTGGTTATGTGTTTTTCAATATTAATTATGGATATTGAATGTGTTCAATAATAATAAAATTTGTGGATAAGAACTTAAGAAATTATAGACATTTTCACTTGCTATTTGACATGAATGTTTGTTCACTTTGCTTAAGTTTATAATTATGGTGTAATAGTTTAGCAAATTACTCCATTCTTTTACATGTTCTTATTTATACACCAAATCATATTTCTATTTTTGTAGAAATTTTAAGAAAATAATTTCCTACTGTGATTTTACTGTTGTTTTACTCATTTGAGATAATTATATAATAGTTGGAGATAAGATAAGATAAATAAAAAAATTATTAAAAAATAGAAAAGAAACAAATATCGTAATACAATAATTCACTTGCATTCGTTGTATGGTATGAATATGATGTGTTGTGTCTTTTTCTATGGTTTAAATAGTTTAAATCCTAAAATCAATAATTGTGCTTTTTTTTTAAGCTTTAAAGGTAAAAAAATGTAGAATGACGTGGACTAGTTATGCAGTCTTTTAGGCACATAACGAAAAATAATATCAAAACATCGAAATATAGTGAATGGAAAATGGAAAATAATACGTGACAAATTATTTATTAATGGATGAATTTTGGTTGTTACTTTTTAAAGGCATTAATAATTACTGTGAAAGAAAAAGTTATAGAACTGTAAAATTACCATGAAAGAATATCACATGTGTAAAAAGTTAAGAAATGTTCCGTAATTTAATTATATACTAATTGATCTGTGATATGTCGAATTTCACCAAGACCTAAATCATGAAGGGTCATATTCTCTAATAATTGTTACATATAAAATTGACAACTAATTAGTGTATTTT
>Ga0099823_1004677_pt1 | contig 13459 bp, 11 predicted proteins | sample CowpearedBW_FD_76831 | JGI IMG/M metagenome (GOLD analysis project Ga0099823, IMG submission 76831) | Root nodule microbial communities of legume samples collected from California, USA - Cow pea red BW | ecosystem: Host-associated > Plants > Roots > Nodule | place: USA: California | collected... | reverse complement strand
CTCTAATCATCTTTATTTCTTTCCGTATTTTCTATCAAATTAATCAAACTACATACTACATAATTTTGAAAACATTTATTTTCTCTATTTTTAACGGATTTCTTCTTTGCAAACAAATCAACATTCAATTTTAACTTTATAGGTTTAATGGTAGCTTTTATTTATCTCTGTAATAACTTAGCTCAACGTCTTATTTTGTAAACTTAATAAGGAAAAGGAAAGAGAGGAATAAACATGATAAAGGAAAAGGAAAGAGAGCAATAAACATAATAAAGGAAAAGGAAAGAGAGGAATAATATATTAACGAAAATACATGTTATTGTACATGTTCGTATTTATTAATTTTTACAAAAGTTAAAAAAATAAAATATTTATGTTAAAAATGTTTTTAAAATAACGGTGCTTGTTCGAATTTTTTAAATTTTACAAAAATTAAAAAAACAAAATATTTATGTAAAAAAAAATTTAAATAATAGTTAAAGATAAATTATTTATAGAATAATTAAATTTTAAAATAATAAAAGGTAAAATTGGAATAATAAAATATAAATAAAAAATGTATTTTATATTATATATCTAGATTGTGTTATTTTTGAAATATATTTTAGATTGTATAATCTAAAATATTTTTAAATTACTCAATTTGAACATACATTTCCTATTATTCAATTCAGAATACATTATAAATTATATAATTTGAAATACTGTTTTCAAAGTAATTTAAACTATATTTTTATATTTCAAAATACATTAGAAATTATGTAATAAAAAAATCAAATGAAACAATTTAAAATACATTTTAAAATTTTCAACTTGGAACACATTTTTAAATTTGACATTGTGTAATCTAAGATATTTTTTCACATTATGTAATCTAAGATATTTTAAATTTTTTGAATTTTTTGAAAGAATTTCTATCACTTTGAAAATAATTACAAGCGAGACCTACAAATCTGATGTACTAACCTCGATTTCTACAAGGGAAACCTAAAATTACAATACAACAATCGATATTTACAGGCTATCATTAGAAGACTCAGGATGAGAGACGGGCATCCTTCCAATACCCATAAACTCAGCGGCAAATTCTTCGTCATTTTTTCCCAGCATATCCTTTAAGCTACATTTAATATCCCTTCTTTTCAACACCCAATATCTTGGCTTTATCTTCTTCTCTAGTGAATAGCTAAAATACCGAGGGTAACTCACCACATCTCTAACTGGCCTCTCCATTGAGTTCACCAGGAATTCTATTTTTGGCTTAAGAACCCCCTCTATACTGTACCCAAGAAGAGGAGAAAATGTGCGTACCATAAATGCAATTTCTTCTTCTGAAAGACCTAACTTCATTAAGTACATTATCCTGCAAGCATCAACAACAGATAAAATTACTAGATAATAAACAAAATGACACCTCAATCATTCAATCACTAGTGAGAAGCAGGTTCATGTTTCACGTCTTTTGCTCATGAAATGTAACATTTATGGAGTGGTCAAAATACAGTTGAAGAAATTACGAAATCATTATTTGCTTTTATTTCTCATCAGAGAAAACTGAAACTTGCATCAGAACAATATCATGGTTATATCATTAAAAAATCTAACGCACGAAAGGTTATTTTAAAATAGAAGATACCTGCTGCTGGAAAATGACACAGGGTGCATAGTGAATGTATAAACATTAGTTGGGTAAGAGTAAACAAATATAATACTGAAACAGGTAAAAATAAAAAATAAAATAGATGAGTCAGAGCAATACCTTAGTAGTAAAGTTTTGTCAATGTCAGATACAAGTAATTCAGGATACTTTCTGATAACCCCAGGCCAGAAAGTCTTTCGAACGCCAACCCTATCAAGGAACTCAATCTTCCTTTGTAAAGTTTTATTAATGCTGGAAGCAAAAATTTCAGGGCAGCGGGCAAGTATTCTTCCAATAGTTTCTTTATCTAAATCCATATTTTCAAACAACAGAACAATCTGCAGGCAACAACGAGCAAGAGACTTGATAGGTTTGTAGTGACAAACAATTATCCTAATTTCTAATAATTACAATAATTATAAAGTAATTAGTGGGATTATTACAACACTTCCCTTTTGAAGCTACAGAATAGAAATTGGAAATCTATTATTTCGAACTTGCCAATAAGGTCATGGAAAATCTCCATAGGTAGTGCTTTCATGATTGACAAGCTATCTGATTCAGAAAATTACTCAAAGGAATGAGCAAAGGAACATTTAGTAGGTTTAGATGATTGTTCTTGTTGAGTCAGTTTCTGTTTTCCTTTCGTCTGATACACCAATGTAGGGTACCAACCTTGGTCTCAGCACGTTTAGTTTAGATGCCAACACAAAAAAGCTAATACATTTGTCAAATGACATTTCAAAGGACAACAAGGAAATACTATCTCAGAAAAGAAGACATAAGCTTTCAAAATAATGTTCTCTCTCTAAAGGTTCATTTTCCAGAAAGGTAACATCTACGGAGGGAAAGTAACAGCTATCTGAAAGATGATAACATTTGTGCTTTGTCTCTCAATCTGAACTGAAGATAAAACACACGCCAGAAGAAAAGAGGGATTGAGGCCTACGAATCAGCAACAAGTCATAGGTGCATGTTGAAAAACTGCCTAAATTGTGGTCATCCCAAGCTTCCCTTAGTGTGGACTCTGGAATTAATTGCAACCTCGAGTGTTGGTTTAATTCTACAAGCCTAAAAATAAGGTTTACAAAGAATTTGGAAATTTTGGACAATTCTCATTTTACAAACTAGTTTTCAGTGGACGAGTAGGCCTCTTAACCCAAATTTTGAGATAGTATGAAAATTTACCCAAGATCCATTGCTGAGTCACTTGCATTTACTCCAGGCCGATAGCCCTAGTTCTGAGAGGGATTGATCCCAAGCTTTAATTGCATTTATTGATACATGTTGAAAAACGGCCTTAATTGTGGCTTCCTCAGTTGTGGCCTCTCTGGAGTCTGCCTTAATTGCAACATAAGGGGTGTTGGTTTAGTCCCACATAGCCTAAAGATAATGTTTACATATAAAGTTTGTACAATCTCACTTTACTAGTTTTGGGGGGCTGAGTATATAGGGCTATTACTAGTCAGTTTCACTGGATATATTTAGGCCTTTTAAGCCCAAATTCTTGAGAGTAGAAGTGTCTTAGAGAAAAAAATGCTTGAGAGTGAGCTCTCAGCATATCTATTTCATACATGTTAAGTCTGAACAGAAATACAAAGAGACTGACAGAAAACCTGCACCTATGACCCTATATGATTGACAACCACAGCCGAAACAGCATTTACAAAATAATCTAGATGACAATAAAAAGGTTTCGGTAGCACTCCCCCCTTCAAGATGGAGGGTATAGGTTATATGCACCAAGCTTGGAACATGTGAACTGTGTAAAAGATATGATTTGATCTTAGTAATTAAGGAAATATGTACAACTGAACTGATAACCAGGGATATTCTCCATTATTAGCTATTATTAGGTTTCCCTATTCAATATTTTGAATGATTATAAATAAAGGATTTACATCTGTAATTAAACACAAGTCACAACAGAAAAACTTTTTATGGTATCATAGGGCTAGGCTTTCCTTTTTCATCTTCTCCTTTTTACCCCAGTGCATTGCTCACACAAACTGTTGCAATTCTTCATTCACCAACGAGTGCTCCTTTCTCCAACAAGCAGACATCACCGAAGTTGCCATCTACCGACAACCACCATCGTGCAAGAATCATTGCCTAAATTCCTTTCACTCAACCACAGCATATCAGCACGTGACAATACTTTCCAGTGACCCACCGTTCCATGATTTCCTATTGTTCTTCTCCTTCTTTGGGCAAACCACCTTTGGGCTTTGTTTGACTCCACGGTTTCTTTTTAATTTTGGCTTCCACTCAATCTCTCCTAACTTTCACCAACATACTACTAATCCCATGCAAAAGCTCATTTAACAACTACAACTTCCGCAATTCCCACCTCTTTTATGTAGCATCTTATTGTTCTCTCTTACCCCCAATCTTCAGGCACAGTACCAAGCCTTTACTGCCTGATGTGACGTATGGACAAAGGCAAAGAAAGTTTATTCAAACAATGTTTATCATTTCTACAATGTACTCACCAGCTTGATGAACATCAAGTTGGAGAGCATAGACATCCAGACGTATGTTCAAAAGCCTAATCACCTGATTGCAAAATATTCTACTTTTGTTTGAATAGTCTTAAATAGGAATTATTGTGTGTTTTGTGCTGGACCTAGTTCCTAGATGTATCTCTTCGAATTCTCTCCTCTTCCCTCTCGGACATTGTACCTAATGTATCCAAAATGATTACAAGTATAAAATAGTGAGAGAGGGAAACACGCACTCTCAAATTTATTCTAATTCCTTTGTATCTTTCTCGAATCTTTTGAAAGCACTTCAATGTCTCTCGGGGATTCCTTGCCCTAGTCTCTCACTCCTCTCATCGTGATTATCGAAGTAGAGGATGTGGTGGCGGTTGTGATCACGTTGAAGAAGAATGTCGCACCAAAGCTTGCTCTCGCAACCTCAACTAACTATTGTGGCCCAAGTCTCCACTCCTACTTTAGTTATTGAGCATCATGAACTTCACAAGTTCTGAGAAGCCAACCAACATGCATGACCTAAATATTTTAACTCTTTCATAACCTCTCTAATTTGCCCCCTCACACAGGACCCTATTGGTCTCAAATGAAAGATAGTGCACAGGCCCTACGTTGTGCTAAATTTCAACTTTATCTAATTCAAAAATGGGTGAAGCGAGGATTGAACTCTAGACCACTTGTTGGTGGAGGCTCTAATAACATGCCAAAAGCATGCAATCTCAAAAGCTTATGTTGTTGAGTGAACTCACATCAATGGATTTATACACTTATGTCATTTGTTACAAATTAAACACTTTATTGAAGCTAAAAATAAATACCTGTAGAAAGTCTTTGGGCTTCCGTAGTAGTAGTTGAGGACTTTTAGCAATAACCTGACTTAACTTTTTCTTCCGAACTCCAAGTTTAGCAAACTGATCTACCATCAACTCCAGCTTGCTAGTTGAACAGCTCAATAGATGAGGGTGGCTTTCAATTGCACGGTCTATCTGTGTCTTTGGAACCTATATTGAAGCCTTCTATTATTAATTCAGTCCTTCCATAAATCCCTCAACCAGGGTGGAACGAAAGGTTGTTCATTAGTTCCATTTCACTATCGAATATGTTTTCATGTAAATTATTGAAAAACAATAATTCAAATAAAATGTCCTTGGTTTCCTTTCAGTGATGATATATCCAGTTACATTGAATATGCATCCGAAATCAAATGGATACACGCAATCATGACAGAACAAAATTATACCTTGATAGAATACGAAAAAGCAAGGAGCTCTACATAATTTTCTTGTATACTTGTCGACAGAAGCCAAGGATATTTTAGCAGCAACTTGGCATAATCTTGATCAGCCACGTTAATCTAGAAAATAACATAATAGTATTTTATTAGTTGAAAAGGAAGAAATTGAGATCAAAATGATGCGTGGATTTAATTATAAGGCAAACAGGTAACGAAGAATAGATGGAAGGGACGGTAGGTTGGTACCTGCTTGACGGCGAGGAGTCTAGTTTGCAGGATTTGATGATTCCAGAAGAGAAGAGGAGGGAAAGCAAGTATTATGTGTGAGACGCGAGATGTGGGGATTCCAAAGTTGAGGAGAGAATCCAGTATGAGTGTTAAGTGGTTGTCTACGGATAAGTGAAGCATACGAGGGAAGGATTGGATTAAGGAAGAGAAAGCAGAATCTTGGGAAGCCAAGATGTTTAGGCCACCAGGCTTTGCTTGAAGCTTTTCGAAAAAGGAGAAAGTGCGTTGCAGGTCTTCGTCAATTGAAATGGACAAGTGGCGCATAGTGAGGCGAATGTTTCTCATGAGCAACGAGGGGTGGTTATTGTTATCGTTATCGGAAGGAGAAAAGAAGAGTTGCTTGATGCGCGTAACCTTGTGCATGAGAGAGGGGAGGGTGTGAGCGGAGAGATATCCGGCGACGTTGATAGACCAAGAGAGAGTGAGACCCAGAGTCTCTAAGTAGGCAATTTTCCCCTTGTCCCCTTTTTGAGCGGCAACATGAAGAATCTTGTCTTTGAAGCTCAATCCAGCAATTTCTTCATCTGCCTCCCACCCCCACTCATCCAAATCCCTCACACCTTCCACCAACATCTTCACATACCCCGGGCAATTCCACGCGATGGACAACGATTCCTCCTCTGACACTCCCAACTCTCCCAGATAACTTGAAATGGCCCTGCGAGCTTCCAGCACTTCCAATTCCCGTTTGGATTCAGATTCAGATTCAGAGAGATCCTGTCTCTGTGCATGTGCCTCCTCCGAACCACAACCACAACTCCAATTTGATCTTCTTCTTCTTCTTCTTCTTCTTCTCCTCGATTTATCATTATCGACTTCAAATGGTGTAGGAGGATGCGTGGATAACAGGCACTTACTCATCACATAACAACCCTCTACCTTGTGTGGGACTGGGAATGGGACTGCAACAGGGACAAACCAGTTTGTTTGAATTTTAACCAACATCTTCTCAGATAACCACTCTACTCATCCCCACTATATCCTAAAACCCCTACTATATACTCTAATTCTAAACCCTTTGACCATCCCAACTTCAAATATTCATATCTTTTTAATTTTAATTAATTTTATAAAGTTTATTTATCCATTTTAAAGATAAAAGTTCAAAATATCATTATAAAAAATATAAATATATGTAATGTGATTTTAAAACAAAGATTTATTTCATTAATTGAATATATATATATATATATATATATATATATATATATTATTTATTCACATGTTTTATTTTATATATAATTTTTATAAAATAAATAATTTTAATTATATAATAAATGTTTATAAAAAGAATATTATATTTATGGATAAAATTGGATGTATATTATAATTATACATAGACTTAAAGTTCATAAAGAAACAAAAAGTAAAAATTTAAATTTAAATTACTGAAAAAAATATGTTAAATATAATAATTTTAGTTAAATATGAATATCTATAAATTAAATGATAATTTTACACATTATATAAATTGATTTTATATATTTTATTTTATTTAAAAGTAAAATAAAATAACTATAATTTTGAATAATTAAAAAGGAAGTAAAATAAAATAAAATTAGATGATATATATTAGAGATTACTAATATTTAGTACAAACTATTAAAATTCAAATATTAAATAAAAATAATTCAGGAAAATAAACCATATTAGAAGAAAAATAATAAAATTCAGGCCTCTAATAAATTAAATGATTAAAAAATAGACGACTTTATTTTAGATGATACAGATTTATCAATCAGAAAATAATTTGTTTTAACACTCATAAGAGTCAATAACTTTTAATCATTTAACAATAAATAATTTATTTAAGAACATACTTAGTTTAAATATGTACATTTCATATTGAATAATAGATACCATTATTTTTCAAAAACATGTTACAAAATGAAAGCATTCAATCACATTACATAGGGATAAGAGTTTAAGGATAAAAGAAAACACATTAATTTATAAATTTGATTGATCAACTCTATGTAGTCTTTGAAGAATAATATTTACATCCCTAAATCAACAAATACTTGATTATACAAAATATGCAATATCAAGGACAAATCTTCATTTTTTTAACATAAGATTTGTATAGATGACATGTTATTTGTTATTTATGCCATTAACACCAATTTGACATAAAAACTATATTGACTCATTCTTAAAAATAAAAGTGAGAACATTGAAAATAGAGATGAAATTGGAAAAATCATTATAGTATTAACTTGTTTATATTTATTTAAAAAAAATGAGGGAAAAGAGAAAACGACAGAATGATCTGATGTAATCTTCTAATTTATATGTTGGATTCATTTTGGTCTTCTAATTTGTTTGGGGTTCAATTTAGTCCTCTAGTTTGTGTAGGAGGTTAGATTTAGTCATCGACATTAACAACGTTAAAGAAGTTAACGGCAGAGTGATCTGATGTAATAATAATGTGACAATTAAAAATGACGTGACAAGGTAGGGACATCAGATTATGTGTACAGTAAACCAGAAATTGTAGTTGTAATTGGGTTTTGAAAGAAATTAGGGTTCGAGGAAGAAATTGGGGATAACGATTGAAGAAATTAGGGTTCGAGGAAGAAGCGAAAAACAATCAATAGATAAAGATTTGAAGAGGAAGGATTCGTGCTCTCCTTCGATGTGGCATAGGGTCGTCGCTTTGTTCGTAGTGGCACGAAATCGAAGGTAAGTTTTTTGGTTTTTTAATGGATTCAATGTTGCATACCCCACGAATTACAGGAGAAAGATAAAGAACAGTGGCTCCTAGACATCACTCAGAATTAATAAAGCTTGTCAAATGAAGATGAACTTCAACAGAACAAAGAAGAGCACTGAAATTAGGGCAAATGAACACTTTTATCTCCATAAATAACCTGCGTTGCCACCTCATTACACCACATTGATGACAAGGGATTCAAAACTTGTCACCTTCCTGTTTCAAACCGACACAGTGGTACTATTCTGACGCCGTTTAACCAAAACTAACGGGAGGAACCATTTTAATCTGTTTTAACAAAGTGGAGGACTAAATTGAACTCCGAAAAAATTAGGGGACCAAAATGAATCCAGCATATAAAGTAAGGGACCAAAAGTCTAATTAAGCCTAAAAAAAGAATGAGGGAAAAGAGAAAACATTTAAATGTTAAATATTTTCCTCTTCCTATTTCTACATAGGATCGTATGATGTAAGAAGAAAAACTTTTTTTTGTCTAGGCCTAAATGGATAATGTGATGACATATAGATACCCCTATATATTATAAATTCCATTAATCCATCTTATTTTTATTTATCTTCGCATCATATGATCTATAGTAACTCCTTTGCGATAGAAATTGATTTCCACCAAACTTTTTCCAAGCAACTAGAGTGAAAAAAAAAACTTATACCATTCTGTACTGTGAAAACGAACGAGTTGTATTATTTAAGAATAATGATATTTTGATTTAATTTTTTTGATTTACTACTCCAAATTTTTTTAATTATTTATTTTAATTTTTTTTGTGATGTAATAATTTAAAAGTGATAAATTAAAAATGAAAGTATATCAAAGTATCTTTATCCATTATTTAATTCCTTGAGTACTCTGTAACTTCAATTTGCATTGCAAACCATACCGGAGAATAGGTTTATATGTTCATAGCGATGAAAAGACATGTTGCTGCATTAAAAAAAAAAAGTGCGATAGGATTGTACTACCAAATTGTCGTACTTTTTTTGTCAGAGTATAGAAAATGTGGGATTTACATTCTAAGATATTTACATAATACAAAAATTAATGCTGGCTCTACCTTTGTTTGCACCCCACATATCCTAGAACATAATGAGTCCTTGTTACATGTGTACACTGTCAACCGAAAAAAACTTTTTACTTGTATTTTTCTCTGCTTGAGTTTAGGCGCTGCATGCATGTACATCCCAGATTTTGACATTCCTGCAGAATAAAGCAGTCTCGTCTATATTAATAAATATATGCATATATTTAATGTTTTTCTTCTGTGGGAGTCGATGGAGCTGATGAGCCTACGGAATGTACAAGGCGTTGGTCGCTCATCACATCCTGCAACATGACCTCAACAAGATCATTAAATTGGAAGGCTGCTATAGTATGTATGCATCCATATAAATGTCATCATATTATGATAAATAATTAATTTTTATGCATATTAGGTGATTTGGGAGCAATAAAGTAAAAACCTGTTGCACAGAAGTTTCACTGTGGCAGGGTGAGGGCGCAGTGCATTCTAAATTGATGGGAAACAATCGCACTGTCATGTTTTCTTCTGCAAAGTCTCTCAATTTATCGAGCTCTGGCAACACCACTTGGGCAAGGTCTGGCCTATCTTTTCGCCTGAGTTCCGCACACTTGACTGCTATCTTTGCAAGGCACAAGGCTTGTTGAAGAGGCCAATCGGTTACAGATGGGTCCAGCATTTCCTCAAAGGTGTCTTTCTCTATAGCCTGGGCGGCATGGTGAGCTAATCCCATTGGAGGTCTGCCAGTCAATAGTTGAAGAAAAATTATCCCTAGAGAATAAACATCCGACTTTACGCCAAGCATTCCTGTTTGCTGATACTCAGGATCAATATAACAAAATGTTCCAGCTGCTGATGTCATGCAGCATTGTGTTACGTCTTCAGCTACTGCTGGGACAAGCCTTGCTAATCCAACATCGCTTATCTTACTCACATAATTCTGGTCTAGCAAAATGTTGCCTGGTTTCAGATCACGGTGCACTAAAGGTTCAGGCTTGGTCTGATGCAGGAATAGAAGGCCCGTCGTTATCTCTGCAGCAATTCGCAACCTCAGCTGCCAAGACAGAACCTTGTTCTTCCTTTTTCGAAACAGACAATCTTCCAGGCTTCCATTAGCCATATATTCATATATCAATATGCCATACTGCGGACATGCTCCCAGAAGAAGCACCATGTTTGGGTGTCGCATGCAGCTCAGAATGTCAACCTGCATAAGCACATTTATATATTTAGGATTGATTACAAATATCACTCTCCCACAACAACTTTGGCTAGTATTTCTGATTGGTTCCTACAATTCTGTTCCAGGCATTGTGAATCAGAACTCAGAAGACTATAAAAATAGACACGAGGCTTTAAATTATGCATGGTTACCCTTGAGATCTAAAGTTCTCCTTCTCTCTCTCCACTCTTTGTGTGTGTATGTGTCTTTGGAATTGGCTAGATTTCATTGGGAAGTGATTGAGGAGTGTTCATCCCAATTTTGGGTTTTAAGAAATGGATTGAATAAAAAAGTGAAGAGAAATGGAAAGAAGAGAGAGATGTGACGAGAAGTTTATGATAGAAAAGAATGTTGTGGAAGAGAGGCTAGCTATCCAACTATATGGATATCCGTGTTGTGGTTTCATCAGATTTTACAGGTCTCATTCATCATAAAAGGCCAAACCTAACGTAGACTAGACGCGATGGAAACATGTTATGCAGTTAAATACCAAAAAACTGGTGTAGAATTACTCATGTCCACTGGTTGATCACCTCTTGCTGAAACTGTGCCTTCCCTTGAGCAGCATCTGGACGTAGAACCTTGACAGCAACCGAAGTGTGATCAAGGAAACATTTAAAAACAGGGCCATAACCTCCTTCTCCGATTTTCTGGGATTCAGAAAAGAAGTTCGTGGCTGCTTCAATCTCCTCTATACAGTATCTCCTATATCTTACATCAGTTTGGGCTAGATTGTCCAAAAGCTTCCTCATTTCCTCTGCTTCTTTAAGAGCTTTAACTTCAACAGTCGCTCTTCTGTGTGTTTCAACCTGAGCAATTTTCTTCGATGCTTCAGCAGTTTCCATGGCTGCTCTACATCTTGCTTTCTCTTTCTCTGCAATTGCCAGCGCAGCTTCCTCAGCCAATCGTGCCTCTTCTAATTTTCTTTCTTCCTCAATTCTCCAGTGTGTCAACTCTACTAACTGTAGCAACCAAAATAGTGGTACCAGTTGAAATCCCAATAACACATTTATAGAAAAAGAGACTGTATATTTTTCAGAATATACCTTATGCTGGGCTGTTAGTGCTTCTCTGCATGCTGTACTGTACATATCCATCGTTTGCTTTAACTCAAGCTTCAGCCTCTTCATATCAGCTTCTGCTGCTTCTTCATCCTAAATTATTTTAGCAAAGGGAAGTTGATACCTTCAATGGTCACGTATTGATGGGCTCAAACATGATTAAACTATTTTATCTTTTTATTTATGTCGGGATAATTCAAGTGTGAGTTAAAATCACACAATTGTTAAAAAAACAAAATTAAACATTATATAAATAGAAAGACTATATATTATGCGTATAAGACTAATGTCATTGATATATAAAATTATAATCTCTCAATGACCAACTCTATATAAGAAAAATAACTCATCAATGATATAAGAACGGATGGTTCGGTGTGTGACTTACACCGTAACCACAATATAGCCGACTTGAGTCTTTCAACGACAACCCTAAACCCTAAATCTTAAAAATATAAAACCTATCCATTTGAAATGTAATGATAAAGCTTGCTTTACTCGGATAATATCAATATATGATCAATCAATAGAAGTGGCGTGTAAAGAATAAAGGAAAAACACATGTCCTCACTCACTCACCATGCTCTGTGATGAATATGAGAATGATGTTCTACTGCTTTCGTGAGAAAATGACGTATCGGGTGAACCGAGGTCATTGAACTTGAGTCCCAATCGGGTTGATCCAAAGCTATGATCTGAACTGGTAGAAACCCGCGGAGTTCGGCTTGCATCAATATAGTCATAAACGGAGGACGAACGACAACTGCTAGGCCTATCGGAGCTTACAAATGATATTTCTGTATCTGAGTCTGGGAAGTCCACGCATGACAATCCAGTCGTGCCTCTTCCTCTTGAAAATGGAGACCTGCTTCAACCCAACCGAACCAAGGAAACCGTGTTATATTATTATGGGCTTGGACTTTGAATGGTTTGACTAAAGACTTACTGAATAGATTCTTCGTGCCAGCTCTGTGGTTTGAATGACGTCCTGTCTGCAGCATATATACACATGATTAAAACTAAGTGCAAGCAAGAATTGATCGATGCGGAATATACACACCCAAAAAACAGAAACAAACCTCTGGTATTCGTATTTCTGAAGGGTATTTCTTGATGATTTTCGTCCTTGTTCTTTAGATTCCGTATATGGATCAGAAGTGGGGATGTATGTGCGGCTGGTCGAGTAGCATTCCGAACTGACGAGATTTTTCCCTTTGAAATGATAAACACGGTACAAAAGTCCGGCGCCCCCTTTGATATGCTACTTGATGCACTTGACGATGACTTAAATCTGCACAGGGAAAGACTACATTAAGAAAGGTGCAACATGATGGATAATACTATATGACAATGACTCATCCTTTTGCGTGTCTCTGTCCACAAATTTCAAAATAATACTCCTTCTAAAAATAGTTACGAATTCAATCCTAATTTAAGATTAAATTGCAGACATGAAATCCTACCGAATAAACCCATGCCTGGATGTTGCACCAATCACCAAGTTTTCAATCGCAGCATAAGAGACGTATTCTGTTATTGCTTTCACAACATCATTGTCTTCAAGCAGGACATCAAGGCAGTGTACCTAACAAAATATTTTGTACAGAAGTGAATAATGTTGGGGGAAAATGTAATACCGTGTTATCATACTAATTTGAGTAAAACAAGAAAACAAAAGCGCGAAACCTACATCTTTGCGTGTACAATAGCAGTGGAAAGTGAGAAACAAATCCTTGGTAGTGGTATCAAGTTGGTATCTCTGTGGAGACG
>Ga0099823_1004666_pt1 | contig 13470 bp, 6 predicted proteins | sample CowpearedBW_FD_76831 | JGI IMG/M metagenome (GOLD analysis project Ga0099823, IMG submission 76831) | Root nodule microbial communities of legume samples collected from California, USA - Cow pea red BW | ecosystem: Host-associated > Plants > Roots > Nodule | place: USA: California | collected... | reverse complement strand
TTTTTTTTTTTATACAAAGTAGTATTTGTATGAGAATGAGAAAAATAGAAAAAACTCAGTTGGTGTCCTTTTAATTCTTGAGGTTTCTCGGAATCATTTCAACTCATTTTTAACTATATTTACTAATTAAGGATTTCTTTAACCTTATATGCAATCTTTAGTAAACAATTTTTAATATATGAGATTGTAATATTCTTTTAAAAACATTTTTTAAAATGTTAGCTTTTAACTTTTTTTTTCTTTTTTCCTTAAACTATTTACTAAATTTCACTTTTAATCTTTTCTAATTTAGGTATTATTTTCTAATTATTATACATTTTCTTTTGTTTCTCTTCTTTAATTCAGAATACAGGATTTAGTGTACGTAAGAATATTTTCTTATTTATACCTTTTAATTACATATATAAGTATATCTGTTTGTTATTTATTGTTAGATTTCTGATATTTTATATTACACTATTTATTTTGATGAATTTACATCAAATTATTGTTTAGTTTAATTTAACTATTTTGTGAGATTATCTTTAGAACTCAGTTTTTTCTGGAACTGAGTATTAATTGACCTTTTCAAAATAACAAGAGTATGTTTTTTACTCGCTTTCTTATAATCAAATTTAATCTAATTTCAAAGTCATTCTTATCCTTTGGTCATGAAATATTTTGGAAATTAAGGTTAACATGTAGATTAATGTTATTTAGCATATTGTCACCTATTTTTTTTGGCATATCAAACACTAAGAAAAACTCCTATAATGTAGCACTCAAAATTTCAAACTCAACAACTTTAAGTTATTATTTAATAACACAAATATTTAGAATATAATACATATTTATATAGAGTGAGTTGAAAGGATAGAATAAGTTTGACAGCCTATTACAATCTCTTAACATTTTTTAAAATGATATTTCTTAAACATCTAAATATCTCACAGGATTTCAAAATATGAGAAATAGGTTTCATGCAATCTTTTAAAAGAAAGATAAAGACATCATCTTCTAAACCATCACTATCCTAAGCATCACTGATTGACTACTTCAGCTCGTTGAGCTACTGACCACATCTGTTCCTACTCCTACACACATATTAATATAATATCATTGCAACAAAAAAAAACAACAACACAAGAAAAGCTAATGCATTTAAAAGAATAATCGAAAATAAATATTTCATAATTTCTCACAATTTCACTAAATCAAACTTAACCAAATCATTTACAATTATCAATTATCATTTTAAAGTAGTTTAAATGATCAGCTCCTCTTATCTTAAGTAAGACTCTTATCACCGTTCTTTCCTTGCACAATGTCTCTGGTTATCACGATCCTATATTTACAACCCAGAACGATTGAATAATGATTTAAGAACCATGACTAAATGAAAATATATCTAGAAAATAGAAGAATCACATACAACTAGAGAAAACTGCATGCACACAAAAAATTAGAGGTTCTCTATCAGGTAGAGGAGAAAAATTTGAACCTATCCTAATATGAAGTTGATTGACTTTGTATGGTAGAATTCTTTACACTAATTACTTCTATAGATTTAGATATTTAAAAGAAAGAAATGAAGGATGTCAATTTCATAAAAAAGGAAGAAGATTGAGAATAAGAATGAGATGAATTTATTAAAATTTATGATAAACAACTATTTTTTTTTTTTAAAAAAGAAGACCCCTTCAACAAATTTTAACTTTTTTTTTATAGTATGTATAATATATTATTAATAAAGAAAATTAAAGTATTAATATAATAATATAATTCTACCTTTCTAGGATCGAAACCGCTTCTATAAGATTAATTGTACCTCTATTGAACAGTTATATTATATGCAAGTTCACTAGTTAAAAATCAAATTCACCTTACACTTTGTTTTATCTTAATAACTAACTTAAAGAGTGACTTAAAAATTTTAAATTTATCTTTTAGCGAAGAGTACCTTAACAAAAAAATTGAGTAAATGTGGTAGCACATATTTTTTTTCATTTAATTTAAAAAATATTTACTTTCAACTAAATTAGATTTTTTTTTTCTTTTAAATTTAACAAAAGTTTTAGTAAAAATATACAATGGAAGTTTTTAGAATTGATATCGATAGCAAAAAAAATTACTAATTTAAGTTATTGATATTATATATTAAATTAATAAAAAAATAAAGTTGGGTGTTTACAATATTGACAGTTTATAAAAAATAGTTTTGTATAATATTACCGTTAAAATGATATGTATACATAACTTTCTAAATCGAGGAGATTGCGATTGAAAATAATATATTTTAATCAATTGGAAGTAATAATTTAATATTTTTCATAATAAACAATTTAACTTTCCAAATAAATTTAATAGTTAGAAGGGACATACAAAATCGTGTATAAAAATGATTCTAATAAGGGATACCCTCTAAACATTTGATTTGAAGTTATCAGTGTAATTGAGACTAAAACAATTATGGATACTTTGTAGGAGTGGCAAAATGGGCCAGATTCAACGGGTCGGTCCATCAGTTAGTGTTAAAAGGGACGGGTTGGGTTGAAAATGTTAATCCGTCAGTCTGTTCTAGCCTGTCCCATGCAGTCCATCAATTTGACGGGCCAAAGTACGGGCCAACCCGTCCTGATCCGTTGGTCCGTTTTAAAAAAATAAAATAAAATAAAATTAACTAAAAAAATTAATTTTTTATATATATTTTTTAAATGTGCAAATATATCATAGTATTACAATTTAAATCACTAAAACCTACAAATTAAGTTTTAATTATTAGTTATAATCAAATAATTTAATATGTAAATTTTTAATAATTATTTTAATCTATCTAATTAAAAACATTAACTAATCAATTAAAAGTTTAAAAAATATTTTATTTGATTAAATATGCCTTTAATAATAATTTATATGTATATATAAACAAATTTTAAAAATTACAAAATTTTAAAAAAATGAAAACAAATTTAAAAAAAAAAGAAAAAAAAAATGGACGGACCAGCTCGGTCCGCCCCGTTAGCCCGTCCTATATGGGATAGGTTGTGATTATTAATCCGTTTATGTTTAACAGGTCAACCTGGCCCGACCCATTTTTTACGGACCATAGACGGGTCGGGCCAAAACGTGTTTCATAATAGTATTTGACTTAACATTAAAGCAAAAATGTGTCAAATAGTATAAACAACTCAAATACAATCCTGAAATGCGTACTAAACATCAAATAAATGTAACCAAATTTGATTAAAAAGACTAAATCCATGTATTTCGAAAGATGAATAACTAAATTGGTCCAAAGTTTTGAAATAGACTAATTCAAAAATTCACTAAAAGTTAAGGGACCAAAAACATATTTAACCTTATAAAAAATTATCTTCCTTACTCTATTATCATTAATTTTTGTTTCATTTGAATAATTATTTTGTTTCCTTAAAATAATTTTCTTTATTTCTCAACTATTGACTATATTGATATTTGAAAATTTTTCTTAGATCTCTAAAATATTTTTCATTTTATCATACCCTTAATTAATTATACACACACACACACACACACACACACACACACACATATATATATATATATATATATATATATATATATATATATATATATATAAAGTTCATGTTAGGCACCAATATGAACTTTACATCTAAGCTCATCAATTATTTGTAATCACATGAAAATTTATTAAAAAGAAAAAATAAAATCAAAGAATACAACGCACAAGAGTACCACACTAAACCTAAGATAAAAATTACACTTCATGAAAAAAAATTACACATTAGGAAACATGGGCAAACTATACTTATTATAGAAAAAAATCTCTAAATAAATACATGGAGCTAAAACATTAAATCACTTATATTATTCTCTATGAATCAAAACTTAATTAGTTAACTTGTTAGTACAATGATTTCTTTTCCTTCACGAAAAAACATAAAAAACTATAAACATTGTATGCTTACATATATTTAAGTCCAAACGTTATCTCTATCTATAACTCGTCAAAGAAACTGACTCGTTGATCCAAACTTCAATAATAATTGTTTTTCTTTAATTTCATTAAATAGAATTTATTATACTTTTATTATTAACAATTAATGTTACGTTTGGTGGAAAAACTATTATTGTATCATTAGAGTCAAATATCAATAATTTATTAATTCCATTGCTATTTTCTAAAAATGTTATTTTCTTTTCTTTCTTTCTACTATTTTTTTTTTCTCAAATTTGAAATTGAAATCTAAATCTCTTCACAATAAAATTGAGGTATATTATATTTTATATATTATAATTTTTTATATATAATTAATGTGGACCTTCAACAACAAGTAACAGTTTTGTTTTTCCAAAGTTCATTAAATATAATTTATTATACTTTTATCAAACTATTAAATAACAATAAAATTTAATAATTAAAATAATTATTTATTATATTTATTAAGTTAGACACTATTCCATTAACTAAAAATTATTAGTACAATAAATAATTTATACTGTAAATAAACAATATAATTAATTTTGTAATTAAAGTTTAAATTAATTTCTAATACTAGTTATCAATGTTTTAATTATTTAATATTAATTATTTTAAATTAGTCGCTATTTTTAAATTAGACACTAACTCATAATCAATAATACTAATTAAGTAACTCCAGTTTTGGTAGTTATTAGTGAAGATCAATTTAGACTCTAATTTACACATTAATTATAATTTTTTATTAATAATAAATAATATTTTAGATATAATTTTTTTTAATAATTTATAAAATGATGTTTAATTTAATTATTATTTAATAATTTTCTTGTATAGTGTTATTAGTAAACTTTGTTAGTTGATAAAAAATGTTATTGTATCATTAAAATAAACTATGAATGTTTTACTACTTCCTTTACTTTTTGTATCTTTTATGTTTTTGTTCCTTACAAATTTAAATTTTGAATATTATTAGATTTTTTCATATTTCATAAAATTTGTCTTATAATTTTGTTATAACATTTGTAAGAAAATATTTTTCTTTTAATTTTTCTAAAAGTTTTAAATTTTGAATATTATTAGATTTTTTCATATTTCATAAAATTTTTCTTAAAATTTTGTTATAACATTTGTAAGAAAATATTTTTCTTTTAATTTTTTCTAAAAATTTTAATTGACAAGTAATTCTTTCATAAGTAATTGTTTTTTTACAAAATTATAAAAATTACAAGTATTTATTACAATTTTTTTTTGTAAATAATGTTTTGTACGTACTATTTAAAAAAAAATGATAATAATGTTCTACAAATTATTTTTATAACAAAATTTTTAAATATTTTTTACGAAAAAATTATAGAATAAAATACATAAAATATTTGATTCTTTAGTAATGAATATTATTTTGAACTATGACATCGTAAATACACTTGCATTCTTTTGTTATTTTTTTTTTCCTTTAACTTTTCTTGTTCATCTTTTTTACTTTTCTTCTTCTTTCCTTTGATTTCTTTTTTTTATTCAAGTATGAAATTTAAATCTAAATTTTCTCAAACCAAATTTCAAATTTATTAGTATCACTTATATATTTTATTTAATCATTTGGTCATTTATATATATATATATATATATATATATATATAAATGACCAAATTATATAAATGTATAATAAATACGAGAACTTCAACAACTAATAGTTTTATTTTAATTTCATTAAATATAATTTATTATATACTATTATTAGTGATAAATGTTAGAACAAATATTAATATATCATTAAAGCAAAACTTTATTACTTTCATTAATTATTTTTAATTTTTTCATCTTCACTTAAATTTTGAATTTTGATTCTCTGCTGATTTTTTTGTGTGTTGTTTCTCTATTGTGCTTTCATAATACACTAATTATCATTATCATTAATTTTAACGTTTTAAAATATATTAAAAAGATATTTAAAATACCAGTACAATGTAATTTTAATGCCCAACAGAGGACAATACCAAAAAAACCAGTAGAGAATCTGGACTAATTTTTTTCTCACAAGAATTAAATTAAAATTAAAATTGTTTGAAATAAGTTTTAATATATATATATATATATATATATATATATATATATATGTGTGTGTGTGTGTGTGTGGTTAAATATGTTTTTAGTTTGTACACTTTGACCAAAAATTAAAAGTTGTTTCTGTCCAAAACTTTGATATATTTTGTTACCCAAACTTTAGAAATGATTGAATATCGTCTTTTTAATCTAATTACATTAAACGTTTTTTACGTGTCTAAGGCGGTTAATATTAACATTTGAGTTGTGTACACCGTTTGACACATCTTTACTTTAATGTCATGTGTTTTGTACTAATATTTTTGTTAGCCAAAACCTTGGTAATTAAGATTAGAGACCAATTTAGATACCTATTCACAATCCAATTATAAATTTTTATTCATAATAAAAACTATTTTAGAAATCAATAATTTTTAATTTATAAATTAGAATCTAAAATTGTTATTATTGTCGCTAATTATTTTTTATATCTAAATTTAGTTGTTATTTAGGCATTATCTTATAGTTTATTGCAGTGAAACTACATACAATTATTGTGTTATAATTAAAATATTTATTATATTTCTTAATTCTTGTGAGAAAAATTTAAAAGATAAAAATAAAGAGGAAAACTTGTTCAACAATTATCCCACTAATAATGAATTTGGTAATCTTATTTTTAATACCATTTATTATATCACTTAATAATAATTACCATGTCAAAAATTATAATTATTAATTAGGACATAACTCTTTTTACTTAAGATGCAATATAAATGTTACATTTGATTTTGATTTTATGATACACTTTGAATTTGTACAAAACAATTGATGTCATGTACAACATACTTTTATATATATATATATATATATATATATATATATATGATGACAAGATAAATTTATCAATCTTTGATAAGATAAACTTTTACATTGTCTTAGAAATCAACTATGTTTAATTCAACTATATAAAACTGACTTATAAGATGAGATCGAGCATAATTATATATACTATAACTTAATTGTATATATAATTAATGTTTATAAGATAAAGTTTGTGTCTACTTATATATTATAATTTGATCACATATTTAATTAATGACAGTTTCTTATATTTTTGGCTATTTGTAATGAATGCTAACCGGCGTGTTTATTACAGAAAATATTATTATTTCTTTAAAATAAATCATCAGTATTTAACTAGTTTCTTCGTCCATTTCTTCATCTTCTGCTCTTTATCTTTTCTCAGAAACTGAGATCTGAGTTCAACAAATTTCAGGTAAATTTTTTCTTTTCTTTTTCCTTCTTTTCTTCTTTTTTTATTCTTGATGTCTAGCGATCAATCTTGATTTAGTTAAATATATCGCAATTTTTTTTATGTTAAATTATATAGTTAGTCTATTGGTAAATTTTTTAAAAGATTATGAGTTATTTTGTTTACAAGGCTAAAACTAGCATGATATTGACTTTGGATTTTTATTCTTTTTCCTTGTTTTACAAGATTTGTGCAAGTTGTATTCAAGTCTACAATAACATTATATTTGATTTTTTTTTAATTATTACCAAAGGTATGATAAAGCTTATTTTTTTCTTAAATTCTTACTGTTGAAATTTAAAAACTATAAATCTAGATCAATAGTTAAGATTTCATGTAGTTTGTGATGAAAAATATCTTTCACAATTTTTGATAGATAATATCTTTTATAATTTGTACTCGATAAAACTTTTCAAAATTTGTCAATGATAGAATCTTTTATAATATTTGACAAACTCGTCTTTACCAAGAAAAGTAGATTTAAATATGTCAATTTATATTATGTTTTTTTATTTATTTTTTAGAAGTTGCGATGGTCATTTTTCTATGTCTATTTGTGATGGAGAAAACAATTCTTAAATATTTTGTGATGTCTAGATTTGTGGTGAATAATTATACGTGATAAATATGCCACTAATATTTTTATGATAAAATTTAGTTTATCTTGTGATTCTTTGTTATTCAATTATTTTGTAAGTAAAACTAAAGAAAATGCTTAATTTTATTTATTAATAAAATTATTTTTATAAACAATATCTAAATATTTTTAATAATTTTTTCTTACATGGTAAAGTGAGATTGGACCCACATTTATTATAATTTGTTAATATTTAGTAATTTGAAATCTTCAATACACCCTTTTATGTTGAAAAGTTGGTATCTTATACAAAAATAAATATTTATGAATGGTCTAATAACGAGTGACATGATAATTTAATAATCTTTTTATTATAACTCTTGTATCATCTTAGAATATTCTTTAAGTTCAACCTATACATATAAAATTAATTTATAAAATGAAATTTATATTCAGTTATGCAATATTTTTGAACATATCTCTAATAATATGAGATTTTCAACCTTAAGAACTAATGTTTTTTTTTTCAATTTTATTAAATATATTTTTTGTTATTAATAATATATACTAGCCGACAAGTTAATCAAAAAAAAATTATTATATCATTAAAGTAAATCATCAATGTTTAATTATTTTGATTACGCGTTTTTTTTTTTACTTTTCTTTCTCTTCTTCTTCTTTTCTTGTATTAGGTTCGAAATTAAAATCTAAACTTGTTTAGAACAAATTTCAGGTATATTTTCTTCTCTCATATCTTTTCTTTATTTTTTTTCTTGTTCATTGATGATCAAACTTAATTTAATTTAACACATCATAATTGTCTTTATGTTAAATCTAATAATTAATTTATTGATATTTTTTAATAACAAATTTAAAAGATTACATGCGTCATCTTGTTCACAAGGCTAAAAGTGAGCACAATCTTAATTTAGTACTTCTATCTTTTCTTCTTCTTAGTATTACATATGTTGTGCATGTTGCATATCAACCAAGAGTAACATTATATATTCAATCTTTTTAAATTATTGTTGTCAAAGGTGTTATAAAGCTTTGGTTTTGTTCCTAAAATCTCAATTTTCACTGATATTCTGATTGTTGGTAAAAAAAAGAACTTTTCCCATATAATTCAAGGTTTGACACATTTAATTTTAGAATTTTAACTACAACCAAGACTTAAGTTTAATTTCAAGGGGTCATGGAATGGGTTTGTGTAATCTGATCATGTGTCTAAAGTAGAAAATGGACATAAGGTAAGAAATTGTATTATTCTACGAATTTTAATTTTGTTATAAGATGTACATAATGTTTATTAAATTTCTATTCCTTTTATCACTTATGTTATGTAAACCAGTCTATGTATGTTCTAACTCTGTTTCATTTAGACTAATGTGAATTTTTATCTGAGATACATAAATGTTTATTCTTGTTGCATGTACCATGTTGATCAGAATATTTTGAAGTCCAGTGCATAAGAACATGGATGAGAAGAAGCGTGATGAAGGAGCAAAAGAAGGACGCGGCAAGAGCAAAGTTGAATCTGACACCAAGACGGATCCTCCAGCCAGTCCTCTGGCTCTGACCATTGGTCCCTCAGCACCTTCCTCTAGCACACAGTCACAAAAAAAGGAACCATTGGAGAAGCAACTGAGCAACTTCTGGGCAAAACAGCGTCAGGAAGTTGAGGAGCCGAGTGAGTTGAGGAATCATCACAGTTTGCCATTGGCTAGGATCAAGAGGATAATGAAGGCTGATGAGGATGTGAGAATGGTATCAGCTGAGGCTCCTGTGCTGTTGGCCAAGGCCTGTGAGATGTTCATCATGGAGCTCACAATGAGGGCATGGTCTAATGTTGAGGAGAACAAAAGGAAAACATTAAGTAAGAATGACATTGCAGCTGCAATGACAAAGTCTGATATCTATGATTTTCTTATTGACATTGTCCCCAGGGAAGACACTAGGGGTTCTCAAGTGTTTCCAGGTGTACCAGGAGCAACACCCTTTCCTCAGACTCTGTCTCAGATTATGCCTAACTATCCTGTGCCACCTCATCAACATGCTGCTGCAGGCTCACAATCTGATGCTGCTGCTGCTCAAACAATGCTCATGGGAATGCCCCTTCTTGATCCAACTCATCCTCAGCAGCTGCAACCCCCTACTTTTCCATCTCCAATGATGCCACCCAACCCTGAAGAAGAGAACAGCCCTTCTCCTGATTCTGATGATGACTGAGCAGATAAAAGTTAATCACTGAAAAACTTTGCAATTATGCATTCGGTGTATGGTCAATAAGCTCAGCAGACTTTTGCTTTTCATTTTCCTTTTCAATGGTTTCTTAAACTGAATTTGAATGTTTGAAACTTTTATCCTTCGCAATTTGATGGTTTCATGTTGCTTTTATTTATTTACTGTTAATTTGGGGTTGTGAATATGGTTGATTATAAATGCTTGAGTATTGCAGGGAGCTGAAGCAGTATATGCTACTACTATATGACCGGACATAACTGGTCTCTACCGTAGTATATGTTTCATAGATTGTTGCTGTGTTTTCCATAGCACAAAGGCGTTATTCCGTAGATATATAGAAGAGAGTTCAATTGCGCTAGTATCATGAACTCTCTAATATGGCATTGCATATGAAAGTCACGTTATTCATTGAGTTCAATTGCGCTAGTATCATGAACTCTCTAATAGGATATTTATATTTATCAGAGATTCATCTGTGTTGCCATTGATTTTCTATAAGCAGAGGATCCAATCAAAGGATCATCACTTATCAGATGCTTTCACAATTTGTCTGTGATACAGTGTTTAATCAAGATTTATATGTAGTGTGCCTTTCAAAGTTAGTATATATTAGGACTATTATGCACTGAATATGCCTGGAATTTTTGTGAGAATTATCACAAGCATACACACTAAAAGGCACTGATTTGCACATTATAATTAATCAAACTATTAAGTGTCTGAACTTCGGCATGCTAGTATTTGCACAACCCAAAAAGGATAACCACAATTCATGGCATGTTTCCTTTTCATGAACGTTGAACAAACTAGACTGACTATTCTCAACCCAAACAAGAAGATTATGCAGACCTCCAAAACCTTTTACATGTAATGTCTCAAAAACTCAAACTCCAAACACTTTTCAACTGATCCAACTGAAATCACAGAACTCCTATGCCATTTTTTTTTTTATAAATACAGATAAATAAATAAAAATTCAAACTGTTTCAGAAAACATAAACAAGCTAAAAAGGGAAATAAATATTTAGTTACTTAATCTTTTAAACTCATGAATGTTATTATTTAGTTGGTCCTTAGCTAAAGTGACCACATTTCACTGTTAACTATCGCCTATAGAATAAAATGACCAAAAGGACAATATTAACACTAGGAGACCAGACTTAAAATTTATTTTTTATTGATAAAATATGAAATCGATCTAATTAAATAAAAATATTAAGAGTAATTTAGCTAAAAAATAAAACTTTGTTAATATATTCTATTATTCTAATTAAATAGAAAAGAAAGAACAGAGAAACACATGAATGTCATATCTGATAAAAAAGATTATCTTATTCATATGTTTATACCAGACAGAAAAACCCAGGAGGCTTCAAAGTTCAAATCCACAGTCTCAGATTCAGCCCGCGTTCATAGTTTAGCTGAGAATTCAAGAACAGTGAGAAATTTCTTCTTTTTTTCAAATTTTTGGTTTCTAGGTTTGGCGTTAGGATAATTGTACTTGGAAATCCCCAATTTGGAAGATTTTAAAAAAACGAAGTGTCATTGACACCGTTTTCGCTATAGGTATTTATTTCCTTCTATCGAAGGAGTGTTGTGTCGTGTCTTGATTAAACTCGGAGAAACATGGGTCCAAAACCAGTGTCAGACATGAAGATGAGCAACGCGATTAGGTCTGGGATAGTGGTGCTGGGAACGCTTGCATTCGGCTACTTGAGCATACAAATTGGTTTCAAGCCTTATCTCGAGAAAGCTCAGAATCAGAACGCACTCTACCAATCTGATGCTTCTCAGGCAGAATCGTCTTCAGCTTTCCCAGAACGCCCATCATAACCACACTCTGTTTGGATTAGGAGAAAAGGAGGCAAATTATGTTGTCCCAGTTGTGTGATGGTAACTAATTACCTAGTTAGTTTTGTGTTGTTAAGCTTGATGTCTCTAATTTTATTTCTTCATATAACATCATCTATCTTGCTTGAGCCGTGTTTGTGTTTAGTGATGTGATATTATCATCTTGGATTGTTATATGTGTTTGGAATTGGCAATAATATTTGTTCTCATTACCCCAACAACAGTGTTTTTTTCCCCTCTTTTCTTGTTATTTATGTTAGATAGTGATATGGATTGAATTTAGCCTGTAGAAGATGTTACTTGATAGGGAGTTAGGGACTATGCATGCACCAGCTATTTGCCTGTGTTCTATATCAGACTCCTAGGGAATCTTTGTCCATACATTCTTCGTGAGCACAAAGAATAGACCAAACATTATTGAAGGTAATCAAACCCCAAAAACACAAACTAAGTATGCCACAGGTTACAGTTAAATTCAGGCTGCATTGTTTGCACCAGTATTTTATATTTTTTTCCTCTGCAACTTCAGCACGCATTGATCCAACAAAGTGCTGCACAAGTTATGATATCAAAGAAAGAATGACAATATATGATTAGTGCTGTAAGATTAATGTGGGATATACTTTTTTAGTTTGTTTGATATATGATAATATTGTGCATAGCCAAATCAAGAGTTAATGGAAGAAACTGATAAATGGTGTCAACCATCTATGAGTGCATCTTCATCAGTATAGGATCAGTATCTCCTTCTGTACCTAAATGAATATACATTTCCTTCCCTTCATCCTTTGGTTAAATTTGATGATACTCGGTAGTTTAAGCTTAGAAAGAGGGAGAGAGACATAGAGAATTAGACTTTTTTTAATTTTATTTATTCTCAAACATAAACATAATAGGACTTTACCTCTGAGCATGATAATCATTTAAGACATTGCATATTCTTATGATGATTTTGTGTCAATTTTGTCTGAAAAACCTTGAAAATTTATTGCATTACCACCCAATTTGTGGGTACCATTGTGATAGATTAACTAGTAAACTCTAATGATGTTAGTTTTGAGTAAATTAGTAATTAACATAAGTGTGAATTATGATGCACAATTACAAACGTGGAAATGGTTAAATGAAAGTAAGTTTGGTTTCTGCTATTCAATATCAGTTTGGATATTGGATCCAAATGTGTGCCCAGGAATCAAGCCTATTTGAGTAAATGATGATGGAGGGGATATCAGTGAAGCCTACAAGTAAGGAGTGCTTGTTATTGTTAACATTTTTAGATTGCAGTATTTTTAATATTAAGAGCAGGAGAAGTAGTAATGTATGATTGTTTTCGATGTTATAGCTGTCGGGCTTTCTGCTTGGAATGTTTACTAATTTGGATAGTGATGGGGAAAACAACAACAAACAATATACCAGAGAATGCAGCGGATATAATTTCCCCTAACTTGCAAGAATCTATGAGGAGCAATAATCAAAGAGCAG
>Ga0099823_1004665_pt1 | contig 13472 bp, 11 predicted proteins | sample CowpearedBW_FD_76831 | JGI IMG/M metagenome (GOLD analysis project Ga0099823, IMG submission 76831) | Root nodule microbial communities of legume samples collected from California, USA - Cow pea red BW | ecosystem: Host-associated > Plants > Roots > Nodule | place: USA: California | collected... | reverse complement strand
ATATAAATATATATATATATATATATATATATATATATATATATATTGTTGCTAATATGGGCTTTCTGTTGATTCTTGTGATAATTGTTGTTAATTTTGCCCGATCACTTCCAAATATTTTGTGAGCATAAAGTTTCCTTTAACAATCCGGTCAAATTGTATGATCCTTTGTCAAAAAAGTTTGAAATATACGTGGACATAGATGAGGCTGGGAGGATGGTATTGCTTGGTTTTTCTCGGTATGTTTCATTCTATGGGTTGAGTTTTGCTTGTTTCCAACATTTAAATTATGTAGGAAACAATACCTTTCCTCACAGGATCTTCTTGGCCTAAGGAATTGAGATAGTTCATAAGAGAGATTTGGCCAATGCTTCCAACACCTAAGTTCAAGTTGGTTTTGTTGATTCCGAGAAAATATTAAGTAGTTATGATGTTCAAGCATCTTCTTTGATATGGTTTATATTTACAATTATGGGTTTATAGTTTTCGTTTATATTTATGTTGTTTTAACACATTTTGTTTGAATGTAGTATCTGGATGCCAAGTTTGTTAAAGAATACTTGGTGAAGGGATGGAAAACCTACGTGCTGACAAATGGGCAATCACAATATTGAAACTACAAAATTCGTTGGATCAGCAGAAGTGCATTTGAGTGTTATCTCACATGCGGTTGGAAGAAATTCTGTAAGAAAAATGGGTTGGCTGTTGGTGATCATATAAGATTTATTGTAGAGAATGACCAAAATAACCTGATCCACATTTTGAAGATTTAACATATGGAAGTGTTTGTTAATATTTTGGTGTCTGAAAAAAGTGTATGAGACCTATGAACAACGTATTTTTCTTTCGTTTTGTTGACTTTCAAATCTCCAATTGACATGTATGTTTATGAATACCAAGTTATTTAGTATTAAATTAAGTACGTCTACTAATTGTCTCTTGTGATTGTTAAATTATTTTCTTCTAGTAGTTTATATATTGATTAAGTAGATTATTTCAATAACCAAAAACATTGAATAAATTAAAATATATATTACAAAATTTTGCATTATATCATACCAAGTGAAACTATAATTAAACGTTAATAAATTTTTTCTTAATGCCAATTCATAAATAATATTGGTAATTTATATAACTTTGATTAGGTGAAAATGGATCCACATTACAGATAGTATAAGTATTCCACTAGGGAAATATTATTTATTAAAAAAAATTCAATTACTATAATAATGTTAGTTATAAAAAAAGAACAATTTATTGTGTATGTTTGGATTTACTATAATATTATACTATTATAAAAACCATAATAAGTTCCAAATAATAATACTACTTATACTTATTATAGAAAACTCAATTAAATAAATAATTGAAAAGGAAATAATTTTATTCACTTAATATAGGTTTGGATAGTCGTAGTTGCGATATCTTCTTAATATATGAACATGGATCACGATTTCTACGAGCTTGTAACATTAATAACGTCAGATATGTTGCAGGTGCACTATATAATTATGGTGGTTTCTTTAGTTAAATATTCAGTGTGAATTGGGCTAGTTATAGGTTTGGAAAGTCTTGTTTGAGATTATAACATTAATAACATCAGAACTGTGGCAAGTCCACTACATAATTATGGTGGTGTGTTTAGTAAAAAGATTCAGTATGAATTGGGCTAAATATAGGTTTGGAAAGTCATACTTTTCATAAGTAATTACTATATGAACTTACATTAGGACTATATCTCCTTATGGTCGAAGGTGTACTTGCCACATGTCATCTTTATATAGGGCTAAATATATGAATTGGGCTAAATATATGTTTCATAAGCATTTCATCTTTATATTTTTCCATTAAGTGTGGATAAGTGCTACTGATTATAGCTTGGGATAGGATGGATCTAGTTCTTTATTAGAAATTCTGATGGGATTTCTATATCTACTAATCCATCATTGGGTTCATTCAATGAACCATCACCAATTTTGATTATCCAGGCTAAAAACTCTTCAATTTAAGCAATAGTAGAGTTGTGTAATCGTTGTTGTAATAATCACATGTTTTTTGTCAAGTTCAGGATCTGGAAATGCTCCCATAGATAGGATGAGTTGATAGTTGCATGAACTATATCAGATTTGCTACCTCGAGGAATAATAAGAAGAATTTGTTTAAAATCCCCTCCAAATACTATTACTTTGCCACCAAAAACTAAATCAATTTGTTGTTGTCTCTCATGATATCTTTTAAAGTTCAATCTGGTGTTTCAAAACAAATCTCGTGTGCCATTGATGCTTCATCCCAAATTATGAGGTTGGCCAATTTTATCAACTCTGATAGTTCACTATCCTTTATTATGTTGCAGACAGAGTGTTCAAGTGTAGGAACTGGAATATTAAATTTTGAATGAGTTATTCTACCTCCAGGCAATAACAAAGAAGTTATGCCACTTGATGCAATAGTTAACACTATTTTTGCTTCAGAACAAAGAGCTGAAGATAACGTGTTTGGCATAAATGTTTTTCCTATCCCTCCATATCCATATAAAAAGAACATCCCCCTTTTTTGATGATGGACAACGCTTATAATCTTTTGGAAAATATGTCTTTGTTCATCTACAATTGAATAATAATTATGTTATATTCCAATAAGTTGTATTAGAAACATACTTAGAAAACATCAGTAACATATCATAGTGTTAAAATTTGATTGAAACATATGTAGCTCATCATCTTTCTTGTAATCAAGTTTTGCATATACTAATCTATTTCCACAATACTTTACTGCAAAATCATTAGGATAAGGCATGGAGGGGAATTCTTTTAATGGTCTCCTATTATTCTATAATAGCTTTTCAATTTCAATCAAGGTCAAATTTTGCAGCATTTCCATATTCAGTTGAGGCTTGCAACAAGCGATTTAAGTTAATATATTTTGAAGTTGAAACTTAAGTTTGATATTGTTAAAGTGAATTTTACCTGGATTTCTAGCAATAATTCTTTGATTATATAAAATTCCATCAGACAACTATTCCCATGTTTTCTTCCAGAGATCATTAGGTTTGTTGATGGTATTTGACATGAGGATAGTTACAAATAATCTCCTCAAGAAGTTTCCTGATCCCCATTCTTTGGCTTCTTGATAGCTTCCACATATTCAGTATCATCTGCTAAAAATTCAGAAGCTTCACATGCTTCTCTAAAGGTAGGATATGTTATGTTTTCAATAGTTCGTAAATTTATGTATGATATTGGACCTTTTATAATTGTTAGCATCCTCTTTAGGTAGAAAAGTTCACTAATTGCTAGGGGAACCCACATAAGTCTTCCAATGGTGTTTCCCTTTGTCCTTGGTTTCCAACACCTTAGATTCTTATTATAAACATACCTAGTTACAAATTGTGGATATGTTAAATCCCTTGCATTAGAATATTTCTTATTGCACTTCATCCAACTTGTGAACATTGACTCCCTAACTGTTGGTTTTCCCATGATTTTGTCAATATCATCACCATCCTTGAAGTACATTGATTGATCACTTGGTAGATTAAAAAATAATCGTTCAACAATTGAATTTCTTCCACAAATTGGAAATGAAAATATTCTCCAACATGCTTCACATGGAGAAATATATCTGCAATCAATATATTGTTTGATTTCATCGGTGGGAAGTTCATGTGAGGAACCATCCTTGTCATTGGAAACTATGTTAGTGGTAATTCTATCACAACCCTTATTGATGTACTTAAATAAGTACTTGATTGAATTGCATCAGTTGCACCATTCTACATTGACATGAGCCTGATATTTCAGTAATATCATAGGATTGTAAGGCACCACAAAACAGTTATCTAGTGCAATGTCATTCTTCACAATGTGATAATGTCCATTTTTACCTCCTTTTGTGTGTTTATTGTCATGAATAAATTGACTCTTTCCTAACTTTTATCTTGTTATATCCTCAAGTTTAGTGTGTTTTGTATTGTTTTGTATTTTAGTTGTTTTATGCTTGTTTTGCCTCTAATATCTCTTTTAAGTGTGTTAAATAACTTAATAGGAAGCATTTGTAGTGTAGGAAAACAAGCAAGAACTCAAGGGAGCATGATTGGACAAGAAAAGATTGATTTGAAGCAAATAACTGTGTTGGGCGCCACTAGAATCACACCCAGTGCTTCAAATACATAATGTTGTCAAACTGCCCAAGGCTGAGCGGTGGATAACTAGGGCTGAGCGCCACAAGGCTGAGCGGTGAAAAGTGGGGCTGAATGCCAATCAGTTCACAAAATTTGGCGTTGAGCGCTGCTGAGACAAGGCTGAGCGGTGGTGTCGCTCGCATGTCAAAAAATGGGTTTTTAATCTTGTTTCTCGCAAGGGTTTGGAAGAATTCCTCATTTTGCACAATAGAAAAACACTTTTGGGTGCTTAGAGAGCCTCTTGGAGGTTGCTAGGGGTGTTGGGAAGCTCTACCACTTCTTCTTGGGTCTTCTCCTCCATTCATGGTGGTTTTTCCCCCTTTTGGGGTTAAAGAGGAAGATGGGTTATGAATTGGAGGTGTTGATGCGAAAGGGAGGCACAATTGGAGCATGGAGCAGCTGCTAAGAACCTTGGGAGAGGGCTTGCATCTTCTCTTTGGTTTCCATCTCTTCCCTATCTCTCTAATTTGTAAAACCTAGGTTTTCCACCATAAAGAGCTAAACCTATTTGTTGAGATTATATGTGATGAACTAAATTCTTGTGTATTTTGTGATGTTAATCCATATGTTTTTCCATTTCTATGTTAACATTTGATTTTCATTCTTAATGCTTGCTTTGGTTTGGCCACCCATGCATGATTTATGGTTCTTGAGGCGTTAGAAAATGTCTTTTGAACCTAGAAATGAAGTTGAATGCCTAATGGAGCTTGTATCTAGGGATAAAACATGATTCATTAGTAATCTTAAGACTCTTGAACTTAATGCATGATTTCATTTGTTGAGGATTCAAGGAATTAGAACTAGACGAGTTATCATAGACTCAAAGTCGCTAGGAATAGGATTTGAGTATTTTTGTGAGTTGATTTTGGCATGAAATTGGAATTGAGATGTTTGTGAATGCATGAGAATAAAGTGCATCTAGTCTTGACAATTGTATATAATCTATGTGAGATTTATGTTCCACACCACCAATTGTTTGATAAAATACCAAAAAGAGTTTCTTTGTGTTTTTGTGAGCTTTGTTATCTACTTGAGTTGTGAATTGTGAGAGTTGTCATGTGTTGCACAAGTCCTTGTGGAGAGAACAATATTTATTACTTGCTACATGTGTTGTAGTAGTATTTTTAAATTTCTTTGAATAAAATCGAGAACATGATCCATTTTTCATGCATGGAGATGATATCTTTGATATTCCACATGGACCGTGAATCATACGTTCTTTTACACATGCATTTAATTCTAGATCTACTTTGGGACATGGTATTTTAGCTGAGATTACCTTGTCAATATCCATTGCTGTTGGATATTTTCTACATGGATGCAAAAATAACAACAAATGAGCATGTGGTAAACCACATTTCTGGAATTCAATATTGTACATGTCTGCAATCGCAAATCAATTACATGATTAGAATAACAAATATACATACAAGCTATGACCCTTCCCAATATATTCTTCTTTGTTAAATCTTATAGTAGTTGCTCAAATTTGATTCTGAATACTGCTTGCAATAATATCTGGCCTGTTTGAAGGAGTTAATTTTAAATGGTTCAATATTTTGGAAATCTCTGGCCATTTTGGATTGCAAGTAAAATTTATAAAAAGATATGGGAATCCTACATGACCACATATTGCCATGCCATCAAAATATAATTGATCCATAAATCTCCTACCACCAATAAAGCTCGATGGAAGCACAAAACGTTTCCCTTTCTGTGAAGCTTCAATGTGGCTTTCATTACTTGGTGCACAAAGGTTATTGTATTTTTCAACCCTGAGCTTTAACTGATTGTTTTTGATGAATGATAACATTTCCATAATAATATCCCTAGGAGAAGTAGTATCAACTTCTCCTATTATTAATGCAGCTACTTCTGAAGCCGTGAGGATGTTATATATACATCCATCTTTTTTCCTATCAGTTATAAGTCTTAATTTAAGATTATGATATGGTTGTTCCACATATCTGTCCCTTGCCATCCTAAAAGATTTCGCATGCACATTGTACTTGTCTAGCATATTTGTTAGTGTTCTAACAATTTCAGCATCAATATAATTGTTGTTCCTACATTGAATTTTAGATCAATATAATTATGCAACACAATATAATATCAACTATTAACACCAATGTATTATACCCGAGAGATTGAATTCTATTATGTATCTCATTTTCGATATCATAAATATATAGCTGAGCAAACTTTGGTTGTTGTCCAATTTGTGGTAGAAGATGACTAATTCTATGACGTCCTTGGATTCTTAAATTTGGTGGACCACCTCCATTGTTGTATTTGTGGTCAATTTTTTCTCCAAGAGATGTGAATGCAGACATCATGTTGTATGTTCTAATGTGTTTTTGATAACTTCTGCTCTATTTAGAATATTATTGAAATAAAAGTTGATGTAGCTCATTAGGGGGGGTTTTCAACATTAGTAATTCAACTTTTCCATTTGAACAACACAGCTGAAAGTTGGGATTAATCATATGATGAAATTTGCCAATGCATTCTAGATGCCACATATATGTATTGCAATGCTGACAAACATAGATTGGATCCCCTATATCTGCGTACAATTTGGAAATTGATATAATTATTAGTTCAACTTCTGATATATAATTACAATTATATATTCCAAAATAATTTTTAGAATCCTTATCTTGCATTTTCGTGGATGCTTTGATGGTTCATATCATATACTTCATGATTGATTGATTAATAAGTAGTCATGCACAATTGTATTATTTCGTAAATGATATCAGTATTAATTTCATTATAACAAAATAGTTTTACCTTTTATTGGTTCATCAAATGATTCTAACTTATCTGAATCTGATTGTAGTTCGTCAATATCTTCCAAATGAATTGATTGCGTTGGTATATTGGAATGACAGACATTTGTGTTTATATTAACACTGCTTTCAAACTTCTGAAGCAAGCTTTGTGGCTTTTTTCGGTTTGTAGTAATATTTCTTTCAATATTTATGAATCTACCTTCAGAACATTCAATTTGTAATTTCATATCAAACGTATGTTGATTAACAAAATAAGTTGTTACATAAGCTAATGGTGTACAATCTCTGGTTTTCTTTTCAACGCGCTTTTGTTGTTTGCATGTAGCTTTCATCCTATTTTCTTCCATTATCAATTTTCTTTTTATTCTTGCACTTGTACTGCAGTTTGTATTTTCATCGCTCATCCTACTACATAAAAAAAAATACACATACTAAAAATTAGTGGAGAAACAAAAACATTTGCAGATTATATAAACGTTATAAGCAGCCATTGTAATAAGTTTGATAACTTTTATATGTAGTTTGTAGAAACAAATTCTACAAGAAATTTAGAAAACATTCACGAAAAAGTTCATACTCCTCCTTCCTCAATAGTGAAAATGTTACTAATAATTCATGAATAGGTAGAGGACATTGTGCTTCAACCATGTTGAACATATTTGATTTACCAAATTCTTATCAGTTTATCCATTAAAGGCTTTGTTTACATAATCATTACTCATATTTTCATGATTGCACATTAGTGGATGGATGAATCCTGAATTTTTACCGCCAAATTTTACACCACTATAAATTCATATCACTGGGACACATCATTTATAGTTATTAAATGCAAGTCTTTTCACCTTAATGTGTCTTATCTGCTAGCTTTATACAATTACATTTGATTATATTATATATGAGATTCTAAACTAATAATGTAGTGTTTCACATTGCTTCTAGTGCAGAAATAATTCAACAACTTCATTTCTTTAATGCATTAGTATGTTCTACTACTCCGTCAAATTTAAGTGTTTCACATTTTTAGGCGTATTAAATACGGGTCTGATCAATCAAGATATGAATGTCTTTTCAAGAATTCTTCAATATGCACAATTTAATGCATAGGCTGAAATGTAACTTTTGAATTGTTGAAACAAAAGTTAGTATTATTATACATCTTAAGGATCACCTTTACTTTAAAAAGCATTAAGAACATTTTATTTTCAAACTATAAAAACGTTAAGGTATGTAATGGCATAATACTTTTTTTTTAAAATATAGCTTAGTGTTAAATTTATAGAAATTAAGATATTCATTCAGTACGATATTTAAATTGCTAAATACGACTTCTAAAATATTTGCACTAATTTAAAATTTTAATAAAATTTGTACATTCAAAATATTCATACATTTAACATATAATAGCATCCACAATATATGAATATTGTTCCAACTTTGTTGTACGCTTTTCATAGTAAAAACTATTTATAATGTTAAAGAAGGTTCACAATTCTAATTTATCAAAACAAGACCAAGGAATGTAGCATTGGTAGGAGTCAAAATATTTGTGACAAAACATACATAAACTTTAAAAGAACATTACTACAATATTTTCCCTAGCTTTCATAATATAAATATCATTTCTCCTTCTTGATAGTCTCCATTGTCTTTGTAGTTGGCAGTTGGGCTAACAGAATGTCCTCTAAAAGATCAAAGTTCATGATATTTGATGGAAGGTCTTCTACATATTCATGGTTACTGGTAGTACATAGATCTTTTCTGGGCGTCACACATAAAACAATATCTGGGTCACGATTAGTCGTCTTAGAAAGGCACATCTACAATGACCACCATCAATCTATATTAGAGCTTCCAAGTGTGGAGTAATATTAGTATGCTAATTCTAGTGAAATTATACTTACTAATGAACTATCAGTATCAGTAGATAAGTCACACACAACATTATCACTAAATTCAGCAAGTTCCATTGCCTGTAAAAGTTAACATCCAAATTTATAAATTTCTATTGGACCACTAATACGACAAATATTTAAATACTTACTAAAAAACTCCCAGTATAAGTATGTATATCAAAGTCAATGTCAGTGATACGTTTTCTCCTAACCATTGCTTGCATTATTTCATATACAATTAAAACATAGAAACCACTAACATCGGTAATAGTAAACACAATAAACTTAAAATCTACTCACTAACGACTTCTCAATATTAGGTTGTATTTCATAGGCACAATTTTCCTTAGCTTCAACAACTTCCATTACCTGCAAAATTTGTAATTTTCAGTTCTATTACAAATATTTGACATAATCAATATAGAAGAATTAAAATTAAAACCTTAGTTTGTCCAAGAAGACTACTAATGTGAGCTATAATTTCACGATCACTTGAAACTCTTACTACTGAAGTTGGTCGGATATTTCCTTGGAGCTTAACCTTGAAAGCCAAAGTACACCCCTCCCCCCTCCCCCCAAATATCTTCTAGATCATTTGGAAAACACTTAGGATCGTCCTCACCATCCTAATACAAACAAAAAGAAATATGAAATGAAATATTACTAAGATTTTGACACTATTATATTACTCTAGGAAAAATAAAGTTGTACCACCTTGATCATTTTTTTTCGCAAATCACTAGCAGATACACCAATTAGATTGATGCAATCTTCAAAGCATGAAGTTAGCAACCTTTTTTCCATAAGTCACTTGAAGTTCAAGCTTGTATCTACAAACATATATTCAGTCATAAATAAGATTGTAACATAGGCAAACTATTATGCATCTATTACGAATTACTAAAATCATTATATTAGGCAGGTATTACTAACCTCATTCTTAGATACTCATTATAACCATCACAATTCAAACACTTAAAAGAACCAACTTCATGTGTTCTTTTCGTGCATAAGTTACAAACCAAATAACTCCAACCATCATTTCCTAAGTTAAATTTAAGTGTTTGTGGAACAGTTACACATGAAATCTCCTACACCAATAACAAAAGGGTTAATAATAACAAAAATATTACTTTGCAAATTCCTTTTTAAATTCAATTAGTTCGGCTATATCATCTCCCAATATCAACTTCAATCCATTCCAACAATTAAACAATGACATCGGCCATGGACCTATACAAAATAATTTAAATTAATTTACAAATTATGCACATTAGCTTCAAAACGAATAAAGAATATAAAATAGTTTTGTGACTATAATAAAACCTTCTGTAGCCATTATCTTTGCATGAGTAAGAATAATAGTAGCATAAGGTGTTTCACGATTTTCCCTCCAATAACTAACCAATCTCATACAATATGAATCCCATAGAGTGCAACATGTAAGACCCGCAAAATTTAATTAATTAAATAAATAAATAATTAATAAATGCGGGTAGTGGAAGTCTTAAAGCATTAAGTTCTAACTTGTATGATGCAGAAAAGTACTAGCTCAAGTGGTTAAGAGTACTTAATTGTGTAAGAGGACTTAGGTTCAAGTCCTATGTATGCCAATTGTGTGTAATTATTTGTTTTTATATCTCTATATATGTGATCATGTTGTAGGAGGATATCATCCTTGAATTATGTGTTAGCAAGAAACATGATTTGGCTTGATGGTTTAGCATTGATTTGACATTGGTATGGTGTTATGGGTTCAAGCCTTGGAGAACCCAAATTAATCTTTATTTTTGTTTTTTTAGTTTTGGCTTGAAGTTCAAGGGTTAAAGGAAACCCTAGCAGGCCTAGCAGCCAATGGGGGAGGGGGGTGGAAAACAATCTAATTAAGGTGCTTGAATGATAATTAACACCATCAATAAGACATTTTCGTTTTAGGACTTTAAACCACCATTAAAAGACCATTAAAAAGCAAATTGAGGGAGTAAAGAAAGGTTTCTGCAGTTGTTAGTGTTGGATAGGCAGAGAAGTGCGAAAATCAGTGGAATTGAGAGAGTGAGCGAACCCTTGAGGTGGAATTGAGAGAAGCCAAGGAAGGCCATTGGTGAAGCAAGGGAGAACCAAGGAATACTTGAAGCTTTAAGCCAAGGAAACTAGGTTAGGGGAGTTAATTTTGTGTGTTGTATGTCATTTATATGATTTCATGCTATTCTGGATGATATAGGTTGTGTAATTTGTAGTTGTGTTGGATTCTGTCGCGTTTCTAGAAATTTCTAGAAACCGCTTGGCAACGTTGAAGGCCTGCCAGGCGACTTATGCTTTTAAAACTCGTTTTCTTCTATGCACTGCCTGGCAGCTAGGTGCTGTCCGCTAGGCATTACGAACTGGCTTGCCCAATTCTCTCGAGTTTTTGGGGTTTTAGCGATGTTAGGACATTTGGAGTTGATTTCTATGATATGTGTATGATTGGTGTGTTGTGTGATTGTCTGTAATTGCTTAATTGGTGGAAGATTGTATGAATTGCACATGAAATTGGGATTTAGGGTCCATGGCTGTAAACATCAACCTTCGATGTTATTGCTAAGTTCAGAACCCACTCTGGTCCATGTACCCTCTTATTCCTCTTATCATTGAAAAACTTGAATTCTTCACGTTGTTCCTGTTTTGTAGCTTAGACAGGACAAAATCCGCTACCTTGGGTTGATAATTAGCATCAAGAAGTATGTTCCATGGTTTTATATCACAGTGCAAAATCCACTCCAAGCATTCTTCATGACGATATGCTAGAACTCTTGCTATTCCAAGAGCAATGTTGTATCTCTTACTCCAATCAAGAGTGTTGGATGAGAAATTTTCCGTTAAAGAACCATTCTCCATATACTCATACACCAACAATCTATGCTTTCCCTCCGCACAATATCCCCACATTTCAATCAAGTTCATGTGGTTAAGCCTTCCAATGAGGCTCATTTTAGCAAGGATTCTCCTTCTCCTTATTTAGATTTATTCAGTCTCTTAATTGTTGCGTGTCTTTGATATGATAAAAGACCTTTGTACAAAACCCCTCATGCACCCCTTCCAATCTCTTCACTGAACCCCTTTGTCGCTTTCTTTAACTTTGAATAACTAAATTTTCTGAATTTATCGGTCAGAGGATAGTAATCATGTTTATCTGCATGAGACTTTCGGCGCATCTTAACTACAAAAACCCACACGACAAAAACGCAGACCGATTCAATAGCACCAATTACAATGGCCACCCAAAGAAAAAACCTCACAATCCTATTTACATGATATTTGTCACACACTCTGGGAATTCGAACAACACAAAATGCGCATTTGAACGAAAAGATTCTTCCTTGAAAAGGCTACGATTTTTAGGCACTTTTACGTATATTGTTCTTTTGAAACCGGGTGTTCAGCGGTTGTTAAGCAATTGCATCTTGGTGTAGCAATTGTAAACGTTCTTGGCATCATTGTATGAAAGTACTGAAAGCCCTTACAGTTACAATCTTCTAAGCACAGATTCTTACAATAGTTATAGTTATTAGCTTCAAAAAATTTAGCATCATAACCATAAATGTCAACACCCAGCAACTCCAAGAAGGTAGACTCACTTCTATTGCAAAATAAAACGAACACAGGTTGACAGCACTCTATGTCCCGGAAGACACGAGCACTTCCTTCCATTCTTAGGATCATAAATGCACGCACTGTTAACTCCACAAATCCTATGGATATAGCAAGGGTCAACTCTCATTTGCCGCGAAACAAACCATTAATCAAGCAATGTATCCACTCTAAGGTTACCATTAGAATCAAGTTTCAATCTTGTTTGATTCGTAGCACCAAAATCATATGTGATAAAAGTAAAACTATCAAAAGAAATGAATCTTCCGAGTGAGCCAAATCTATCAAATATTTAAGGATAGTTTGTGCAAAGTACATCATACAAATGTATAATAGTAATTGTTAGAACAAGCAAGCTTGAAACAAAGAATTGATAATGCCAAGTATATGAAGATTTCATGTGATTGATAAAGATTGTTGAATATTCGCTTAAAGATTGTGTTTCTAGTGTATTAAATATGACAATAATGTGTGTACCACACCTAACCAAACTCAATCAAACAAGTAAGAAATGCATCAAAGCAGCCAAGTATTCAACCTAGGCCGAGTCAGTCTAGTTTATGCCGGACCTGGTCAATTTAACCATATAAATGATAAACCTCAACGAACATGCCAGAGACAACCCAAGTACACGACCTGGGCCGCCATGGTCTCGAACTTAACTGAACAAAGACTAAAGTAACAACAAAATGGCCAACACGGATAGTACGCGGCCAAGGATGACATCTGACAAGCCAAGAAGTAAACGGATCAGACCGCTCTCGAAGACTTAGTAAAATGGAGGTCCCCGCGTTCGATGGACCTTAAGGGCCTGGGTTAGGGCCCAGGCCCACTCATAACCCAAGCCAAGGCCCGACCCATTGGATAAACAAACATCATTAATGCTCTATAAATACGCATGGACCCCACGAATTAAAGGTACGCATTCATTAATCACTGATTTGACTCTCTGAGAGCTTTGACTTACTTGAGCTT
>Ga0099823_1004664_pt1 | contig 13473 bp, 12 predicted proteins | sample CowpearedBW_FD_76831 | JGI IMG/M metagenome (GOLD analysis project Ga0099823, IMG submission 76831) | Root nodule microbial communities of legume samples collected from California, USA - Cow pea red BW | ecosystem: Host-associated > Plants > Roots > Nodule | place: USA: California | collected... | reverse complement strand
GTGAAAAACTTAATAAAAAGAGAAAAAAAAAATTTCAATACAATTCATTATTTTTATTATATTTAATTTTATATTTTATTATTTATTACAAATATTATATTTTACTAAAAACATAAAATTCTCTCTAAAAAATTTATAAATTTATTTTAAAAAAAAATTAACATATATTTAAATAAAAAATAAAAAATTTTGGGGGGGCCACAGGCCCCTCTCATACTTCCAAGATCCGCCCTGGTTAAAAGAAAACATATAATGAAGAGAAAAAGTAAGTGAAATAAATAAAATTAGTTTTAAAAATAAATTAAACAGTTGGCTTAGTGTGTTTGCATGCTATAAATAAAGAATTAAGAATTGATGTTAGCAAAATGTGATTGACTAGTGCGTAGCAGTTGGCTCTTCCATCATTTATGATGAGCTGCCAATCCTCATTTCTTGTCGCAATTCCAACCAATGGAAGACAAGAAAATTCAAAAATGATAAAATTATTAAATTAAATAATGAATAAACAAACGCATTGCAATTCGCAAAGCTATGTATGTATGAAGTAAGTAATGTGTTAATAATTATTATTTGTATGAAAAATGTCACAGCAGAAGCAATGGTGTCCATTATATAGGAAGAGAGAACTTTCTTTCTTGCTATAGTTGCAGACACAGTCCCCACAATCACATTATATCCAATCACAACTCAACAACATCAACTTCACTTTATTTTAGGCTGAAAAATCTTGGAATTTTCTTTAAATTCATTTCTTCATCCTCTTTCTTGCTTCAGAATCCTATAATTATTTTTTCTGCTGAGTTGGTTTCTTTATTATTATTTCTTCTCCTTTCCTTGTTACACAGACAAGGAAAAAGGGAGAAAGAACAGTTTTTTTTTCCCTCTCACGTCTGAATAAGTCTTTCTCTGCCCTCTGTTGCTCTCAAACTCTTTGACTCTTTCTTTTGTTTCCAAATTGGGTTAACACTTATCACATTCATTGTGTTTACCTTCTCCTCTTGCTTTTCCATTTTTTGTTTCTCACTTAAAAGTTCCATTTTTTATTTCTGGGTCATTGTTGTTTTCTGTGATCTTGTTAGAATTTAGACCAATTGAGTCACAGATACTAGTTTTCATTCATCACCAATTTGGAGCATTCTCTCTGATCTTTTTGATCAAGTGGGTCTTTTCTAGATTCCCGAGGACTCTTCTACTCTTATAGAGAAAGGTATTCTGATTCCCTTCAAAGTGTTTGTGGGTTTATCCTTGATATTGTTCTGGTAAAGCTTCAACTTCTGTCTTCATTTCTCTTTGATTTATCTTGGTTTTCAATTTTCCCATCAATAAGCCTAAATTTGATTGTATGAACTTGTAAACTGAACTGATGAAGTGGGAAACTTTAGCCCTTTCTCCTACACCTTGTTCTCCAAACTCCAGCACCAATTGGTTGGTGGAAAATAACAGGAGCACAAAATGGACTCCTGAAGAGAACAAACTGTTTGAAAATGCTCTTGCAGTGCATGATAAAGACACTCCAGATCGGTGGCACAAAGTGGCTGAAATGATTCCTGGAAAAACAGTAGTTGATGTGATCAAGCAGTACAAGGAACTTGAAGCTGATGTTAGCAATATAGAAGCTGGGTTAATCCCAGTTCCTGGCTATAGCACTGCTACTTCACCCTTCACCTTAGATTGGGTGAACACTCCTGGTTATGATGGTTTCAAAGGAAGTGGCAAGAGATCATCCTCAGTGAGACCTCATGAGCAGGAAAGGAAGAAAGGAGTGCCTTGGACTGAAGAGGAACATAAGTAAATTTTTTCACCTTTTGCATTTGTTTTTACACATACACTGTTTCTTTATGGTGCTGCTAACTAGACATGTAGATTTTTTAATACATGATATCATGATCACTTGGGAATGTACATCTGTTTCAAAGCATGGTGTGAAAAAGCTAGAATTGGTGGATAGAATTTAATGTTAATTAAAGCAAGAGGTGTAGGGACAAGAATTCATTGTAGATATTAAAGGGTTGGATTTTACTTTTTTTCAATTGTTAGGTGGAAAAAGCTGTTTTCTTTACTTTAAAGTTTTGGAATTTAAACATCCTTTGGATGTTCTCTGCAGATTGTTTCTTCTGGGTCTGAAGAAGTATGGGAAAGGTGATTGGAGAAATATTTCTCGCAACTTTGTGATCTCTAGAACCCCAACACAAGTGGCTAGCCATGCTCAGAAGTACTTCATAAGGCAACTTTCAGGAGGCAAAGACAAGAGAAGGGCTAGCATACATGACATAACAACGGTGAATCTGACAGAAACCACCACAACTTCTTCAGAAGACACCAACAGATCCACCTCACCACATGTGCTCTCACAGCAGCAGCAGCAGCAAAATTCTACTCCAACTACACCCACAACTCATTTTCAGTGGAGTAATCAATCAAGCACAGGAATGGCAATGACTTTCAACCCTGCTCATGAAAGAGTTTTCATGTCTCCTTATGGTGCTAACTCCTTTGGGGTTAAAATGGAAGCACGGAATCTGCATAACGAGTCTTCTTACTTGGGACCTCAGACACAGAACATGGTTTTCCAAATGCAACAGTCCTCACAACACTAGTCCTATGCATCATTTAGCCCTTGTTGTAGTGAGTTATTAATGGATAGAACCCGAATCTTGTGTCCATTTCAATAAGTACAGTGCTTGAGTTGAGCTTTTTCCCCGAGTTTTCATGTGAATATATCCTAGAATGCTGGTTAGTAATGAACTTGAAGGAAGGTACATACATTTGTTTCTTCAGCAAATAAACACTTCTTGTAAGGAGAGTTGCAGGCAAACCAAGTCCATAACGTTGTGTCTTGGTTGGTTTTCTATGTTGTCTAATAATAATGGATTTCAAGCCAAGTCTATAATGGAATGCCAACTTAGAGAGGAAAAGAGACACTTCCAAGTTGATAACTATCTAGGCACACATATATATGTTTGTGTGTGTATGGAGTATCCTATTACTGGTATTGAAATCAAAGCAAACTATTGTTTCAGAAACCATAATCTGATACTTGGCAATAGTTATTTGAAGGGTAAGATTAAGCAGAATATTATGCATCACTATTTGAAGGGCTTTGCCAACCCTACAAGCGCCATTAGTTCAATTAGTGAAAGACCAAAAAGCATCTCTATGAATGCTGTGCAACAATAAAGTGATTCCATGATAAGGGTAATGAATGTTTCTGCCAACATGATAATAAAGATACGTTTATTTGGAGCTTGATCTCTATTGTGTAATTGCATGGTGATATTGTGATTTGTTCTAAGTAGACAAGAGAAGGAGTTAGCACAGGATTTGTAAGATGTCAGTTCATATCAGAGATGTTAAAGTTCAGGTATGGTAAAATTCATAGTGATATCTGAGAAATCATTTTAGAATCAAACAAAAGTTGTTCAAATTTGATTTGGAGATATGATTGCACCTAAAAGATTGTTTTAACAATAAACAAGTGTCCTATGTCTAGGTGACTACTAGTGAAGATCTCTGTTCCTCCACATTTATGTTTTTTTACTAAGATCGATATGAGTTTATGTTAAGGCCTGACATTGCACTCAATTTTAGGTATCAAAGAATTGAATGGCCAACTTGTTTTTCTTGTTGTCTCTTTTGTTTAGACTTGAGTTTTACTGGTTTCACATGAACATAATGTGCATGCAGTAATTCAAGAATCACGTACTTCAAGTGCTGTTGAGTTTGTTAATAGTTGATAAGTTTTAAAATTGTTCTTAAGAATCGTACATGAAGAGAAAGATTCCTTACAGGTGGAGTATTAATTATTTAATTAGAGTAAAACATGGTAGAAAGAGCGATAGAAGAGTGATTAGACAGCAATATATTCTTAAGAAAAGTGGATTTTGGTGATGTAGGGTAGTAAGTAATACTGTATACACTTAATCCAAAGAAAGCATCATAGTCCTTGTGATCCTGAATGTACGGAACATGGCCATTAAACAAATTAAACGTTTCACTGTTCTCAACATCTACGTTTCAAAATCGTTTATCACATTTTTGTAACTTCAAAAACTTCTTGTTGATCTCATTTATGGAGGAAACCTACCCCAAAGAAAATATTGCTTGACCTTTTTTTAATCCTGTATATTTAATAAAGAGGACAAGTCTATTTGTTAAAAGCAATTATGGTAAAATCGAATAAGTCTTAAAAAAATATGTTTGGACCAAATTTACCATAAATATTTGGATGAAAAATAAATGTATTTATGAATCAAAATGTTTATGTATTAGTTAAAAACAAAAAATTAGAAAAATAATATATAATTTTTTTTGTCAGAAATTAATTTATGTCCAAGTGTGTGTGGAGAAATACTTCTAATGTATTAAATAACTTCGTAATTATTCTTGCTAATAATATTAATGAAGAATCTCTTAACCATATTGTTATTGTCTAATTATGTTGTTAAAAATTATTATATTACGTGTCTTTTGATTTTAAATATATTGAGATCATATCTCTTTAGATCAATCAAAAGAAGTGTCATATTAACAAAAATATATCTTTACTATATTGTTATTGTCCGATTAGGTTGTTAAAATATGTGATATATATTACATTGTTTTGATCTTAAATTCATTGAAATAACATTGTTGAAGTCAATTAAAAGATGTCTCGAAAAATTAAAGAAGAAAAATATATTTGAATTGTCAGTGATTTTAGCTTTAAAAATGTAAGACTATTAGAAATATTCGAATAAATAATTTTTTTTTCTATAATTAACCATCTAACTTTGTTTGTTTTAGTTTCTTCTCCTTCTAGAGTAAATAAAATAATACCAGATTTTGACAAAGGTATATTAGTATAAAAAATGTTTTCATACAAACACAAACACACTAAATAAATTGTGCCCATAAATAAATTTGAGTTTAGAGAAGTTAAAATACATGTGTTTAAAATAGAAGAATAGAGAATTCTACATAATTAAAAAAGAAAAATATTGATCAACAAGAACTTGATCATAACATTCTTCTTGTAAGTATTTATACAACTGTTAAAGAAAAATAAAATAAAATCAGATCATCAATAACATAATTACATTATTACATTTTTTCCTTGTACAATACTTAGAATAAATTTTTAGAGGTTGCTAAATACTTTCGGCCAAAAATCAACCTTGGTCTTTGACATTAATATAGTCCATGAATTATAATTTGTTGAATCCACAACTAGTGAATGGAAACAATTATTGAATTTTCACTTGAATGTAGATAGAAACATTTGAGTTTGATCAATTTCTCCACTTATATTATTATAATAAGTTATATTTCATTAGTAACTCAAAGAAGAATAATACAACAAAAATATTAATGATGAACTAAAAGGAAATAATACATATTTTAATTAGTATTTCAAATAATTTCAAGTTTAAATTTAGGTTGATTCATTTTTTTTTTCAAATCTTCAATAAAAAATAACTTTGTTTTAGTTTTTTAAATTTAAACATAATTTTTTAGTTTGTTTTCATTTTGTCACATGTTTAAAGATTTTGTTTATATAGTTAATTAAAAATAACTGTATATTATTTAATTATACATGCAATGTTTGGACAAAAATAATGAAACAAAAAAATTTCTTTTTAAATTGTAAAACTTAATTAAATTTTAAGGACCCCACACACTATTAAAAATTTCTTTATTATGTGCTTAAATTTGTTTTTTTTATCAATAAAAAAATGACCCTACGACCTATTTATAGAAAAACCAAATTATAAAATATTTAAACAAAAATATAAAATACTTTAGATACTAAAACAATGTTTGTTAATAAACTTTCAATTAAAAATAAATACTTAAAATTTCATTATGTTCTACAAAAATTAATGTTAAATTTTAAGAATCAAACTTCATTCATACGAACTTGGTTGAAAGTTACGGAAATGACATAAACAAATCCTTAATATTTTCAACTTTGAAGAGCTAAAAACAATCTTCAGGTAGCTTAACTGAACCAAGTGTGTTTTCTCAAAGAAACAAATGTAACATTTTCAAAAGGTTTATTTTACTTTTGCTATCTTTGTATTCTCAATTAACATAATTCTGATGCTAATGAGACTGTTTTTGGCAATGCCTGCAATTAATCTGAGCTTAATAAAACAATGAAATCTATAACAATATATAAAAATAATTATTTCTTTTGTATCCACATTTCAAAATATAAATATTATTCTTTAAAATATAATTATTTATTAAATTTTTGAAAATTTATCGTTATTTTTACAAATTTTTTATAAAATTGTTTGTTCTGCCTCTTCTTTTCGTCTTTATTTATTAACGGTCATTCTCTCATTTTTCTGATATATATTACTTTTAATAAATATAATTTTATTTATATATTAATTTAATAATATTACAATATTATCACTTACTAATATAATATTACGTATATTTAAAAAATCGTAAGTAAACACGATAGCACTGTATTTAAGCCAGTATATATAAAGCAAATTTCATCATTTTACCTCTAAAATGAAATCAAGAATGAAAAAGAGTACAAGCCAAATGGGCCAGCATGGTTTGACGAGACAAACCACCAACTTTTCTCAAAGCCAGTGTTTTGTTCTTTTTTGGCAAGTTGTATTAATTATAACTCCATATTTTCTTCATTATTTATTGCCAAATGCCAAAAGTTTAGGGGAATAAGAAAAAATAAAATGAAAAAGTATGTTTTTTTAGATTCAAAATGGTTTCCAGGTCATTGAAATAACCGACATAACTTGTAGAGGAAAATTATGAGAATGATTATCAAAACGATTCACTAAACTTATTATGACTTTATCATTTACCTTCACTTTAAATCATAGAAATCATTTAGAGCATATGGTTATTTCAGTTTTTATTTTCATAAAAATTGTTTTTATTCTGAAAAATCAGTTTAAATATTTGATTTTGAAAAAACAAAGAATTAAAAAGTATACATTTTAAGGTAAAATTATTGTAATTGTAACAAAAAACACTTCTACTTTATATAAAATATTTGAAAACTAAATTAATTTTTATACACATTATTTTGTGGTTCCGTATTCTTCTTCTACACATTCTTAATACTGTGATAGTGTATATACATACAACAACTTATATAGCACACACATAACATTGAACACTCTAGGATAATTTTGTTTTTTATTTATTTTTTTAAATTTTATGGTCAGTGCAAGATATAAAGCATAATATTTTTTTGATAAAGAATAATTTTGGAGAAATCAAATTTTCAGCTTTCTAGAAATTTTTCTTCAACAGTCACCACTTATTTAAAGCGTATTTGTCTTTGACTCTCCTTTATCAGATTGAAGTGAATCAGGATTGCACTTAAATTTCTTGGGTGAATCAAAATTCAAACCAAAAACATTGCAACCAATGTTGAAGTAGCTTGCAAATGGAATTATTAATCAGAAATCATGTCTAAAGGCTGCTAGAAAAGTGGGTACAATTTTCTATGGTGCTTTTTATAAGGCCATAATCTATGAATCTATAAATAGTGGGGCTTATGTACCAAAATGACTGATAGTGGGTGCATCATACCCCATTGGGTGATTGCAATTGTCTCCCAAAAGATTCAGACCAATGGGAATAAACCACAATATAGGCACAAAGGTTAACAATTTAGGCATTTATGGAGGAATAAAAAGGTAAAGGACATGTCCTCTCAACAATATTACAAGACCAGATAGGCCAGTGAAGATGCTTGAAATATCCATTACACAACATCATGAGATACAGAATAAGATGTTCTTGCAAAGAGCCGAGTTGTCCTTACAAGATTCTCCTATGCCTCGAGATGATCCCTTCCTTACTTTGATCATCTTCCTCAGCCAATTGGTTGGACAGATCTGTTTACAAGACACTTCTATGCTCAAGTCAACAATATGTCAGATGCAATGCATAATATAATAAATGAATAGTTTTATCTCATAAACAATGAACTCTTTTTATACCATTTCCATGAATTTTTACCCGAGTGGGACTATGCCAGATAGGTTGGGCCTAGTCTAGTCCAGGCCATAACCAAGAGGGAATAAAGGGTCAGATGAACCAACTTCAACAACTGTTTGATCAAGCTGTTCAACTCTCCTGAACCAAGTCATTGGTAGTTGACCTTTGAAGTCATGATCTCCAAATATAACATCTGTGATTCCCTGTGCTTCAGTACCTGGCAACCATGCAGCAACAAGAGCATCTATCTTTTCCAATAGACACTGTTCTAAGAGCAAAGGTCTACCAGATATCAGAATCACAAGTGTGGGGATTTTTTCAGCAACTAAGCTTATAATTCCATCACCATTAAATGGGATAACAAGCTCTGAATTGTCACCTCCACATTCAGCATAGGAACCTTCTCCAACCACAACAATGGCAAAAGAAACCTCGTAACGTTCTATGGTGTCTGCTGATGGACATTGCTCATAGATAACTTCTACTTCATTCCCCACAGTTTCCTTAACAGCATCCAAGATACTTGTGCCTGAAATTGCAGTCATATAAGAGACCTATAGCAACCATCCACAGCTAAATAATGTAACAAAAGAAAGGCAATTGCACAAAATAAGGAAACTTCTTTGAAGAAACAGACATGTGTGGTTGAGACATAATGAATAAAAACATAAAAAAAAATACACTGTCTTACCGATTGTGATTTGGCCACTAGATCCATACTTAGTACCTGTCCATCCTCCACATTGATACCCGATGTCATCAGCATGAGTTCCAGCAACAAGGATTCTTTTGGCATTCTTGTTCAGTGGAAGAAAGGGTTTACTAGTATCCTTTCCATTTTTCAGCAGAACCATGGACTTTCGAACTGCTTCACGTGCAAGATCTGTGTGTAGCTGTAGCAACAATTATATGGTAAAGCATAATCTACCAATTACATTGATTTCACGTATGTAATCAGATGATAGAAGAGTATAAAGCCATTAACATTTTGGATAAAAACATACTTTTTTATTTTTACGTTAAAAAGGAGCAATATTGATACAAATTCTGATTAGTTAGGATGATTTTCCCTCGTACAACATTCTAAGTTGCAACATTTTGGTTTGAGTGTGATTTTAGCCTTAAAAACTTGAAAGAGAAATTCACTATGAACTGAATTTTTCTTACCTTGCAACCAACTACATCCAGCAAAGTTTTGTCTGTTAGAGGAAACTCAAAAAGTTTGGCCGCAAACTTTACTCTCAAAATGCGCTCAACAGCATCATCAATTCTGGCTATTGGAATTTCCCCTGATTGAACTAGAGACATCAACTCTTCTATAAATATTTCATATTTGAAAGGAACCATCACCTGCATATTTAATTGAATATATATAATGAAATCAAGGAATCTGTGCTATTTTTTATGGGAATTGAAGATCTTTACCATGTCAATTCCAGCATTAATGGCAGTGGAGATGCAATATCGATAATCTGACCCATAATGTGAGCATAATTCATCAATTCCCTCCCAGTCAGAAATCACAAATCCCTACAGTGGAGCATATGTGTATACACAATGCTTTATTTGAATTCACAGGAAAAGAAAAATGCAGAACAGATTCAATCATGCTTTATAGTATCTTGTTTCACTTTACGCTGAATTAAGGAATACAAGTGAAACTCTCCTTTCTTGAACAAAGAAAAAAATGTTCAAAGGATTTGGCATGTGTTTTCTTTATGCAGCAATAACTAATAATATACTGAAAAATGACAAATGAACATAGGCAATTTGATTAATTTGGTCATTGACTAAAAGATCTACCTTGAAACCTAGTTTCTCTTTCAAAATTTCAGTAAGTAGAAAATGGTGACCATGGAGTTTATTTCCATTCCAGCTGGAATATGAGACCATAATGGTAGAAACTCCCTTAGCTATGCAGTCCACGTAAGGGGCCATGTGGATCCTCTCCAATTCTTCATATGATAGTATGGTATTCCCCTCATTTACACCTTTCAATGTACCTCCATCTCCAACAAAATGCTTGGCACAGGCAATAACATTGCTCCTGAAGTACCAACTAGATGTATGAAAGTGATTTTGATGAAGATATATGGATCCTTACGCAGTATTGAGTTTCAAAAATGATAGTTAGTCTTCCCCATGACAGAAACAAACAACACGTCAACTTACAAACTTGAAAATATGTAACAAATTTAATGGTTTAAAATAACCAGCATAAAACATTTTACAGCAGAACTGGTTATCCTAGGATAGTAGGTAAAATACATCCCTGAGAAAAAAAATCTTGTTTCTCACCTAAAAGTGACAGGAAGGGGAATCCTTGTCCCTTTCTCAATCAGTTCAAGATGCTCAAAGAGGTTTCTCTTTGTTCTTTTCTTTTATTTATTTATTTTTCATGTGCATTCAGAATCTAGGCAAAATGGTCCATAAAAGAAACAAAAAAAAATGACACCAAAAGGAAAATTAAGTTTTGTCCTCCTGCAGGAAATTAATTCTCTATAAGCTGTTATTGAATGAAGATAGTATGCAAATTTTGTATGCAATGGAAGTTAAAATTGGTGGCTTCTGTGTACCTCCCATCCACAAAAGGGTAGCCCCTCGGATGTCTTTCTGGAGGATGACCCTGCAAGCCTAGAACAACAGAAGTCATCTTTCTGACTATTTCAGTGTTTCCACTATAACTCTCGTAGCATCTTCCCCATCTGGGATCTTTGCATACCTATCCATTTACCCATCCAAGTGAGATAACATTTGCATTTCATCTATTTGTTTGGAACAAATTTTTAGAAGGCATAGATTTAAGTAAAAAAGAGACACAACATAATATCTTAATTATCCTGGATGTTTTTATATAATTTTTGTAGAAAGAAGAAACATTAGAGAGAGAACCCTTAGTATGAATGTTTTATATCAGTATACGTCTCTACTGTTATTCCTGTCTTATTTAGAAAAGTAAAGAGACAGTGTAGTACAGCAGAGAATAAGAATACAGATGTAGAACCATGAAAAAGCTTACCAAAATATGTTAAAAAGTGCTTACAGAAGTGTCATGAGCTATTTTCTCAAGCTATATGTTATTTGGTGATAAGCTATCCATAATGCTTCATCAAATTGTTTATCCAAATGTACCAATATACAAAATTAATTATTTCAAGGATGAATAAACCACAGATTATGCTGATCAATATAATGAATTTGACGTGTTTTTGTTCAATATACATTAAGGGTTGTTGTAGTCACATTATACACTACTTGCATAAATGATCCTTATGGCAAAACTTTAACCAGGTCATGGAAGAAGTATTTTAACATCTTTTAATCAGGTTCCATTTGATATCCTCTTGAAATTCAAATGATTCTCAATAAGAAGTGCCAAAATCTGCTGCTCTACAACTTTTGGGAAGGCAATTTTTTACAAATGAGATAGGATGCACAAAACTTCTATAGTAGCAATCCAAAATCTACCACATAAATTTGATATTCAGAGTTTGTTTATTTCTCTAGCAAATTAAATCGTGTTGTTTCCTTTCAAGTAAAGCTTATTAATTTTGCACAACATCGTAAGAAATAAGTATCAACTGTTACGGAAATGCCATTTAACACAGACACAGTTGTAGTTTATCAGCATAAATTCAGAAAGTTGATATGATGCCTTACTGCCACACAAGGAGCAAAAGTATAGTGAATTCCACTTGCTCTAAGTTCAAGAGCTGTTGCTGCTCCAATTCTTTGAACTAGATGTGCATCTCTACAAGAACACCATGAATGAAAAATCAATGTTTGTTTAAGATAAAAGCGAGAATGGTTTGTCAAGACAAGCACAATTGTACATGAGCATAAGAGAATTCTCTGGTCAAATCAGCAGATGACTTGCTCTTAAAAATCAAGAACATAAAAATCATTGGACTGTTTCATATAAAATGCAAATAACCCCGCAACTTTCAATTCTTGTCAACATTAAAAAGTCTCAGTAACTACCTGTTATTTTTGTAATATTTATATTTTGAAATTTCCGTAAACCAAGCAGGAACTTTTCTGCAGTAAAGCCTAAATTGGTATTCAAAAAATTATCATGTCACTGCATGGGCCTGGTCCTTTAAAAGTTTTTGTAAGATATCACCAAATTAGTACCTGAAAGATCTAAAAGTATAAGAAGAAGCACCGATAGAAACTATAAGAAGATCAATCTGAAGACTTTTATTCTTTTTCCTACTAGCAAATCAAAGTCAATTGGAAAATTCAGGCAGGGATAATTGGCTAAAATCGGAAAGATGCAAGGTCAAATCAATTAATCAAACAACCCACTAGGGATACACATGAAATTATCAATGGAATATCGTGTGAGCATTGTACACCATAAAAAAATGAATGGATCATAACAAAGTTAACCAAGCCTCACCCTAGAAAATAAAAGTAGTGAGTGAGTGAAACAGAATGTATACCAACCTAGTAGCTCCAAGGCCAACATTGTGAGGGAATATAGTAGCACCATAAACACTGTTATTACCATGAACTGCATCGACCCCATAAATGATTGGTATGCCTAACCGTGACTCAAGTGCCGACTTCTGAAACCCATCCACCATATCAGCCCAATCAGATGAGAGTACCTTCTCAAAAGGTCCATTCACTCCATTGTGTGGAGCACTAAATACACTCCCTGTGCTCAAACCAAAAAACACACACAACTCACCAAAATGAAAGTAATAAATAATACCACAGCAGAGATTTCATTTCAACTATAAAAAAACCATCTTTATTCTACCCCAGGTGACCAATTTCCATGATTCAGTCAAAACACACTCACAAACACAGATTTTATATATAAATGTGTGAACGGTAGCATTTACCAATTGAGAAGTGTTTGATGGCAGAAGGGGTAGCAACTGAGCGCTCAATTTGTGTCATCTGACCAATCTTCTCCTTCAATGTCATAAGAGAAAGAAGGTGTTTCACACGTGCTTCAATGGCTTCATGGGGATTCATGTAGACACAATCCATGGAATGTAATGTTAAACCAAATTTCTCTGCAATTTCATGCAGAGTTCGCCTCCAAAACCAAACCTTGAAAGAATTTGACCTTTCAAGTCTCAACCAAAGCTTTATTCTTCCTTCTCCTTACTTTTTTTATTATTTATTACGAGAATTTATAACCTTTCACCTTTTTAACATCAATCATAATTAATTAATAATCATCTAAAGCCCTACTAAGTTCAGGTTAGTGTTAGATTACTTGATTACACCAGAATAAGTTCCAATAATAAAAAATAAATAAAGACAAACACGCTTTAAGGAATTAAGTATAGAAGAAAAAGTTCTAGAAAACTGAAAAAGCTTCAAATTATTCTTTATAAACAAATGTTATGATTATCTTTCTCTAACCAGAAAAGGTTAAAAAATAAAAATAAAGGAACCCTAAAGTCCATATTATCATATAAGCTACATAATTTGTTGATATATATATATATATATATATATATATATTACTTTTACTTACTAAAT
>Ga0099823_1004662_pt1 | contig 13473 bp, 13 predicted proteins | sample CowpearedBW_FD_76831 | JGI IMG/M metagenome (GOLD analysis project Ga0099823, IMG submission 76831) | Root nodule microbial communities of legume samples collected from California, USA - Cow pea red BW | ecosystem: Host-associated > Plants > Roots > Nodule | place: USA: California | collected... | reverse complement strand
ATAGTAAATTTAACCAAAGTACATTCTCAATTAAATATTACTATCCTTAATCATGTCCATTCTTTTACCTCTAAAATCAAGCAAAAAGCTAATTAACCAAACTATATTCTTGATTAATTCTAGTTAAAGTTTTCACCTATAATTAAAGTACATTCTCAATCATTGGCAAAAACCCATTCAATCACATAAAAGTTTCTAAATTTAATCAAAGTACATTCTTAATTAAAATTAAAAATCCTTGAACTCATATGATTGATATGCATATAGATTAAAACATCTCACTAATTTGCTATGATGTAAAAACCATTACTTTTCACGTGATTCAAAGATAAAAGACATAGATGAATTAAAACATCAACAATAATAAAAAGAACAAAGAAATTATTTCATTTTAACCTCAAAATCCATAACGAAATTACAATGGATTCAACCCAAGAAGCTTCTCTTTTATGCTTCCCTTGGTCTCTTTATACAGGCCTTGATTGAACTTGAATCTTATATTTTCTATTATTGAAATCTTTTATCTTTTGATATAATATCTCTCAAATCATTAACAAATTTTATTAGTTTCTAAAATATTTTGAAGATTTCCTTTGTTGATAGTTTGAGATATATCAAAGATAATTAATAAAAAATCTTTAATTAATTATTTAGCAACTTAATTTCTGTCAAATTTCAATTATGCCCCTCTTGTAATCTCCTCTAATTATCTTCTAAATAATACAATATCTTCAAGATATATTTGTTTGTTGTGGAGATCTAAAAAGATTCAATAACATCTTGCCATATTTAAAAAAAAATTGATAATTATTATCTTTTGATATTTTATGATATAATTAAATAAGATAATTATTTAAAAATATCAAATAAAATATCTAAAGATATATTTTCCCAAATGATCTTTTATTATAAATATTTATGAATTATCAAAGCCCTTCTTCTGGAAAAACATAGAAAAAATCGCAAGGTCCAATTTTTGTTTGCCCGTTCCCTCTTCTTGGCTTAGTCAAACTTTTTCACTTTTTCAAGCTTTTTTTGTCGTCTTCATGAAATGATTGGCTTGTATTTTTGTGATTTTGATAATTTCCTATTCTTGGATTTATATTTAAGGTGTCATGAAGCTTTAATCAAATTATTTTCACACGTTCATGAGGTCAACTTAATTGCAACTGCAGTAACACACCTCAAAATATCCCAAAAAAAACATTTATGCAACTAAAAAGTTATTTTTAACATGTTTTTGTATCTCATGCTCAATAAACCTAATTATAGGAAATCCAAATTAAATCAATCTTTTAAGAACCAAAATCCAATAAAAAAAATCCAAAATTAAATATTAAATGATGACATAAGTATGAACTCATCAACAATATATCATTTTTGTCGACAATAACTATCATACCACCTATATGGCTTCTTTTCTTAATGTTTTTTATAATTTAATTTAATGTTGTGAACTTTTATTTTTTTTTATAATAAATACATACTATATTTTTGTTTGTCTTTTTTTCTTTTGGTTAGATTTTTAGATACAAAAATTAAAGAAGTTTGAAAATTTTTTGGATACTGAAAATAGAATGAGATACAAGACTAGGATGGCATTTTAAGCAATCAAGCAATACACGCACATTCATTTCAATTCGTTGGGCCAGACATAGTAATTTAATCTCTTGCATTTTGATTTTATTTTAATTATTCCGTTATTTAATTGTATTTTATTTCTTACTTATAATTTTTAAATACATGGGCTTTCAATTATGTGATAATTGGAATTAACTTTTGTCCACTTAACTGGTAACGTTTGAAATAACATTTATCATTATTGTTATCATTTTTTAAATTCATTATTTTTTTCCTTATTTATTTGTATAATTATTTTGTATAAATTTTTAAAGAGAACAAATAAAACACATATTGACTTTTTTTGAAAGTCGATTTTTTTTGGAAATGATGTACTTAAAAAACTTTTATGTGTCTTAAAAAAATTACGTCTTTTTAATTCAAATTTAATAAAACCTTGCTATTTCTTTTAAATATATCTTTATTAAAATATAATAAAACCTTTTTTTTATGTTCTAATTATATTGTTGAAGACCCAGTTACATTGTTCAGAACCCAATAATTATTATTTAGCTTCAGTACCAAACATTCTTTGTTTCTATAACTATTGTATCACCCGTTATTTATCATCCTTGAGCCAAACATTCTAAAACAGAAGAGTCACTCCACAACAACTTCATCCATGGATAACCCTGTAAATGTCGTTGCCAGAAGAACTTTAGGGAAGTTTAGTACCATTCATCTCCTTCATCATGTATGTGTAATAATTTTTGTAAATGTTTTTTAAAATATTTTTTTGTCTGTTCAGTACTCTTTTGTACCATTTGAACCATTTTTACACGATTCTTCCATGACGATAGTGAATGTTTCTTTTCTGGGCTAATGACTTTACCATCAACTTTTTGTGAAATCTCCTTTTTCAGTCATCTTTATTCTCCACTTTTTATATTTTGTTGTGCCATGTTTCAAAAACATTTTCAGTCATATTGGTTTGAAAATTTTATAGAAATATGTGTCTTTGTGCCTTCATTTGTCTTTATGTATTATAAAAGTTAACTCTTTGTGCAATCATCGGTGCATGCTTATTTATGGAAATCTTCGTCTTTATCTTTTTATTATAAAAATGATAACTTTGTTAGATCAACAGTGCATTTTTTTCTTTCTTTCTTTATGGAAATCTTACTTTTTTTTCTATCTATTCTAAAAATCTAAATTTTGTTCCATCATTGTAATATTTGTTTGTGTACTGTGAAGATAGAAACTTTCTTCCATCAGTACCCACTTTCTTTTCTGTCTTAATGTTTAAGGGCCTAGCCTTCTGTTGGGCTTAAGACCGGCCCATAGGTGCCCCAAAACCCCACTCCCAGTCCTAACCCCCTCATTCTACTAATTTTCAGAAAATTGTTCCCCTCCTCACTCTTAGAACTACACAAGTGAGTTCTGCTAGGGCACAATCGGAGCACCCGCTGTTTCACTCTAACGTCTTCTCAGGGTGCGTTGAACTTGAACTTTACCCCTTTCCTTCCATTCCAGTGTCTGGGTTCTACCTCGAGTTGACGTTGAAACCTTATGCTAGTCTCTATGCGTGTATTTTTCTAGTTTCTCTACACTTGTTGGAGTTACAGTACTCCTCTCTTCTCCTAGAACCGTTGTGCTTATGTTTTAGCTCCACTCTAGGTAAGGGAAGCTAGGGTTTCGTGTTTTTAATGTATCTTGCTTGTTTTTCAATTCTGTTTCGCATTTTTGATGATTATATGGTGCTTGTGATGGTATGAAAATACACTATGCATTGTTTTAGGTAAACTCTTGTTTTTGCATGAGTGAAAAGTGGAGAGAATCTGGTATTCTCGCCCAAACGAGTGGGTCTCGTCTAAGCGAGAGTATCAGAAACCCCCCCAGGCTCTTGCGCGAGTTGTCGCTCAAGCGACAAGCTCCAGTTTTGAGCGAGAAATCATCTCGCTCAGGCGAGGAGGTCTCGCCTAAGCGAGAAAACGTGAAAGCCCCATTGTTCCATTGCTCGAGCTCTTGCCTAGGCCAAAGGAGCTCGCCTGAGCGAGAGAACCTATCTTGTCTTAGCAAGTGCTTCCTGCCTGACCGAGATCTGTGCATGGACGTGCTCTGGTGATGTTTCCTTATATGTTTTTAGTTGTTGGATACATAGTTGATTTGATTACCCTATTTAAAGCATGAAGTGTGTGAATATGCATGTATTATATGATTTATGGGTTGGAATTGATAAGCTTGGTATGAATATGCGTATGAAACATGATGGGGTGGTTGGTTGTATATTGGCATGAGATTAATATGCATGATAAATCTATGGTTGGTTGGTGATGACATGGTTATGGTATGGGTTGGACGTAATTCCATGAACCTCTTGGTGAGATCTCATGGTGGTGTCTTATGTGATGGACGTAATTCCATGAACCTCTTGGTGAGATCTCATGATGGTGCCCTATGTGATGGACGTAATTCCATGAACCTTTTAGTAAGGTTTCGCGGTGGTGCCTTAGTGTATATAATTAGGTAAGGATTCAACTAAGGATTGCATCCTGAACCTCTAAAGAGTCAGTTAGTCTCACGTAGAGTGAACTGACTCAAGTGGTGAGAGTAGCAAGAGGCCCTAGTCTTTGGTAGGATAATGACCTTAGATGTTTGAGGCTAACCTTGTACATAGTAGGGTGAAACCCATTGGCAATGGTTCTGCAGAGCAGTAGAGGCCACCACAAGTGCAAACATCCAGTGAATCTGACCGATTATATGTATCCGGATAATTGAGTCTTAGAGTCTTGCTTGTTTACTATCATATGTTTAGATGATTGATATGTATTCTTGACTTTTAAATTGCATTATTAGTTGTATGATATAACCTTTTTACTCTAGCTTACCCTTCTTGTTTGTGTAGTCTTCTTGTGTGTGGTTTCACGTTTTGCAATGATCACCAAATCTCTTGGTGTGAGCAGATATAGGAACTCCTAGTGATCATAGTGACGACAAGAATGCTGCAGCGTAGTTGGGCATGGTTTGATATTGGGCTTCTGTTGAGCCCATATTTGAAGAGTTTTCATTATTTTGTAATTCCTTGCTTATAGCAAGCCTTTGGGCATATGTTGAACGTTTTTATATTTGTTCATGGCATCTAGGGTGCCTAGTATTTCCTTCCAACATATTTATGTATAACTGTAATGGTTGATACATATATACTTCTTAGTGTGGCTCTCTATATTTTACTGTATGTGATATTCCATTTAATTAAAATTATTTATTAAATGGGATGTTACATTTATGGTATCAGAGTCGTCGTTCCTTAGAGTCTGTGGACTTGTGTGGTTGCTTTATTTTCATTGTGTCTTCCTAGTGTTGTTAGCTAAGTCTCTCGTCTAATCAAGTTTGATTGATGGTTTTTCTTGTGTGCCCAGTGATATGGCACCCCCTCGCATGAATTCTCAACCCCCTCGGGGCGATGCACCAGATATCGCAAGGGCGATAGAGGCCATGGTGGCAGCCCTGACCTAGTAAGGTAATGCTATGATGCAGCTGTATGAGCTTCCATGCAACAACAAGCGGCATCATTGGAGCAACAACAATTGGTTATGCAGCAGATGGAGGCTGCAAGGGTGGCTTCTGAGGCTGCTCAAAGGCAACATATGGAGGCCCTCTGTTTACGATCCTAAACCTCGACCTACCCTTTCAAATGGAGCTTGGAGGATTTTTTGAAGCATCACCGGCCAAGTTCAATGGCAAGACCAGTCTTGATGTCGCAGATCAGTGGCTGAAGGACATGGAGAGGATTTTTGATGCCAAGATATGTCCTGAGGAGAGTAGACTTGCCTTCGCATTGCACATGCTCACTAGAGAGGCAGAACACTAGTGGGCTAGCATGAAGTTTATTATGGAAAAGAAATAGAAGCCAGTCACATGGGAAGCTTTTAGGAGGAAGTTCCTCTCCGAGTACCTCCTTGATAGTGTGAGATACGCTAATGAGGTGGAGTTCCTCCAACTAACCCAGGGGAACAAATCTGTGGCAGAATATGTAGAGAAGTTCCAACACCTCGGCTGTTTCTACACCATGCCGCTAGATGAGGAGTGGCGATGCAGGAAACTTCAGAACGGTCTTAGGGGAGACATTTGCTTGATGGTGGCTCCACTCTACATCAAGGATTTTGCAGCCTTGGTGGAGAAGGCTAGAGTCATGGAGAGGATGAAGGTGGAGGTAGAAGCTCAACATTCCCAGCAGTAGAGAGTTGGTGTACCATCTGGGTCCAAGCCTAGGCATGAAGAGAGGAAGAAACCTTATGCTAGGTCTCACCCTCAGTCTCAAGGGTCTAGGGGGTTTTCTTCCCAACCGAGCAAAGTATAGTGCTATAAGTGTGGAGGATCGCATATGATAAGTGTCTGCCCTTAGTTAGTAGGTTTCAAGAGATGCAACAACTATGGTAAGGAAGGCCACTTCGGCATGGATTGCCCCACTCTTAGGAGGGTAGTGGCACGAACCCCAGTCAGACCCCAGCCCAAAACCAGCAGAGGAGAAAAGGCAACAGGCCTTAGGCAGCAGGCAAAGTATGTGCTATGACAGGGGCAGAGGCGACTAGTTCAGGTAATCTTGTTATGGGTTGTTGTGTGATAGTTGGAAAGAATTGTTGTGTGTTGTATGATTCTGGAGCGACACACTCTTTTGTGTCAGAAACTTGTGTGCAAAAGTTGGGTCTGTCGGTTTGTGAACTTCAATATAACCTTGTAGTATCTACTCCGGCGTCGGGTTTGGTTAGGACGTCATCTTTGTGTGCTAGGTGTCCAATGGAGGTAGAAGGGTGCATATTCAAAGTAAATCTAATATGCCTACCTCTACAAGATTTGGAAGTGATCTTGGGGATGGATTGGCTCTCTACAAATTGTGTTCTTATAGATTGTCGGGAGAAAATGTTGTTGTTCTCCAACTCAATGGAGACCGAGTTGTTGTCTTCTCAAGGGGTTATGAAGGAAATTCAAGGCAGCGCGCAATGCTTCATTATTTTCACACATTTAAAGGTGGAGAAAAAGGAAAGGACGTCAGTTATACCTGTGGTGCACGAGTTTGAGGATGTGTTTTTGGAGGAAGTACAAGGGTTGCTTCCAAGTAGAGAAGTTGAGTTCTCTATTGATCTGATACTAGGAACCGATCCAATATCGATGGCTCCTTACCGCATGGCTCCGATGGAGTTGGTAAAACTCAAGAAATAAATAGAGGAACTGTTGGGGAAACAATTTATACAACCTAGTACTTCGCCATGTGGAACACCAATGTTATTGGTGAAGAAGAAAGATGAGAGCTCATGCCTGTATGCGGACTACAAGCAGTTGAACAAGATGAGCATCAAGAATAAGTACCCCTTCTCAAGGATAGATGATTTGATGGGTCAGTTACATGGGGCGTCGGTGTTTTCGAAGATTGATTTACGATCGAGATATCACTAGATCTTGGTGAAGACGAAAGACGTCCAGAAGACAGCCTTTAGATCTAGATATGGGTACTACGAGTACGTGGTTATGCCTTTTGGTGTGACCAATGCTCTCGTTGTATTTATGGACTACATGAATAGGATCTTCAGACCATTCTTAGATAAATTTGTCATAGTCTTCATAGACGACATACTCATCTATTCCAGAATTCAGGAGGAACACGCTGAGTACCTGAGGTTATTGCTTGATATTCTGAGGGAGAAACAATTATATGCTAAGTTGTCTAAGTGCGAATTCTAGATGGGAGAAGTACAATTCTTGGGACATGTGATACCTGCACAGGGCAGAGCGGTGGATCCAACAAAAGTGGAGGCAATGATAAAGTAGGAAAGTCCCAAGTCAAAGATTAGGAGCTTCGTGGGTTTAGCTGGCTACTACAAGAGATTCATAGAAGGATTTTCCAAGATAGTGGCGCCTCTGACACAACTTACCAGGAAGGACCAAACTTTTGCTTGGATTGATAGGTGTGAGGAAAGCTTTCAAGAGCTTAAGCAAAGGTTGACGAGTGCTCCAGTGTTGGTTACCCTTGATGTTAGTAAACCCTTTGAGGTTTACTATGAGGCCTCTCATTAGGGTCTCGACTGTGTGTTAATGCAGGAGAAGAAGGTAGTGACGTATGCTTTGAGGCAGCTTAAGGTGCATGAGAAGAACTACCCCACTCATGACCACGGTAGTGTTTGCCTTGAAGATCTAAAGGCACTATCTTTATGGTGCCCAATTTCATGTGTTCAATGATCACAAAAGCCTCAAATATCAGTTTGATCGGAAGGAGCTAAACATGAGTCAAAGGAGGTGGATAAAGTTCTTGAAGGATTATGATTTTGAACTCTTATACCACTCGGGAAAGGCGAATGTGGTGGCAGATGCCTTGAGTAGGAAGATGATGCATACGACAAATCTTATGATCAAGGAGTTGGAGTTGCTAGAGAGGTTCAGAGATATGAAGCTGCAAGTTGAGTTAGGATCTAAGTTCATTAGGTGTAGTACCCTGACTATATCTAGTGACTTTATGAGCTTAGTAAAGGAAAAACTGTTGGTTGGTGCTAGTCTGAAAGAGGTGAGAGAATTGCTTGGATCAGATGAAGGAAAGGAGTTTGCCTTGGGTAATGACGGTGTACTGAGATTCAGAGGCAGGGTGTGTGTACCTGAAGATGCTGAGGTGAAGCGGTTGATCCTTGATGAAGGATACAAGAGTTGTCTTAGCTTGCATCCTGGCATGACTAAGATGTACTAAGATCTTAAGGAGACCTTTTAGTGGTAGTGCATGAAGAAGGATGTGGCTTAGTTTGTATCCGCCTGTTTGAAATGTTAGAAGACGATGGTAGAGCATAAAAGTCTCGATGGAACTCAACAACCTTTGGACATACCGGTGTGAAAATGGGATAGCACAACTATGGATTTTGTGACCCATTTGCCACGAACCTTTAAAGGTCATGATACAATATGGGTGGTGGTCGACCGATTGACCAAGAGTGCTTATTTCTGGGCAATGAACTTGAGAATGTCTATGGCCTAGTTGGCTCAGTAGTACATCAAGGAAATAGTGAGATTGCATGGGGTACCATCGAGCATAGTTTCCGATAGAGATACGCAGTTCATTTCCTGATTCTAGTAGACGTTACAAAGTGCTTTGGATAGCAAGTTGACCATGAGTTCAACCTATCATCCCCAGACTGATGGCCAGTTCGAGAGAACAATCCAATCGCTTAAGGATCTCTTGAGGACATGCATGCTAGATTATTTGGGTGCTTAGGATGAAGTTTTGCCTTTGATAGAATTCACCTACAACAATAGTTTCCATGCGAGCATCGACATGGTGCCATATGAGGCTCTTTATGACAGGAAATGCAAAATCCCTCTGTGTTGGTACCAAGATGGAGAAGTGGTGTTGGTTGGGCCAGAATTGTTGGAATACACTATAGAGAAAGTGAAGATGGTGTGGGACAAGTTACAGACCTCTAAAAGTAGACAGAAGGCCTATGCAGACCGAAGGAGGAGACCCTTGGAATTCGCAGTTGGAGATCATGTGTTCTTGAGGGTGACCCGTACCACTAGCGTGGAAAGGGCTATCCGATCAAGGAAGCTTTCTCCTAAGTTTCTTTGTCCTTATCAAATCTTTAGGAGTTTTGGGCTTGTGGCTTATGAGATTGCCTTGCCTCCTTAGTTGGCAAATCTCCACCCGGTATTCCATGTCTCACAATTGAGGAAGTATATATTTGACCCCTTTCATGTGTTTGAAGCTGAGGACGTACAGATCAGGGAGGATCTTACGATGGAAGTACCACCCATTGCTTTAGAGGATCACCGAGTGGAGGAACACTGAGGAAAACCAGTCAATCTTGTCAAGGTCATATGGGACCGGAGGACAAGTGACTCTACTTGGAAGCTAGAGGAGGATATGAGGAAGTCACATCCACTTTTGTTTCCTGGTAAGTCTTAATTTTTGAGGTCGAAAATTTTTTGTTGTTAGGGAGAATGTAAGACCCACTTTCTTTTCTTCCTTAATGTTTAAGGGCCTAGCCTTCTGTTGGGCCTAAGGCCGACCCATAGGGTGCCTCAAAACCCTACTCCCAGCCCTAACCCCCTCTTTCTACTACTTTTCAGAAAACTGTTCTTCTCTTCCCTCTTAGAACTGTAGAAGTGAGCTCTGGTAGGACACAATCGGAGCACCCGCTGTTTCACTCTATCATCTTCTCCGGGTAAGTTAAACTTGAACTTTACCACTTTCTTTGCATTCCATTGTTTAGGTTCTACCTCGGGTTGACGTTGAAACCTTATGCTAGTCTTTGTGCATCTATTTTTCAAGTTTCTATGCATTGGTTGGAGTAACAATACTCCTCTCTTCTCCTAGGACCATTGTGTTTACGTTTTAGCTCCACTCTAGGTAAAGGAAGCTAAGGTTTCATGTTTTTAATGTATCTTGCTTGTTTTTCAGTTCTGTTTTGTGTTTTTGATGATTTTATGCTGCTTGTGATGGTATGCAAATACATTGTGCATTGTTCTAGGTAAACTCTTGTTTTTGCATGAGTGAAAAGTGGAGAGAATCTGGTATTCTCGCATAAGCGAGTGGGTCTCGTCTAAGAGAGACTATTAGAAACCCTCCTAGGCTCCAGCATGAGTTGTCGCTCAGACGACGAGCTCCAAATTTGAGCGAGAAGTCATCTCGCTCAGGCGAGTAGGTCTCGCCTCAGCGAGAAAACGTGAAAGCCCCACTGTTGCACTGCTCGAGCTCTCGCCTAGGAAAAGGAGCTCACTTGAGCGAGAGAACCTCTCTCGCCTGAGCGAGTGCTTCCTGTTTGAGCAAGATCTGTGCAGGGACATGCTCTGGTGTTGTTTTCTTATATGTTTTTAGTTGTTGGTTACATGATTGATTTGATTATCCTATTTAAAGTATGACGTGTGTGAATATGCATGTATTATATGATTTATGGGCTGGAATTGATGAGCTTGGTATGAATATGCGTATGAAACATGATTAGGTGGTTGGTTGTATATTGGCATGAGATTGGTATGCATGATAAATCTATGGTTGGTTGGTGATGACATGGTTATGGTATGGGTGGAACATAATTCCATGAACCTCTTGGTGAGATCTCATGGTGGTGTCGTATGTGATGGACGTAATTCCATGAACCTCTTGGGGAGATCTCATGGTGGTGCCCTATGTGATGGACGTAATTCCATGAACCTTTTAGTAAGTTTTCGTGGTGGTGCCGTGGTGTATATAATTAGGTAAGGATTCAAGTAAGGATTGCATCCTGAAACTCTAAAGAGTCAGTTAGTCTCACGTAGAGCGTACTGACTCAAGTGGTGAGAGTAGCAGGAGGCCCTAGTCTTTGGCAGGATAATGACCTTAGATGTTTGAATGCTAACCTTGTATGTGGTAGGGTGAAACCCATTGGCAATGACTCTATAGATCAGTAGAGGCCACCACAAGTGCAAGTATCCAGTGAATCCGACCAATTATATGTATCCGAATAATTGAGTCTTAGAATGTTGCTTGTTTGGTATCGTATGTTTGGAAGATTGATATGTATTCTTGACTTTTAAATTACATGCTTAGTTGTATGATAAAACCTTTTTACTTTAGCTTACCCTTTTTGTTTCTGTTGTCTTCTTGTGTATGGTTTTCCTTTTTGCAATGATCACCAAATCTCTTGGTGTGAGCAGATATGGGAGCTTCTGGTGATCGTAGTGACGACGGGAATGTTGCAGCGTAGTTAGGCATGGTTTGATATTAGGCTCTTTTGTTGAGCCCACGTTTGATGAGTTTTCATTATTTTGTAATTCCTTGCTTGTGGGAAAGCCTTTGGGCATATGTTCAACCTTTTTATATCTGTTCATGGCATCTAGGGTGCCTTGTCTTTCCTTCCAGCATATTTATGGATAACTATAATGGTTGATACAAATATACTTTTCTGTATGGCTCTCTATATTTTAGTGTATGTGATATTCCATTTAATTAAGTTTATTTACTAAATGGGATGTTACAATTAGTGCATCATTTTTGTGTAAATATTAATCTTTCTATTTGTATTATCAAAATGAAATCTTTCTTCCATCATCAGTTTGTTGTTTGTCTCTTTCTTTCTACATTACAACTTTCTTTAAATAATATCCATCTGTATCTATGTTACTAATTTCTTAAGAAATTGCATAGTGCTTAGAGTTTTAATGCTTATTTTAAAGTGTTTTTTTATTACTTAATTAGTTATTGTGTTTTTTTTATGCGTGTGACCCTTTTATGTGTTTCAAGAAAGATTTCAAATAGAATTAGGAAGTCCTCAGGTAAAATAAATATTATTTTCTTACATTATCATTCTTTCTCAATCCATTTGTTATTCAAACTTCTTCAAATTTAATTCTTATACTGGTCATTGAATTCAATGCTATGAAAATGTAGATATTAAAACAAAGCTCTAAAACACAAAATTTATACTGCAAGAATACCAATCATAAATCATGTTTATTATTTTTCTTTTATGTTGTTGAGTGTAAATACAAATGAAGTAAAATGCATGTAGAGTGAAGCATTTCATTCTCCAAAAATTAACACATCGTGGTAATAATTTATTCATTGACTATAAATTGAATCAAAGTTCATGGTTTTGAATTTAATACATTGTTCACAGTTTGATTTCAAATGTGTTTTGCAAGATATTGATATAAACAATACACAAGCTGCAAGAAGGAGGAAAACCATTGTTAATCCGAAATTTCCACGAAGTAGTAACACCAATTCTGTTATTAGTATAAAGTAACAAATTTATATTCTCGCATACGATTATTATTAAGATTGCATAGTTAGAGTGCTTTTACTCTTAAACTAAAAAAAGTTAGTTTAAATGAATGTGATCTGTTTTGCTATAATCTAACTTTTGACCACTTATCCCAGTGTCCAATGAAAACGATTCACCAAATTCAACAAGCAAAAGCTCCAAATTTGTCAATGAAGATATAGACATGTAGAATGAAGAATTTGATTTTTCAAATAGCATACCACTTTTGGACTTGACACATCGTGGTAATTTTGTTGTTATTGAATTTTAAATTCATTGAAATTTAGAAGAAATGGTACCACGAAAGAGGTATTATTATCAGTGATCATGTTGAAATGTATTCTTTGATTTTAATTTATCCATATTCACTATATATCCAATTGAATTGACAAAGATGGAGAGTGAATCAATTCATGTTGCAAACAAGAAGCCATTGACTGAGTTAGTACTTGGTGGTAATTTTCTTCTCATTCATCTTTATATTGAATATACTATTTCAGTTGTAAGTTCCATAAATTTTTTAAACTTTGTTTAATTGCATTTGCAGACATTGAGCTAAATAATTCAAAAGATGCACGAAGAAGAAGGAACATTGATGAGATGCCTCTAACCAAGGGACCCACAACAAGAGCAATGGCTAGGAGGATACAAGAGGAATGGGCCTCCAATGCACATATAAGGCCCAAGATGAACTTTACATGGGCCAAGGAAGATGTGAAGACCTAGAATAAAACTCTTTGTTTGTAAATATTAGAATAGGGTTTATTTTTGGGCTTTGTATTTTGAGCCTAGTAGAATAGGGTTTTCTTTGGGCCATGTATTGGGCCTTAGAGGAAATTGGGCTTTAGAAGTAATTTTGGACCAAAAAAGGGAATTGGGCCAAATGGGCCAAGAGTAGTGTGTCTACTCTAGAAAAGCCTAGAAGCTTCTCAAACTTGCTCTCCAAGGATGAGAGTTAGCTTCCCATATGGCAAGACAAGTGTGGCTTGCTTAGGTGGCAAGTCACACCTCGCACATGCTCCTTTTTGGCTCCAAAATTCAACTTTCTAGACTCCTTTTTCCCTCCACTTTTTGGAGACTCCTTGGTCTCATTTTAGCCTATAAATAGAGAGCTTAGGACCCTTGTATTTTCATT
>Ga0099823_1004659_pt1 | contig 13477 bp, 7 predicted proteins | sample CowpearedBW_FD_76831 | JGI IMG/M metagenome (GOLD analysis project Ga0099823, IMG submission 76831) | Root nodule microbial communities of legume samples collected from California, USA - Cow pea red BW | ecosystem: Host-associated > Plants > Roots > Nodule | place: USA: California | collected... | reverse complement strand
TGATAGCTACCATGAGTGGCTAATCTTCTCCTTTGGGATTGAATGTAATCTACTCAAACTTTGATGTAATCTGGTGATATTTATATATAGCATTTCTGTTTTACTCAATATTGGTATTATTGTTCTGCTCTTAATGCTTAATTCTATCTGATCAATAGATGTTTTGATTTTGATTTTTAGATCTGACTGGAAAGTATTTTTGAAAATCTGATTTGAACAATGATACTTGATATATTGTGATGCTAGGAATAGATCTCAATATATCAATTGCTTTTAACATTCGACCGTAATGCTGGATAGTTTGCTGAATATGTAAGGAATCAATATTCAGGGAACTAATCTTATGAATTTTATACGCGAGGGATCAGTATAAATGATTTTTGAATGTGCATCAATATTGGTATTTTCAGATGTTATATATTGTATTCATCTAGATTACAGACAAGGGAGATAGATGAAATTCAATCCCAGTTTTTCTTATCGATCTTTTATCTAATTTTCTGCTTTTACAGTATTCTGTTTATGCAATTTAATTTAACTACCCATGATCTATCAAATTAAAATTTCTTTATATATATGCTGATTGAGATAATTATTTATTTCAACTGACTTCGTTCCTCGTGGGTTCGACACTCTTACTAAAAAATCATTATACTGTAGTTGACTTTTGGTACGCTTGCCAAGAGACCAACACTGTTCCATGCTCCAATTACGCCTCCCCTTCACATCAACACCTCTAATTAATAGATCCTCTCCCTCATCAACCCTAAAAGGGGAAAAACACCATGAATGAAGATTGAAGACCGAAGGAGGAGTGGGAGAGCTTCCCAATACCCCAATCAACATCCAAGGGCCTCTCTTAGTCGCTCCAGGAGAAGAGAAATTGTGGGAGGAAGAAAAGATCTTGAACCTTCGTGAGAAAACATGTTTAAATACCCATTTTTGACCTATCAACGTCGTCACTGCCTAACATCATCGTAGCACCGCTAGGCACTATCAGTAAAATCGGGAAACTTGCAATTTCTAAGAGTCACTGCCTGACGGCACGTCTCCACCGTCCGGCGGCAAGTTTTGCAAGTTGAATGTCCCTCAGACCCACTTTTTCACCGCTCAGCCTTGATGTCGCTCAACTTCACTTTCCACCGCTCAGCCTTGTTGCGCTCAGCCTCACTCTCCACTGCTCAGTCTTGTGCAATTTAAGACATTTTCTATTTGAAGCATTAGGTGTGATTCTTTGGTGCCTGGCGTGGGTATTTGACTCAAAATCAAACTTTTGTTTTCCAAAACATGCTCCCTTGGGTTCTTGCTTGTTTTCATCCACTAGAATTACTCCCTATTCATTTATTTACACACTTAAAAGAGAGATTAGAAGTAAAATAAGCATAAAATAGCTAAAACACAAAATAATAGAAAACACACTAAACTTGATAATATGACAAGATAAAAGCTAGGAAAGAGTTGATTTATTCATGACAATAAACACACAAAAAGAGGTAAAATTGGACGTTATCAGTTGCATCTTTGCTTCAACACTTAAAAAGATTTAGCTCCTTATGCTAGATAAGAATAATACAACACATGGAAAAGTCATCCTCTCTTTTACCCTCAAGTAATGTTTACTGAGTACCGGGGGAAGTGTCTACAAAAGTTCTCTAAGAGTCTTTCAAAACAACCCTCACAAAAGTATCTTTAAACAAGGGTGCAACTTTATTTTTATAAACTATCCAGGGCAGTGTTAAGCAATGCACTTGTGGCTGGTATCCTCCCTAGGTGGCTTTCCTTCATGGATTAGCCTCAGGTTTAGTGTTTGAGGTTTCCTTCTGCAACAAGTTTGCTAATGTGGCTCAAGCCTTAACTTTGCTGCTTCGTTGTACCAATGTCAGTTTTGCCCAAAATTGCTTGAAATTCATTCATTTTCTTTATTTTTCCACTTTGACTCTATTGATATTAGAAATTGCAAAACAAGCTAAATTAGGGTGATTTATACAAAATTTAATTAAAATAAAAAATAAGATAAGTGTCAAATTCATCTCAAATTTATCACATATTGGACACTTATCACAACCTCATCCAAAATCCAAGTACACTTGGTATCTCTAATGAGAACGCCCGACATAATATCCTAAAGGCTTATATGAAAGTCTAGGCATTGGGATGAAGTCGGGTAGGAGTGATGTTCGAAACGCATAATAGTCATCAAAAGGGATTTGCACGTGTAAGTCGGTGAACTACTAAAGATATTTCGACGTTCAAGTGAGTCCAATACCGAACGGTTAAGCGAATTAAATCAGTCTTAAATGTGTATTAAATATACCAATAACCATATACTTGACCTCTATTTATAGTGTTCTTCAATGGACTTTGACTAGGGATGACCTAATAACGACCCAATTTCTCCTAATCATGTTTATGGTCTTACTTAACATAATTTGTTTACTTAATTGAGCAGTCTTGGTTTGATGTCGATCAGACTGTTCAGTTGCCAAGATGATAATCTAAGCATTGAAGTTTAATTCAAATGATCATACGGTTACCATGAACTACTACCATGCGGTTAAGTGTTGTTGCTTTCTCAATCTCATTTGAGTCCGTTAAACGTACAACTTCTAGTTCGATGAAGCCGCTCTGTTCTACTAAGATTCATGTACATACCGCACACAAGCTCCCCAAGCCCAAGCGATTAGAGATGGTCGAGAAGGGTTTTAGAAATATTAGCAAGTTGGCAGTTCTACTCGGTGAGTTCCTTTGGCAATTTTAGTCCTCTGTACCAATAACCAAAAAGGTTATCGTTGGTTTTAGAGGGAAACGACGCTTCATGTTATGCATCTTTTAGCCTTGACATGGAATACGAAGCGTCACACATTTCTATCCGTCAAATATTTCTATATTGGAAAATAATTTTTTGACTACTAAATTTTGACAACTTTCGTTTACAACCTTAGGTGGCATCTTTTAAGTGGTTTTTTATTTTTTTCATTTTCTCATTCTCAATATTTCAAAACCACTTAGAAGATGCCACTTTATGTTGTAAAAGAAAGTTATTAAAATTTAGTAGTCAAAATATCATTTTCCTTCCATATTTAATGATTCAAGTGCTTCCTCGACTAGGCTTCATTGCCTATAAGTAGGAAAGCCCTTGATCTGTCGTTTTAACATCTTTGCTACCAGATTCAAATATTCATCGATCGTCTTTTCTAATTCTTTTTCTTTTAAGGTAATAATGTCAATTGTGAGTGGTTTTTCCTCAATAGGGTCGTCTGTGTGAGAGCCTAGGGGAATGCTGATGACGCTTCTTCATCATCGCCATAATCCAAAATAATTATAGTAAATATATCTTATTTTGTGAACATTATAAATATTTATTTTTGTTAAATAACTATTTTTAATCGTTCACTTTTCTTTTTATATAATAAATATATTGTCGTACTACATATAATAAATTATAAGTATACTATTTTAATATCTGGGAAGAGGTTATCAAAATGGTTTGATTAAATTAAAGATTTAAGACACATAATCTTTTATAACATGGATGTTAAAATTCAAAATTTAAATTACGAGTTATTATTATCCAGAAGCTTAATCATCTAAAAGATAGTATCTTTAATTTAGTATTATACCAATATTTATAATATAAGTTAATTGAAGATAAAAATAAAATTTAACTCAAAAAATATAAAGGAAAGAAAATGTAAATAAAAAATTAAATATTTCATACAGAATGCACCTGACTTGAGAAAATAAAAATTAATTAAAAACGTGGAAGGAATTCATGCAATGGAGTATAATCTACTATAACTATAAGAAAACAAACTAGTAGGGATATTACCCTAATACCCTTGCCTAAATTTTTGACACATGTTCTTTAATTAGGTCTTTTTGACTTTTCAGAGTTTAACGGAGCATTTGAAGTTTCATATTTTTATGAAACCCTCGTTTTAGCCTTTTTTTTCCTTGTTTCTTTGGCTTTTGTTGTCAAGGTTTTGTTATACTTCATCTGATGATTGTTTTGTTTCCATTTTCCTTTGCCATTATTTTGGATTAATGGTTGTTCTGATTGTTCTCCTTCATTTGGAAATTCTTTTGTTTTCCATTTTGTTTCATCTAGCATTCTGTGGTTCGCGATGGGTTGCCGGAACCAGGGTTCACTCCATACAACGGTTTCACTTTGGACCACGCCAAGAGACCAAGATTGGGGGCTCCACCTTCGACAGTTGTGGCACAAGACCTTCATCCGAGGTTTGTTTTATTCTTGATCGTCATTTTGCATCGTTGCGTTATGTGCACCACTGTTCGATGAAATTCATCTTTGTACTCCTTTTCTTCTTCTATGTCCATTATTAATGTTTGATTATTCTATTTTAGTTGAGAATTTTTGTGTCATCTTCTAACAGATCTATGAACAAAGTTGCAAACCTAACTTCTTAGGATGTCTGAGAATGACTTCAAAGACACTTATGAGTACAGGTATACATGCTTGAATCCATTTTCTTTACCTTTCTAATATTATTTTTATTTCAATGATTTGTATATTGATGTCAATTTTGTTGTGCAGACACATTGTTCAACCTCCTGAAGTGGCTAAAATGCTTAGTAAGAATGAGCTTCAGAATAAGTTATTTTATTTTTTTCAATTTGATTTTGTGTGTGTTTAATAATAAAAGGTTTGGCTTGAAAGTTGTAGTAGTTGGAATTCCAAAAACTATTGAAAATGACACTTCAACTATAAAATTGTTTGTATGAAAATTGCTATACTTTTATGCATGTATTGTAAAACTAACAAAACAAACTCTATCTATTTTCCAGGTCCAAGAGCACTTTGGTTTTAGACTGTAGTTGTAATGGTGCATGGCCTTCATATTATAAAGATTGAAATAATCATGGTGTGAGGTAAACAAAGACAGGATTGTTAGCACTACGTTGTGATTTTAAGTGTGGTTGTAGAGGTGGTTGTTTTTGGTCATCAACATAGCAAAGAAGTTTAATCCCAAAATAATGGTTTACCATGAACCATTTATAAGGTGACTTGAAACAACTAAATTTATATGCATTAACAAACAAGTGTCAATTAGAGTACTAAATATTTGTTATTTTACTGTCCTTTTAGGGATTTTTTCCAACAAGGCAAGATATATCTTGTTGTAAAAACACTTTCATAGACTTTGGAGTTTAAGTGACATAAAGGAGCAATGGAGTTGCATTTGAAAGTACTAGGAAGTACAAGTTAAGTTTCGGGTGAAATATTTGAAAAAATGGAATATATTATGTAGTTTTTCATCAATTTTGATTAATACAATTAAAATGGTGATGTAGTTATTGAAAGAATTGGAGAAACAAGATACTAACAGGTTCATCACAGTTATGTATGCTTGTCCTTTCCACTTTATAAACAAAATAACCTTTTTCATTATTAGGCTATTTAAAGAGTTTCAGGTCCCTTCAGATGTTGGTGGAAGAAATGAGGTATTTATTTACATTTCTAAAGTTTAGGATACTCATTTTTCTTTTTCTATCATGAGAGGTGCATGTTATTTCACACCATCGAAGAACAATGCATAAGAGCACCTGTAGAACTCTGCTGCCAACATTTGATATTTTCTTACAAGATATAACATATGATAAAACCTTAGAATTGTAATTATTGGCAAGTTTGTTGAAGCTCTAATAATTTTTTTTGTGTGTGTTATCTTTAGTTATTAGAAAGTAGTGCTTAAATAATTGCTTCTAAATTATACTTAAAAATTAAAGTTGATTGGTATTTGTTTCTGCGACTTTTATTCTCATATTATATTAATCACAATTATATTAGCAATATTAGTATTGTTATTACCATTATTACCATTATTATTATTATTATTATTATTATTATTATTATTATTATTATTGACTAACTCCTAATAATAATCAATATAACAATATATTGGTGACTAGGGTAACTTTTCATTCACCAGATTTTATTTGGGGAAGAAGAATATAAGTGAAAACAATCTAGAAGATACATCTTCATATATTACAATATCGTTGTTAAATTGTTAAGTTTAACTACTAAATCTAAATATTACATTTATATTATTAAATAATATTCAAGTAGTGTAATTTTATTATTTATATATCACAAAAATATCATGGTTATTATTAAAATAATATAGATAAACATATAAAATAGTATTACTTTAAATAATATTCTAACAAAAAAACTTATAAGAAAACTTTCTTGAATGATAAAGTTTCAAATTTAAATAAAAACAAAATCAATTTAGTAATGACTTGTATTTGTGCTTGTACGTATACAAATTGAAATTTACACAATCGATAACTATAATAATTATATGATTTCTGTCTAAATTATTTTCATTAAGTAACCCATTAATTTTATTAATTGTTTTTAATTTTGTAGATATGAATGTATTTTGTTTTTATTTCAAATCCTTTAAATTTATACATTTGCAACTAATAATTATATGATTAATTTTTAAAGATTTTTTATTAATCAGTTGATTTATTAATTATTTTAAAATTTTCTAATCGGATCGATAATTGTTAATACTATTATAATTATTGTTATATTTATTATTATTATTTAAATCAATAAATATATTTTATTTTAAATTATTACTTTATTCTACAAAAAAAATTCAATTAATATTTATTGAAAACGTTTATTACATTTTATTATTCTCATTTATAAAGTCGGTTGCAATATAAATTTATTTTTATAATTACGGTGAAGATAAACTGTTTTAATTATATTGATTATATTTGATTTTCAGTGGGTTCAGCGTGTACATTTTGTCTCATATAAGCAATTCAAAAATTAACTCAAAATTGTTTTTCAAAATTCCAACTGAATGAACAGGTAAGCAGGTTTAAATTGAGTAACTTCCGCAAGATTAAAGTATCATTATCCTAAATAAATATTTTGAGATGTCTTTCTACTGCAATTTATTGGGATCTTCATCAATTTCAAATATTGGTGGCACTTTGAGCTTCTCAAGTGGATCCAAATTTTGCTTTATTGTTTGTTGTTTTGTGAATGGTACTAACTGAAATTACACACTACGTAGAATCGTAGTTTATTATAAATGTTTACTGTAACATAATGGGGAAAACTAAATTAGGAAGTGATTGATGTCCTTTGTAGAACTTATATCAATGATTGATGTTGCCATATTATGTAATAATTTAGGATCTCTTTCTTATTAAGAGATGTCATACTCTTATATCTTTATATAGGTTTAAAAGATGCTTTGTTCTAGATATCAGATTTTTAATACTTTCAATAGATATAACTGAACAGATTAAAGGCCTGTTTGTTTTTTTTAACATAATTGTTAGCTTTCTTAGTAATTCAGCTTAAATACAAATGTCAAATAGTTTATAATAGTCTTTTTTTTTTCAGAATAAAGGGTTAAAGACCTCTTTGTGGCAACTTCTCCAATCTTGATATTCAAAAGAAATTATTAAGCCTACGAGAATCACAACTAATTTGCATTGACAAACAAGTATATCTGAATAAACATTCTTTGTATTCAGATTTGTTGTATTTGAAATGAAGCACCACATGGTCCTTTTATAAGTCTTTGGACATGACCCTTCAACTATATTCATTAAATATAACTACTACCTAACTCACAATTAATGAACTTTATTGCATGCTTAATCATAGCTAGACCCACTCTCAACCTTTTGCAATCTCTTAGACAATTAATATAGCAACTTCCAACTACCCACATTTAAGTTTACCTAACAATTTGTTCACTTGGATAAAAAGTTGAATTCGGAAACTAGAAAAACTAAACATTATGGATTTATAAATTGTTTCGGCTATTACTATGTTAAAAGTCCATTTACTTGAAATCACAACTCATCCCAACACAAAAGGATGAATAAACAAAGTGAAACTGCCACAAAATATGCCTTTGTCCCATTATTCTACTCACAATAATCATGTTATCTGTATGGATTTTGATTTAGTTATTTCAATTAAAACTATATGCTTTTGGTATTTTTGGTTTCCTTGGACGAAGGTAGGTCTAATTGGATCTTCAAGAAGGTTGATTGGGTTACGTCGTATAAAATTCAATAAGGGGGCTTCTCCTTGCACCCCAAAACATTCTCTAGTATCACCAAAATTTTTTTAAATTCCATCTTTGCTCCCTAGTAAAATTAAAAGAAGAAATAGTAAAAAATGGGTGTAAAAAGAAGAAGAGGACACATTTGAGAAGGTCAACCTAGTCCACATGACATGAATTTCTTGTAGAGAAATCATCCCAGGGTTATATCGTGTTAATTCACAAGCATATGGAAGATCATAAGTCTGTCTCAGAACGCAGCCACAACGACTAATATCGAATCCAATTTTCTTAATTCTTTCTAACTCTAGAGCAAGGACTCCCAAGGCAAATCTAGAAACATATCCCACTAATCTTTTATAACTCAATGCCTTCTAAGAGTCACTCATCAAATTAAGACTTCTTTCAAAAGCCGCCTTTATTTCGTTATGTTGCAAGATAATAACGTTGTGAATTCCATCCCAACACGAACAAAGGTCTCCCATACTACTTCCAAGAACTTTCTTGAGGATCTAGTGAGCAGACTCAACCCTGATACAATTTATACATGGAATCATATGAACCATTAATAAAAAAAATGAATAAATAAGATGCAAACATACATGTTTGATGTTGTATTCCCTAAATGCAAAACCTTGTTCATCCACGCCTTCACAAAGTATTTCTTATAAGGAATGATCCACGAGTCATTAACATATTCAAATAATAGAGGCATGACTAGCAAACAAGCTGAAGACGATTAAAACAATCGTTAAACTTAAACTCATTTTCACAGTTCATAACATTCTCCCATGCTTGCAACACAACATCCCATGCATCAATAGAATTCACTAACATGTTGCACTTTGCCTGCACATTTTTCTGAATATGGAAACGACATAGAAGATGATAACACTCAGGGAACACAATGCCAATAACATTCATTAAAGCTAGATCCCTCTCAGTTACAATGACCTATGGACCACCCTCAGACGTCATAAACAGACCTCTTAGCCTTTCAAGAGCCCAAGTGAAATTATTTTGCTTTTCACTTGATAAATATGCAAACGCAGATGAGAAAGTTAATCCTATTGACGTCACACCAACAATCTCGAGCAATGGCAATCAATATATTTTGGTTTCGTAAGTACTATCCATTAAGAACACAATATTAAATGAATTTAACAACTTGACAGCATCAGGATGGGTGCAGAACAGATCACTAACCACCTCAGATTCATCAACACATCTACTAAAATGGATACATGTTCCAACATCACCATCAACTGTTGTAACTCGGTCCTTGAACCTCTTAGTGATCGTTTATACATATATCTTGCATTGTATACTTGCTTCATAGTTGTCACATTACACTCATCTTTTTTCTTTGAGAGTGAGAAGTATATTTACAGGTTTTACTTGACTTTTAGTCGTATCAACAAGCAGCGAGTGTTCACTGGACTTCAACCTACCCGCATAGGGGTGACCAACTAGAGTAGATGAGACATCATGATTATGGTAACCACATTTTACGTTCAACACCTATCCATTCCCTTGAGAGATAGGTTTGCCTCTCAATCTAAAGGGACACTCACATTTTCTTGTCCCAAATAACTCGATTATGCATCACATTTGTATTTTCTTTATTTTCCACCTCTTTCACAACCTAATAATACACAGGTCTTTCTTTCCGGTTGTCCATTATATTTATCTGATCTTAGAATAATAACAACAAATCCAAGATTAAAAGCAACCCCTCTAACCCACTTAATTAAATAAGATATCATGAGTTGTAAATTGAGAGGTATAATCTTGTTCGCATATATCATGAATGAAAGCAGAAAAGTCTGACACGAGACTAGAATTTACTTGAGAATCCAAGAAACTCAAATAACTAAAATGATGACCTTCCGTAATTATAATAACCTATAATAAAGAAAATATTTTAATATGATTTATTTTTTAAACATGAAAGATGACAGATAAATAACGAAACGTAATGCATGAGAACTACAAAAAAAGTGAAACGAATATCGACATCTGCAAATCAAATGTCTGAAGCGGATGTGGACATTTGCAACGTCCAGAAAAATAAAAAAACCATAAATGGATGTCGACATCCGCAACTTAAACATCTGAAGCGGATGTCGACATCCGTAATACCAAAAAAAATTACGAAACAAATGTCGACATCCGCAACTCAATTGTTTGAACCGCAACTCAATTGTTTGAAGCGGATGTCGACATCCGTAATACCAAAAAAACAAAAAAAATTACGAAATGGATGTCGACATCTGCAACTCAATTGTCTTAAGCGGATGTCGACATCCTTAATACCAAAAAAACAAAAACAAATTACGAAACAGATGTCGACATCCGCAACTTAATTGTCTAAAGCGAATGTCGACATCCGTAATACCAAAAAAATAAAAAAATAAGAAATGGATGTTCACATCCGCAGCCCAATTGTCTGAAGTGGATGTCGACATCCGCAATGGTAACAAAAGTAAATTTCAGTGTATATCAGTGATAACAAACAACATTCGAGTGATACGAAACAACATTACAATGAGAATATGAATACTAGCTTGAAAAAGAAGAACTTTGAAGAGAAGAGCTTTGGAAAGCTTTGAAAGAAGAATAATGAAACAAGAACCACTCAGAGAGAGCTTGAAGCAGGGATGGGAGCTTGAAACAGCTTGAAGCAGGGACCATTTGGACCACTGGTGGGAGCTTGAAGTAGAGGGACATGAACCACAATATAAGACTTCGAAGAGCACACAAAATATTCGGAGGAAACAAAGACTAAAGAAAACGGAACGGGAGGAAAGGTAGAGATATTTCGGGGTGCAGGCTCTTGCAGAAATAAAAAGAAGAGGACCGATAGCAACACAGTAAATTTGCTTTCATTAGTTTCAACCACCAAGGTTAGGTAAAATTAATCAAGGAGAAAAACGTAATTATTGGGGGTACAGGAGAAAGGTTGGGGGTGCAGGGAGAAGCCCCCTACAATAAAATACTTGTGTTATCCCTGACCTCGAACTCGAAATCCGAATAGATGTTACTAGGATTTTTCTTTCTACAACCCTAATTTTTCTTCCTACACCCCAATTTTTTTATAATTCCACTACTACCCTTTTGGTTTAGTGTTATCGACTTTCAGAAACTGATGTTATCAACTTTCAGAAACCGGTGTTACTGGCTTTAAGAAACCAGTGTTACCAGCTTTCAGAAATCGATGTAACTGTAGAACTTGGTGTTGTCATTTTTCAGGATGCGAGTGTACCAGTTTGCGAAATCCTGTTTGGACTATTTTAACTTTTTTGCATTTTTTTTCTTGGTTGACGACCATCAAGCCCTTGTTGACAAGCCACAAGTCCAGATGATGTACCTAACCCTCAAACCCTTTTTAGTTCACATGTACCCGACGTTGCCAATGACATCCCAGATGATGTACACGTTCCCAAAAGAACAAAGTCATTAGATAGCCTACGAGTGAGTAACTTTATTTACATAATCATTATAACACTTTCATTAGATAACATTCTTATGTTTTTACTTGTTACCTTTGTAGGATGCACTAAGACGCGTTATGAGCATGAGCATTGTACAAATGATGGTTGTGAACAACGTGCGGAGAGTAGTTAAGGAAATCGAAATGTTTGTGGTCGATGTTGATCTTTATTAAGGATGACAACAAGGCAGGGCGAGACAGGTTTTACTATCCCATACCCATCTTTAATATTTATCTTTTTATATTATAGTATTTCAGCATGGTGTTAGTATGTCACAAAGTTTATTTTATTAAACTATAGGATCCAATGTTACTGGCTTTCAGAAATTGGTGTTATCGGCTTTCAGAAATCAGTGTTACCAGCTTTCAAAAACTGGTGTTACCGGCTTTCAGAATCCAGTATTACCAGCTTTCAAAATCCGATGTTACCGGCTTGCAGAATCTGGTGTTACCAACTTTCAGAATCTGGTGTTACTGGATTTCATTGTGGGGGTGCTGGCTACGAACATATTTAGTTTATTATTTATATATATTTTTCTGAAGGACATAATGGTCTTTAAAATCAAACTTGGAGGTGCAGGAAGAAAAATTAGGGGTGTAGGAAGAAAAATCGATGTTACTAAGGTCGGAATCCGACCCATTACCAATGTGATCTACCTATTTATTACTACCTCGGGAAGTTGAGGTGGGACCCGATTCCCGACTCTTCATTTTTTAAGTACTCTAAGGCCCGAGTTAGAATAAGATGTATTAACATGGCCCATTAAAGATATATGTTAGATGATGTCAACATGTCCCTGAATAAAAGGAACTTGGGGTCTAAGTCTAATAGGGTCAATTGCTAATATCTCGGCATGCCATCAGGCCTAGCTAAAAATCAGGGATATCATGCAGAGCAAGGGCCTTATAAAAAGGGGAAGTAGTGTCAAAGAAGGGACAACTGATTTTTGGTTTTTAGAGTACATGAACATATTCTTTTCACTTCGCTTATCAATTCTTCAACCGAGCAAGTAAGAAGATACCTTACGAGCCCAACGAAGTGACAACTTCCCATTACTTTTATCGAAAGTCTCGATGAAGTGTACCTCTAGTACAATTACCAAGAGATACCTTTCATTACATTCATATCCAAGTATACATTATCTCATCATAATCATACATCAATTACCAATCACATGATTATCCGCATTAATGATTAATGAACACACAAGCACATCAAGGCCTCATCATCATATTTATCACAACATATTGACATCATGTAATCATTGTCATTATATTTAACATACATCATTCCTCATGCCCAACATCCAATATACTGCAAAAGAGCATATAACAATTTATTAGAACAAAATATCAACGCAATACAACCACAAAAAACCAGCAATAATGTGTAACATATATCTTGAACTATGGACCTCAAACTAAGATCACATCGTTCAAACTAAAGAACATGTTTTGCACAAGCTTTCAAAATTTCAACTCAATAGGACGGTCAATGAAGTAGAAAACTCAATTTTAAGAAAACTGTACAGACTAGAAAAACAATTGTACCCGATGCCCTAAAAACCTGAGACCTACCGCACGACAGTAGGAAACTAGCCCCCGGTGGCCCCAAAACCCAAGACTCTAGGCTTGGAGGAAGGAAGTCAGCGCTCGGTGGCCCCTACTGCGCAAAATTACGAAAAACAACATTTTTTTAATGAACAAGGCACCTTGCTCACCCATACCCATCATCCAAAACATGCACAAAGCTTACTAACCATCTCATATCATTCCTATGAATTCGAAAACATGAACACATCATTGGAACCCTTGTAATATTATCTTCATGTGCAAGTACACACCACTTACTTCACACCTAAAAAGCAGAACCCATATATATATATATATATATATATATATATATATATAT
>Ga0099823_1004656_pt1 | contig 13479 bp, 7 predicted proteins | sample CowpearedBW_FD_76831 | JGI IMG/M metagenome (GOLD analysis project Ga0099823, IMG submission 76831) | Root nodule microbial communities of legume samples collected from California, USA - Cow pea red BW | ecosystem: Host-associated > Plants > Roots > Nodule | place: USA: California | collected... | reverse complement strand
TTTTTTTTTTATAAATATATATATATATATATATATATATATATTTATATTTATATTTTTTTGTTATTTTTTGTTTTTATTTTAACATGGGGTAATCAGTCTAATTTTTATTGTGTAGATCAAATACAGGAGAAGTCTAAATTGATCAGACCGAGCCCATTACTATTTATCATACATTCAAAATTTATTTATATCGAATAAAACTATATATAACAAAGCAGGTGAAAAAAAAAATCCAACAAATAATCAAATTCTAAAAATCCAACAAATAATTGTAGATAATAATTACATATTTTGCATAATACTGTCCAGTCTTTAGAAAGAACTTATATTAGACGTTACCTTCATAAATACAATTAGGCTTAAAAGATATTATGATATGGTATGAGAATTGACTACTGAAATTCTAAGAATAGCTCCTACCATTTTCATTTTATCAACACAAAATAATTAAAGGCACTAGAAAGATAAAACCTCGGTGTAAATGTTGCATCAACTTACCAAGTGACACAGATAGTTGATTCTGTTCGTAAAAGTCAGGTGCAGCCGTCACAACTAATCACACCTTCGAGTTTGTGTAATTGGTGCATATAAACCCATCAGACCTGAATTCAGAGTATGCTTTGTGGGTAAGATAATTAAGAATAGTAGAAACTCTCTTAAAATACATAATATTTTTTATAATTTATATTTATAAAAAGAGAAAGAATCAATTAAATATATTTATGTTTTTTAAATATTGAATACATTTTCCCCATCTAATAAGTTGGCTCGTAAAACCTCTAAGAAGATTTGTAGAAATAACAGGATAGAATTAAAACGTGTGTTGAATGCGTCAAACACCATTGATCTGAAAGTTCTTCTCACAACATCCCTTTTCTCGCAGCGGAGAAGCCTCTCTCTCTTTCTTTGGTCGCATGAGATGATGCAACATAGGCATAGAATCCCGCTGTTTCCACGCAATCGAATTCTTAGCTAGATTTTCGTGTGTATTTTGTTCAATTGGAATTGGTGATCGGATCCAACACCATGTCCAAGTCTCTGCCCTACTCCATCAAAGATGTTGACTACGATAACGCCAAGTTTCGCCACCGTTCTTTCTCAAAGGTACGCTTCTCTCTTCAATTCAGATCCAATCGTCGTCGTTTCCCCCAATACCTATCTTCCTTAGCTGCATCCATTCCTCTAATCCTGATCACGCTAGTGCGATTCTCTATAATCCTCACATTAGTTTCTTTTTGTACTCCTTGCCATTGTGAGTTTGTAATGGGCATTTCTGTTAGTTTAAGAAGGAACAAATGTTTAGTTATTTGCTATGTGTTGATTTTTCAGGTTGTTACTCAGAACTTGCTCACGGGCAACCTAAAGCGTGATTGTGTTAGCTGTAGTACAGGAAAGTTTCTGTTCTTGATATTGATCTTTGGTGTGGCTTATCTTCTGTTGGGACACTCGAGTTCAGGTGGTGTAGTTTCTAATGATAAAACAATTGTGAATAGAGTCAGTTACGCTAATAGTAGCATCGTTGATGGTGCTGGCAGAATAAAGAGATTCTGGAGACGGCCTCCGAGGCTTCCTCCTCGATTGTCGCCGGATGAAAAGGTAAGTAGTAATGGCGCTGGCCAGGTATTGGAAAATCCGGATGTTGTTAGGTCAATGTGGATTGCCAGGCAACAGAAGGTTAAGGAAGCTTTTCTTCATGCGTGGTCTGGGTACAAAAAATTTGCCATGGGTAGGGATGAGCTTATGCCACTCAGCCGGCAAGGAGTTGATGGATTAGGAGGGTTAGGTGCGACGGTTGTGGATGCTCTCGATACTGCTATGATTATGGGTCTTGATGACGTTGTTGCCGAAGCTGGGTCCTGGGTTGAGAAACACCTTTCTGAGAGAATTAGGACCAAGGGTCAAGTGAATTTATTTGAAACCACGATTCGGGTTTTGGGTGGACTTTTGAGCGCGTACCATTTAAGAGGTGGGGAAAATGGAATGAACATTACACAAGCAGGACCTAAACCAGAAGTTTATCTTGCAACTGCTAAGGATTTGGCTGACCGTTTGCTATCTGCTTTTACGACCAGTCCCACTGCTATTCCGTTTAGTGATGTTATTCTTCATGACAAGTCAGCACAACCAGCTCCTGGTGGATTGAGTAGCACGTCAGAAGTTTCCACTGTACAGCTTGAGTTTAATTATCTCAGTTCTGTATCTGGTGATCAGAAATATGGTTTGGAAGCAATGAAAGTCATGGAGCACATGAAGACTCTTCCAAAATTTGAAGGACTGGTTCCTATCTATATTAGGTATGAAACTGAATATAACTTAATCATTGTATTTGGAATTAATATTCAATTGGAGTTATTCTTGATAAGTCTTTTGATTGGTTTTGTTCATACACTTATTTTATTTTCTTTTATTTTCTCATCTTGTTTCTACTGACATTTAGTTATCTCTAATAACTAAATGCAGCCCTCACACTGGCGAATTCGATGGAGAAAATATTAGACTGGGATCTCGTGGTGACAGTTACTATGAGTACTTAATTAAAGTATGGCTTCAGAGTGGAGGTAGTAGCAATAGTAATACATCATATCTACATGAGATGTACAAGGAAGCAACGAATGGTGTTAGACATCGTCTTGTTAAGAAATCAATTCCAAATGGACTAGTTTTTGTTGGAGAATTACCGTATGGGTTAAACAATGTTTTCAGCTCAAAAATGGATCACTTGGTATGCTGTACTTTCTAATTTTTAAACTTGGCATTGCAGGCAATTTATTTAGCCATATAGTAGTTGCTTGAAAATATCATTCAGTAGAAATTGTGCAAGAGATTTGATCAAGTTACTGTGCCATATGTAATATGCTGCACTCGCTATACAGTACCCTTAATTATGAATTGCTGGATTGGTTTATCATTAGAAATTGTCAAACTGTATTTGATGTACGTAAAATATGAAATTCAATTTTTAATTGCCTTTGAAAATATGATATTCCCAGTTTCCCACCCTACGGTTATGTATGATTTTATAGAAAATTGAACTGCAGATGTTCTTATAGGGGTGCAGTGTTATCATTGTCCACTGTAATGCTAAGTCATATTCTGCCATGTCTGTATGTGTGGTTTAAATTCATTCCATAAACATTTTAAAATGCCTATATAATTTGTTTTACATATTAGGAACTAGGTTTTCCTCTTATGTTTAATTCTACTGTATACATAATTGGAATCCATTATGATTTTTTACAATTTAAGCATATGATTATGGTGCTTTTTTGAGATGAGAACGTCATAATTGTACTCAAGAATGACATTTCAAAGAACACTGAGCCTATATTTCATGGTTGAGATTATAAAAGAATGATGGAAAAATGGCTACCATAATATTCTGAAGCCTGAACCATATGATTACCGTGACTGGTCCGAAAATTTACATTTACAATAGCAGTATTGATTCGAAGTAGTTAGATGGATTCCAATGACAGCTTTAATGCTCTTGGAAAGATTTTGTCCCTAACATATATAGAGAAGCTTGAGTTTAATAGATTTCTTTGAGCTGTGGATTTGACAGAGTATCAAATAGCTCTTCGTTTTAGTAGAAAAATATCTCTGCAGTCATTTGCTTATTTTTTCTGCTCTTATTTTTTGTCATGAAAATTCTGTTAAGCGCATTGATCATAATTAAGACTTAAGAGTTCCCTTGTTAATACTGACTTGTACATACTAACATTGATGTAAAATTGCAACCTCTGCCCTTTCAGGTGTGTTTCCTACCTGGTACTCTTGCACTTGGTGCCACTAAAGGCCTCACAAAGAAACAGGCAATGAAAAACAATATGCTTAACTTTGAAGACCTAAAAAATCTGGAGCTAGCAGAAGAGTTGACTAAAACATGCTTCGAAATGTATGCAGTAACTTCAACGGGTCTTGCTCCTGAAATTGCATACTTTCATACCGAGGTTAGTAGACTTTATATAGCATTTTTTTATTTCATCAGTTGAAAGAAGATCACAAGAAAACGCAACATTTATGTTCTATGGTGCTGCTTATGGGAATAATTTGTTTTTCTACTGAATTTTTCATGGCAAGAATAGAAACATGACATCTTGCCTCTTGCTTTTCGTCTCCAGGATTTTTCTGAAGAAGGTCACGACGGAGGAAATAAGAGCTCAGAATTTGTTAATGATATCATCATAAGACCGGCTGACCGTCATAATCTTTTGAGACCTGAGACTGTGGAGTCGTTGTTTGTTTTGTACCGTATCACAGAAGATCCAAAGTATGCTTTTAACCATATCTAAGAAACAGTGAAAATGAGCTTAATTTTTCTTTTCCTGTTATATTTATTTTATTTATTATTTTTGAAATAACTAGATATGACTATCTTGTCCTACAGATATCGTGAATGGGGTTGGCAAATCTTTGAAGCTTTTGAAAAACACACAAAGGTTGATACTGGTGGATATTGTTCCCTGGACGATGTAACCAGTGTTCCTCCAAACAGAAGAGATAAAATGGAGACTTTCTTTCTAGGAGAAACACTTAAGTATTTATACTTACTTTTTGCGGACAGCTCTCTTATTCCTCTGGATAAATTTGTTTTCAACACAGAAGCGCATCCTATACCAATCAATTTGAAGAAATGAGTTTTATTCATCAAAGGCATTCAACAGTCAATTAATAGAGATACGACCCCGTTCTCACAAAGTGAGATGCTTCTTTGAAATCAGTCTAGCATCTCTTACACTGACCAAGAGCAGTTCTGGTTGTAAAGGAAATGATTAGCTGGGTTCTCAGTGATATTAAAAACTGTGAAATATTGTTTGAATCAGGCAATTCATCAGAAAACGCATTTACAGACCGTCAAATTGATTATGACTCATTTTCTTGGCTTTATAGCCGGCCCTATCTGAACGAGATTGTAAAATTTTGTTTTAAGTCGTGAACATTGAACAGCGAGCAGCTTTTGTAACTTAATTGTATGATTTTCCATATCTTTCTGAATGCTTAGCATTTTATGATTCGCTTACACGGTTGTCATTATGTTCCTAAAGATGTTATCTATCTTCTTAGCATCATCAACTCAAAGTTTCGTTATCGCCGCACAGAAGAAAGAGACGATCTCCATCTCGGATTACATTTATGTCATCTATCTCTGCATTCTCTGTATTTACTACTTTTGTAGGGTTGAAGCCGCCAAATTTTTCACCTGCAATTTTTCAAGTTTATAGTTAGGAGCAGTAAAAAGTTACTCTTTTTTTTTTTGTTTTTTTGAATATAACATCTATATTTTTGCACCATCTCCCCCTCCACCCCTTCCCCCCATTAAAGTAGTTGATCCAGTGTGAAACTATAATTGCTCTTCTAAAATCATAATTCATATCAACGTTTTATTTTGAGGTCATAGCTTACCGGCAATTTTGAGCAGCTCTTCTAACGAATCGGGCAGGATTATTAATTTTCCGTGGCTTCCGTGTGAGCTACTCCTGCATCCATGTAGCAACTGGATTGTTACTCTCTTCTTGGGAAGCCTTGCCGTTTCGATATCACTTGGACACTTAGAATTTCTTGAATTGGAGTTTGTGCTTATGTTTTCTTTTGGGTACTTAATAGATCTAATACCACCATGTCTTCTGTTTCTCGTTGAGCTATCCCTGTCAAGGAAGATTTCTGGCTCCTCTATCTCTATTCTAAATTCATCCAACTTCTCGTTTTCATGACTCCTTTTTGGGTCACAAATGCTCTTGTTTTTCAGCTGTTTCGCCAGAGCATTTTGTGTCCACCCTATGGAATTTGCGTTAGGATTTGATCCTCTTTCCAGCAGAATTTCAACAATATCTAGATTCCCTTTGTGTGCAGGGCCACGAGCTTCTCTTGTATCATGCTCGGGGATCACGCTATGTTTAGTGACTAAATGATCATCATTAGTCACATTACGCAAACTGGTCTCAGACTTTCTAATATCTATGCTCTCTCCTTCACGCATTAATGAATGTTCATGTGAATTATTTGAACACTCGTGAGAAGAGCTTCGTATCGTATGATCTCCTTGAAGCAGTTCATTTGGAAACCGCCCAGAATCTGTGCACGGGAATTCAAAGCCAAAATCTTCACGCCCCTTCAACCTCTGTCAATGCATAAAAAAGTGGTTCAGTAACCTATTATTGTTGGCGGAATATGCTATAAATTAAGTTTATATTAAATATTCCGCATGATTTGAATTTAGAAGTCTTCAATATCCTCATTATTACCATTAAAAGGTTATCCATTATAATTTGTGCTTCTCCTGGATTTGCTTGTAAAACATTCATTAAGGATGTTTTGTTGAGTCTTAAAATCTGAGAAAGTTCTGTTGTGCGAACTGTAAAAGGCTGGGGTATCTGATACAAAACTCCAATCTCTCCAAACGCATCGACTGCAACTGCCTTCCCATGAACCTGAATTGTTTAATGTAGAGAGAGAAAGTTATATTCAGTTATTTTATATTTTGAAGCTGAATAAAATTTCACGATTTTGAACATTTTTACATTATCATGCCCTTCGATGTAGCGAACCAGATCCTGCAACAGGTAACAGTTTGAAAAAAAAAGAAGAAAATTTGTCAGTAAATATTCTCCAATATTAATTAATCCTTATTGAATTATTCATGATTTAAGCTAACTCACCACTGCCCCTGAAACCAGCACATAAAGTTCCGTAGAGGACTCGTTTTGTAGTATCACATCTTCCTTGGGTGGGAAATATTCAGCTTCCATATCTGAAATCTATTATTACAGGTTCACTCGAGTCAATTATGGATATTTTAGCATTAGTTCTTGGTCTTCTTACTCTTATCTTAGACAAAGAAGAACAACCCAGAAGGGGAAATGGACGAAAGTAAAGACAAAATGTGACGATGATAAAAACAAAGAAAACATGTACCAGTTGGAAAAGGAAATCATGTGAGACTCCTTGGAAAAGGTAGACCTTTTGCACGACAGGAAAAAACAGATGGTGTGCAATGCTTGAACGAATTGCCTTTGGAAGATCATTCAATGTTTCTTGCTGCTTCAGTCCTTCGGTTTTAAACCTCAAACATATATGTGACAACATCTGATCTTGTATGCGGTGGGGCAAATGATTTCTTGATGCAAATTCAGAAGCTGCTTTCACTGTGTCTCTCTGCGCCACCAAAACCAATCCTCTCTTCATTAGACGGAAGAAATAAAATTCCTCTTATCTGAACCAGTTATTTTATTGGAAAGGAGATAGTTAGTTATTTTATTGAAAATGAAACTGCAGTGTAGCCAACATACCGTGAAACTAACAGCAAAGCAAAATTATGCTAGATTTAGATTTGCTGTTTTAAATGTAACACCAAAATGTGGGGCCCACAGAATATCTAAAACTAGCTTTTTGAACATTGTCCTAGATAGTGACTTCGAAGGGCATTATTATTAAATGAGAAACAGAGTTTAGTTTAATCTAACGCATGATAAATTGAGCGCTACCAGAAGAGAAAAAACAGGAGTTTGAGAGAGTACATACAAAATTTCTGGTACGGCTGGTCCAGTGGACTACAAGGTTCGTCATGTTTCCAATGATGTATGATGTTAAACCCAAGTTGAACAGCATGTAAGCGATATCAAACAGCATCTCTCTTGTGTTCTCAGCATGTAAATCCCCATAGCCAGTGGTAGTAAGAGTGACAATGGACCAGTATATTGCAGTGACATATCTGTCCCAAAGACTTTCTACTTTGAAATTTGGGTACACTGCACCAATCCAGGTTCTTTTGGAATCTGGGTACCTATCTGCAATGAGATAGTTAAAGCATCCCGCACAGTGCACAGCAAACAAGGTCACCTGAAATTTTTGTGAAAGTGGCAATTCAATTCTAGAAAGTACTTTGAAATTGTTACAGCAACAAGAACAAAGAAAACATATAAACTCTAGTAGCTTACAGCAATGAGCTTTGTGCACCTAATCCAGAAATAATTGAAGCGAATGTCCTTTTCGAGCCTGAAAGCAAAGCAAAGGCGCCATTAAGAAATGTCATATTCGTGCAATTAGAAGCCTCTGATGAAAACCATCCATAACCATACCTTGCAAACAGAGAACTGACTCGTCTCAAACGCCATAACCGAAACATGTTAAAAACTTTGAAGCCGAGCTCACTGCTACTATTCGTGAAGAGGAAGCTGAAGGATTGAAAGGGTACTGTTGAGCAGAGATCAAAGGCAAACCAGGAAGATAGGTACCTGCAAGTTTGGTTGAGCCATGTAAATTAAGCTGAGTTGTTGCAGCGTCAGGAAAAAGTTATGTGCATTCACCTGATTGCAATCCTCTTGGGATCATCAACAAGAAGATAAGAATGGTGGTCAAGGTATGCAACAAAGAATGTCAACACTATGTCAATTGCAAAGAAGCCATTGACAATGTTGTCTATGATGAATAGAGCATCTTCCTTGTAAGGCAGAAAGGCAAACTCAAATGGGCAAATCCAAGCTGAGTATATGACTAGAACAACCAGTACCAACTCCCAAGCCCTGTAATAAAAGAACATGAGAAGATGCAGACATAAACAATATTCACAAGAGTTATGTTATGTCATCACCTATAGCGGGGATTGAAAGGGGAGATTACGTATCTTCTAAGTCTAATTTCCTGGTTAATTCTGGCTCCAAGAGATGGCAGGAGATCATCATTGGCCAAAAAGCTTCCGTGGGGAATATTACCCATTTGGTATTCATCTAGCCAGAACCTCTGGAAGAAGGTTTTTGCACAGGAAAGCGACATGTGTGTTTAAATTTGAATCCTGAAGGCTATGCAGAGGTAGTTAAGTGTTCAAGGGATTGAATTGAATCCTCATGAATTGGCCATATTTATAGTCTGGTTGTTGACTACTTTTTTTCTCTTTCTGACTTTTTCCTTATGCAGTCTGTGATAAAGGAACAATCAGGAAGGTTATGAAAGTAATGCAAATTAAAAGATGGATAAGGGAGTGGTGAAAACGTGTAGGGAAAATCCTTCTTCTTGCCTCAACAAATTAAGATTGACAAAATGGAAGGAGAGTGGTGGAAAAATTAAACAGCCCGGCAAGTGGCAGACAAGAGAGCAGAGACTTTCTGAAATGCAGTTGCAGACAATTTTGTGTGTGGAGTAGGGGATACAAAGAAGGTGCATATGGTGTTTCTTGCAGCATATATGGTGGTGCTATTGGTGGCCGTGGGGTTGGTTTTGGTTGATGTGGTGGTAGCTCCATCACTACATATAAGGGTAGAAAATATATAATAAAAAATATAGGCTTTAGCTTTTGAAGAATAGATTCAGGATGAAACATATTGGTTAGTGTTTAGTTCACATATCAAAGGACAAACCAGAGAGACAGACAATAGAATGAGTGGGGATTCTATGAAAATATGACACGTGGGCCAGTGAGCCTTTTTCAAGGGGGTTGTAACACACTAATACCTGTCCAAAACCCACTAGCAGAACATCTCAATTATGAATTAATGTTGCTGATTATGAAGATATGTTCATGTGCTAATTCACCTCCTTTCTTTTTCTTTGTAGTTTTGGATTGGCCGACATTGAATGCCTCGGATTACTACCGACCTTTCACCTTTGATTAAGGGGCCTTGTGGCCCATATATGATTAGGTGATGATAATCTACTGCATGTGGATTATATATTGTGAGGTAATGTGTTGATAAGTGTTTTGGAATTATGAGGTAAAATCATGTATTGTCAGCATTTTTCTTTGTATTCTCTCCATTCATTCATTCTTGTCTTTAAGCCACAAGGTAGGATGTCTACATTGCAAGGTAACAAAAGTAACTGTAGTTTGTGTGACGTTTTGAAATAGTCGAGGGAAAGGAATGAAGCACAACATGCTTCTGGTTTTTGAAGGCAGAATAAAGTTTTGAGAGTTGTCATTAGTTAATTTAGCATGTGGAAGAGGGTCATTATCTAAGTACTGGTCCCGTATGAATATCTTACAAGAATCTTTCCCCAGAGATAATGGGGGGGATAGCAAAATCCCACTTGCTTCTGTACAAAGGCTGTGCCAAAGAGAGAAGAACAATCTGCTAAAAAGCCAAAAATATGCGACCTAAATATAAATACGACTTCTGGTATAGTATATATATGAGTCTTGGAAGAAAGCATGTGCACGATATATAGATCATATTTTGGATTTTATGCACATGGAACAACACAATTTGACATTTAACAGAAAAGTGTTGGTAACAAGTGAACTGAAAAGAAGATATTTGTCAATGATCTAAGACAAAGTCTCATAGGTTGTTATGCGAAACTTGATACTCATATTTACCCTCAAACATTTATCCAACCGTAGTATGCAAGCAATGACTAATGAGTGTTTTAATAATGATTAATGCAATTATGCAAACATGGAAGTGGGGTTGTGGAAACTGTTTGTTTGTTGTGGTGGCGCCTACAGAGAAGCCCCACCTCTCGTGCGAGGCATGTTCTCCAGGTACACAGACACATGTACAAGGATGTCAATGTAGGCAGTGTCACCACGTGGACTTATTAAGGGTGTTTTTCAGGGTTCCTTTGATTACCAAAACGAATCATCCCAAATCTTGTTGGTTAAGGATTACTGCGAAGAACATAAGAGATTTATTGTTTCTCACCAACTCTATAGCATATTGCAATGAACTGGTGTCACAAAATGTGGTTTAGCTTCTTCTTTAACAGTCCCACTAAACGGTGATGTTGTATTAGGCAATGAAGTTAAGCAATTTTTCATCGGCCAAAAAAAGAAGTCAAACCATTTCTTTTATCGGTCTCGCGAATATTCAAGAGTCCTCCTCAAGTGCAGAGAGCATAAACAACTTTTCTCTCCAATGAAAAAGAGATTTTTAGAATCTGTTTTTGTTTATTAGTTTGTTTTAAAAATGATGTTTACAAAGATAGGGTCGAAATCACATCCTTAAGGAGCATTTACGTTTGGTATCAATTGGGGCTCACTTTTGCATGTTTGCGTTGGGCACAGGTATCAGATGGGGCACAGGTATAAAGGGAGTCCCCATTTGATTCCCCCGCAAATCCACATGATTACTTTCTTAAATCTTTAACATTATTTAATCTTCAAAAATATATATCACATTTCATGTGCATCATTTGTTTCATATCTTTATGTCGCAACACATGCAGCTTCTTCCCATTCAAAAGGTTCAAATTCTCCATTGATCTTTCACAAAAACTAAGAGACCTTGGCCCTTTCTTTTTCTTTTTTTTTTAGTATGCAGCAAATAATTAAATACGTTGACAAGATACCCCAACCGATATAAATAATTAGTTTACAATACTAATTTCCTGAAAACTCTTCCATATATCGACTAACCATGAATAAATAAATAGAAGATGAATATTTGTTATTATTTTAAAGAGGTCCAATGTTGAATACTAGCTAATTAATTAATGACAACTAAGATATAAGATAGATTTTAGAAAGAAGAAAAAAAGAGAGAGAATATTTGTTTGAAGAAACTGCGTGAACTTGAGGATGGTCCTTTAAAAAGGTGTTCAAAATTGATGATGGATATATACCCTAAATTTGCAGCATTTGTTCATCACCACCAAGTGGTCCTCTTTAATTAAGTAGTAATATAAAAATTACGTGATTTCTGAATTATGACCTAATTGGATATTTAGATTTCGATAGCAAATAGTGTCACTTTCTAGAGAATGAAAAATTTGGCATCTCTGGGTATTTACATGTGAAGTTCAATCATATAAATGACAATGTTGCATTTCTAGTAGGAAGCGAAAACCAAATCCATCGTAACTCTTTATTTGAAAATTAGCATGCACCATACCACTTTCTTTTCATGTCTTTTTTCGTATAAAGTCTCATTTATCGTATTGGAAGAAAAATATGTTCTAGCACAATTGCTCTTAAAGACTATATATTAAAGTAAAATTGTTTTATGTTATTGGATCTTTGAGAGTGATGTATTTATATTGGTAAAACGTAGTATAAGTTTGAATTATATCGAATTTATGATGAATTATTGTAGATTCATGTTGTTAATATATATATTTTTTTTATTTTTACATTTTATAAATTATTCATATCTTATATATATAAAAAAAATACATAACAAATTTCTTTCAAAAAAGAAACTAAAGAACTCTAGATATAACAAATTTATATTCATAATGAAATAAAAAAAAGTCAAGATAAATCAATTATAGATAATAAATATCATATCGTTTATAATAAATTTTAGTTTACAATCTTAAAAAAATTAATTTACCTGCTGAATAATTTTACTCCTTAGAAATATGAAAACATAAACTTTATTTATTTTTAGATATCTTATCGAAATTCTTAGTAAGTTGAAGGTGAAGAAGAGAAAACCAAGTTGTTTTCTAGTATTCTTTATCTCTATACTACTCTAAACCTTTTACTCTGGAATTAATCATATTTCCCTCGTTTTATTTTTCTTTTTCATGTTTATGGTGACAGTACCTTTCATAAATAAAATAAATCTAAAAAAATATATTCTAATTAAATAGTTTGGCATTTACAAATTACAACAACATTAAACATGTCACATCAATAATTCCTTCAATGTTAAGTGATGTTGATTAATAGTCATATATTACCAACAAAATTGATCTTTCAATAATCCTAATGATAACTCATTTCTTTCTAACAACTAAAATTATCTATCTATTATTATTTTTTCGGATTATATCGTTTTCATGATTAAATATATCAAAATTTAAATAAATTAAATATTTACGAATACGTAATTCAGATAATTTATTTATGTGATACGTTTCCATAATTACGTACGTCAAATTTAATTAAATTGAACATTCAGGGGTTTTAGTCAATAGTCATTTATGCTTATTTTTAAAAGAATATATTATATATTAAACAAAATGGATTGATGAAGCATTAAACAGTTTTAATAATATATTTAGAGATAGTTAATGAGATATCTCGCAGTGAAAAGTTAAATTGACGGGATTCAATATTCAAGGGAAGAAAATTGGGCATGATTTAGCCTTAGGAAGAAATGAATTATTTTCGAACATTAAATATTAAATTTGTTAAATTGTCTTACAATAATTTTACACAGTCAGATGTTTAAAATAAAGAATTTAATTAAAACACTGAATCTAAAGAATTTAATCATGTAACTGTAATTGATGGGCAAACACATTATTAATTATTAATTGACTTATGTTGTGTCCTCCGCAGCTTTTCTCTTCGCAGAAGGTGACCACATAATATGGTTGTGGGACCGATAAAACGAGTTCTTTGTCTTCATTTTACTCGCTCTAAGTCCATAAAAAGTAGTTTATATGGATGAAACTTTATCACTTTTCTTTACAAATAAATCAATTTATTAGTTTATATATATATATATATATATATATATATATATATATATATATAAAAAAAAATTTTATTATTATATATTTTTTATATATATTAAATTATATATATATTATTTTTTT
>Ga0099823_1004652_pt1 | contig 13480 bp, 9 predicted proteins | sample CowpearedBW_FD_76831 | JGI IMG/M metagenome (GOLD analysis project Ga0099823, IMG submission 76831) | Root nodule microbial communities of legume samples collected from California, USA - Cow pea red BW | ecosystem: Host-associated > Plants > Roots > Nodule | place: USA: California | collected... | reverse complement strand
GAATATAATTTGAAGTTACATAAATATGATTATTCTAAATTACGTGATTTATACTTATTCTAAATAAATAGTACTAAATATAGTTATTTTGAATCATGTGATCTAAAATATTTTATACAATTTTAAAATCTATAATTTAGCAAAGTTTCAGATGATATATTCAAGTCTTCTCTTTTTTTAGCAATCAGGTTGGTTTAATCTTTGCGCAAATTTTAACAAGGTAAGCCGTCATTAATTAAAACTATAGTACCCTACGAACTTTTGCACATAACAATTTCAAATTGATGAATACTTAATGTTTCGATTTATGCAAAACTAAAATCATGAAATCTTAGATGTTAGTTTGATACTTACTCATAGTACCCATCTACATACAGACTTGACTTCCTTTTGTATTATTAGGACGCAACAACTTCAGATTATGACAGGCAACACCCACTAATAAAAACCTCTTAAAAATTCCAAATCAAAATATATTCGGTTACACTGAGATTGCGACTAGGAATAACAAGAAGTTGGAAAGAGGTAGCTTTTATTTGCAAAATGATGGCATTCCATCGCATAAAAATCTGTATCCACACAATTTATAATGAACAAGAATGTAAGTTAAAGCATGACAACACACTAAATGTTGTCTTTCAGATGTTGGCAACGGATACGGGCTCTCGGAGGATCCTCTCCATCTGTTGTGCCCTCGTCTTAATAGACATGTCAAAGACCTTCTGGCTAAATTCCAGCACAAGACCACCAAGTATGCTTGGATCAATCTGAATAATCAAAAGGAAAAAAAAAATCCAAAATTAACAACTTGAATTCAGGAGACGCACGCACATGATCTCAGGTGGAAAAAATTTCATACTAGTACCTTCTGTTCAAGATGAACCTTTGCTCCAGAACCTATTATTTCTTGAAGAGTCTCCTTCAAAGCCTTTTCCTCTTCAGGGGGGAGAGCCTGGCATAAAAATATAGTTAGGTAAGGAAATAACTAATCACACTGTTGTTCAGCGACATAACTTCATATCACATATCCAACTAAGCATCCAAAAGCCAATCTTAATATAATTTTACAAAAACACCAACATACCAACTACCAAAATTAGTATGAGCCTTTAGACAGCTTACAGCAGAAATTACTAACCAATAAAACAGCATTCATCTGTAGGTGTAGGGCATGCTAATATACTAGCTCTTGTTCAGAATTAGATATTCAATACGCTACAATTTTAGTATGTAAAAGTACTCTAAAAGGTATAACACTACTTACAACAACGGTGGTTACAGTCGCTTTCACTTCTCCCTTGTATGCCATTGCCAACTCCCTAAACCTCTTTGCAATGGTGTCTATGTTTTTAAGCCTTCCATTCTCAGCAACAATAACTTCACAACCAAAAAATAATAATCAATGAACAATGGTATATAAAAAAAATGTAGCTTGCATCTAATTTAGTTCAATATAAATGAGACAGTTTGAAGTGCTACAAAAGTGGCACCAAAGTAACTAGTAGTCTCCCAAGACAAGAGTTCCAACAAATACCATGACATGTAGCCTTGAAGACTAACACTATTGTAACATGTATTTTAAGTTTCAACCAAAATGCAAACAACCTTTTTTAATATTGCACAGTTTTTTATTTTATTAGTAATCTATTATTCAGATTTATACATACTTTTTTTTAGTTATTTTATGATTTATTAAGAAATTGAGATATAGATCATTTTTACATAGTATAAAGGTGGATGTGACCAAATTGATCAAGGCAGTGGATGGTGAATCGACCATGCGAGAGTTCAATTCCTGTTGTTTGCCCATCTCTATCTATATTATATTTAAATATTGATACATGCAAGAACCCTGATAACACAGCCACATCACAAGGAAGGGTAGGGCACAATAAGAGAGCAGAAACACCATTATTACTTGGGAAAGGGTTGTGCAGAGACATTAAAGCACAAAATATGCAAAAATTGGGCTATTATTGCACACCACTTGAATGATATGGCACCTTGGAGGAACAATCCAGATCATTCAACCTATGTCTGCAACCCATCTTAACACTGACAGGAGGAAAATCATGTATCATCAAACAAGTTGACATAATATTTTGACAGTAATGGCTGTCATACTTAACCAGAGACGGAGAAAGAAATTGTTATATTTCAGACCTTTTCTTTTTGTGTAACACTCCCAAAGGCATCCGTCTTAATAGTATTATTCTAGATAAACTGGTATAATTAGCATCAAGTCAGCTAAGTAGAACAGGTTCAGCTTGAGCGTCAGGAAAGTGACCTAAGATTAGTATCTATACTAGGAGAAATACAGTGTGAATAAGAAAGGAGCACATTACTAAATTCTTTTATGTTTTCCTTACTGTTTTGACATGATTACCATGACCCAAAAAGGGTGACGGCTAGCTCTAGAGGGGTTAACGAAGGTGAGGGGTATCTGGGCGTTCCTGTTGTTTTATACTTTTTAAGCTAAGGATTTATTAGGCAGAGTATTTATTCTCTGAAGCACTTGCTCTGTGAGAGGAGGTTATAGTCTTGCCGTAATCCTCCCCAATTCCATCTGTCAGTGATTAAATATTAGTATTTCAAAAACTAGAAAGTATGTTTCAATGTTTTATAACTCACATGCAGACAAAGCTAAGTAGAAAGAGATCTCGGAATTCTGGTGATTCACACTTAAACTGTCAGTTAACAGTAAATTTAATATGACTGGAATAAACATTGGAGACAATTGGGTGATAAGGAGCTACATTTTAAGTATAATTTCCAATCAAGGGATGCAAATATAAATTCCACGGAAAGATGTGAGTGCTTAACAATAAGCTGAGATAGTTTCCACAGTAACATGAGAATGATTTCTAATGTAACAATAGTACAAAGAGAGCCGAGTTGCCCACAAAAATTAGCTTACACTCGCATAACATGTCCAAATATAGATATATAGATCAACGGGAGAGAAAATTTACGTTGAATAGCTAAAATATATTAAAAAGAAAATATGTGCAATGGTATGTGCATGTGAAGAGACAATATATAAGAGAAAAAACTATTACTTCTTTCAGGATTAATGCTCTACGGTCAAAACGAAATTCACACGTTTCATGCCAACTAGAGGTTTGAAGACTTATCTTACCGAGGAAGTTCTTCGTCACGTCTGAAAACTTAGCTTCTCCACAAACCTCCTGGATGACTTTTACTCTAACATCCTTAGCCACAGACAAATCCTTTATAAACTGTGAAAATTTGGAACTACCCTTTACTGCCTCAACAAATTGCAGAAGCTCAGACTCGACCTTTTCGATTGCATTAGCTTTGACAGATGCAATGTACAAAGCAGAGGCATAGTTTCCTGAACCTCCAAACAAGGCCAAAGGAACCTAAAAAGCAACAGAGGAGAAAAAAATAAAGGAAAAACGGGATCAAACCATGCAAAACAATAATAACAACCCCAACAGGGGAGAGAAACTTTGTACATACATTCAACCAGCACTATCTGAATACATGATAAAAGAGAAGATTATTTTGGCTACCCAAATGTATCTCCTTCAAGGAAATCCCGATCGACACACTAAATATAAAATATCACAACAGGGATGAAAAAATGTTTCGCGGCACTGTGAAGGACTATCCCCTTCTACTAAATATAACCACTCCTTTCAACAAACTATATTTAGCCGAAAATACATCGACGCACACAGTTTTCCACGCATATTCTTTTCATCAATGAATCACATACAATAAATCACAATCCAAGACCAATGAATTCGATTACTACCTTAACTTTATTGTCCTTTTCTCCGGGCACGTTAGCATAATTTCTGGAGGCCTGCACAAGAACAGGATGAAACAAGAGCAAGTTATGAATCAAAATATAAAAATGCAGAACAATAAGAAATCGCAGATTCAAAAAATTTCAAAACGAATTGAGGGCACGGAAATGAAACTAGAGGAAAAATTTGAGATTGTTCCGTTTATGATTCTTACGAGGGAAACGGAAGGGGCAACGAGAGATCGTTGGAGATTGGAACGGTGGGAAGTGAGGGAGATGGATTTGTTGAAGAGGGAGATTCCCGATCTGACGCGGTTGCAGAGTGCCATCACTGAAAAAACCCTAATTTTGTCGAGTTTCAGTGAGCGAGTTTGGTTCTGTAGTTTGGGAGAGAAACAGAGGCAAAGAGGAACTGAATCTGAATAGGGCTAATGAAGACTCAGTAAGTAGTAAATTTTAACCATTTTTTTTTTTTTCTACTTTCTTTTCTTTTTTACACCTTCTTCGTTTTACTTTTAATGGATTAAAAAACATTACATCAATTTATGCATTTCATTAATTTTCGTAATTGTTTAAAAATACTACATTGAGTTTTTCAACCAATATATAGGTTACTTTAAATAGTAAAAAGTCTATTAATTAATAGTTATTATTAATTTAAATATCACAGTAGAAACTACAGTAGTGTTGTTTTTGTGTTTGGGTAGGTTTTCTTGTTAGTTAATTTTTGGGTGTTGGTGATTCTTTGTTAATATTATTTCTTGAAAGTTTGTTTTATTATATTAATAATTTGTAATTTTTATCTATTGAGAATAGATACTACTCCTTAAAAGAAATGCATTAGGTTTCATTTATAGTTTTTAGATTGGGAAGCAAAATAGCAAAATTTAGTGTAAGAGAAAACTGGAAGTGTTTCACATATATATATTTAAATATAAAAAACACAATTTCAAAAAAATGAAAAAATATATTGAAAAATAAAATAGGTTTACAATATAAAAAAAATATTGTAAATAGTATTTTTAAGATATTGCGTGCATCCTTATTTAAATGTACCGTGTCAATTATATTTTTTTAAAAAGTAATTGAAAAGCTTAATTATAATAATTTATTAATTAATTTTTAAATAATTTCATATCAGAATTGATGTATTTACATATATTAAATGTCAAGGGAAAAAATAAAAATAAAGCATAGAATATGAATTTAAATTTATAGTATATGTTGTCGCTACTTTATGGTAAGACGAAAAACAAAAGTTTAGAAATGATGAAGTTGTAATCAATATTTACTAAAAAGACAATAAAGAAATCAATTAAAAAAAATATTACCAAAATAACAGTGTAAATGAAGGGGAAAAAAGTAAAATATTCAAAAGAAAAATTGAAACTGAAAAATTATTGTTTATTGATGTAAAAGTTGAAAAATTATTTTATTTCAATTGATTAGATATGTAATTTGATTTGATTATAAGTTATAAGTTGTTTGGTTTGATGTACAAATTTGGAATTGAAACATGAGACTTTGAGTAGTATTATATTGATTTTCTTTAACGCCTTCATTTTGTTGGGTTAGTACAGACACAATTAGTTTTTTTTATGTAAGTACTTAAAAAACAACTTAAGTAAAATGATTGTACTAATTAACGTGTCGGAAATTATGATTCTAGTTAAAATAAAGCTTCTAAATATAATGGGTTAAACTACAAATAGGTATTTTTCTTAGAAATTTTATAGAATCGATCATCTTCCTCTAAAAAATATTTTCTCTAAACTTTCTTACCCCTCTCTCTGTGATATTTTTCTTGTTTTTAATCTATTTTACAATCATGAACCTTAACTCTGATCTTTATGATGAGTTTTATGCCACCACCCAATCAAAGAGTCAATTAGAGTAACTTACAGTTTTGTTATCTTTTTAGGTTTTGAGACCTAAGATTGCATGTGGTTCTAAAGTCATGCATATAACTAAAGGTTGCTTTTGGTGACTCTTTGTTGTTCTCTGATCTTAATGGTGGGCTTAAAATTCTAATCAAGGTTTTTGTTGTTTGTCTAAGAGATCTTGTATGTTTTAATCTTATAGACAATCCTTGTTTGAGGAAAATATTTTTGGCTAAGATTAGGGAAGCTAATTTTAGCTCTTTCATGCTTAATTTTGTTTTTAATTTTCTTTTGTGCAATGAAGTGTTGTTTTATAACCTATAATGTGTTGTTTCTTTGAATTGAGTGGTTGGGTTGCATAAAACATGTTGAAGGTGAAATTTGTTAAATTAGTGTATTTTGACAGCTGAAATTTATGGAAATGTCTAAGATCCAAAGGTGGAAAAATATGGAAGGTTTGAGGTTAAAGTTGAGAAGGGTAAAGACCCTATAATGTATAAGGAAGACCAGTATCTGGTATTGAAGGCTTAGATGAAGTAGAGCTTAGATGATGTTTCCTAATTCAAAGAAGTTTGAGTAAGTGATTACACGTTAGGGGTATGAGAGTGAAAACTTGATTGTATTTTTAAAAATGGAAAAGGGTTAACAAATATTAAAAAAAATATTTTTGTCTTATAATTGTATGCATAAAGTATTTGATTGTCATGCATATAAAATCACATCTTGAATTTATATAATATGCTTGTTGGCGTGGTGTATGATTATCAACCCAAATTCATAATTGACATTCTTATATTAAAACATATTTTTCCTAATTGTTAATTATTTTCCTTTTATATTAATATCATATTAGTTTTATTTTCAACATCATGGCAGGTGGTAGAAAGGCAAAACACATAGTCCATTATTTTTAAGTTTTAAATTTCATTTGTAATATAACACTATTTTATTAAAATTTTATAATAAATTATATAAAATCATAGTCCATTATAATAACTTTTATTAAAATTATATATGTTATATTCTTTAGTTAAAATTTCAAAAAAATTAATTTAATATAAGCTCGGTATCTAAAACTCCAACCAAATTTAATATAAATTTTATTATGCTGATTCGTGAATTTGATCCAAATCCGATCTACCTATTTACGTATCTAAGTCATCATCACTAAAATCAACTTAAGATGAAAACTGGAAAAAATATTAAGTTACACCTAAATTTAGAGACCATCCATTTAAGAGACAAAAAAAAAATTAACAAAAATTAATATTTTGATATACCTATATTTTCATATTATTTAAGAGTTAATAAATTCTTCAAAAATAATTTTTAAGAATAAAATGGTAAAACAAATCCAAACAGATAATAATTTACACAGATAAAAATGATCCTATCGATTAACGAGCCAGTATATAAATTCCTTATTTCTCTTCACTCTGGATTTAGGTTTCTGAGAAGTTTCACACTTTTTTTCCAACTTTTCACAGCTTTGATCTCTCTTTTTCCTACATAAATCTCCCAAATTTGAATACCCTTTTTCATTCTGCGATCAAAGTTTTAAACTTTTGCTTTGTTTCGATTGATGTTATCCCTGTGTGAGTGGTGGAGGGTGTGGCAGAATTGGAAGGAAGAAAGAAACGAAGAACTATGTCGTCTCTGTTCTTCTCGGTGGGTTTCTCAGCTATTCCTCTGATCCTATTTATTCCACCCATCAGAATCTTAAACCTCTTTGTAGAAACCATGGAAGACATGGCAAGAGAGTTAAGAATCTACACCAACAGGGTTTACCCTCTTCTTCATGTAGCTTGCACAAGGCTTATCAGTTGCATACTCTGCAGGTAGATTCTCACAGTTTTTTGTGTTCTTCCTCTCATCACTCTTAAGTGTAATAGAAAACATAGCAGAGAATCTAATTTGGCCTTCAAGCAGATCTAATTGTAAAAGTTTCATTTTTGTTTTCAATCCTGTGTATCTTCACTCAGTTGCTCTTGATTTCTTCATCGAGGAGTTGTTTCAATCTTTTTGATTACCATTATTGCAATATTTTGGTTTTTGGATGCTAAATTGTGATCCCCTTTTGTGTTTTTGAGTGTGTGAAATTGGGGTATGATACACATTAATTCACCCAATTTTCACTCAACACCAATAAAATATCACTTTTATTTTAAAATATAAAAAGAATTTATGGTGAATTAAATAAAAAACTAGTTGATGTTGGAAAGGTAGAGAAAATATTATGCTTTTTGCTTCATCTTCATCCATATATGTGTTCAGTTTCAGAGATTTGGTGGTGTGAAAGGGAGATGGGTATTTTTTATGTTATTAATATTTGGAAAATGTAATAAACTTACTTCCATTTAGAGTTAATAGGTTTAATTAGGTACAAAAAGAAATATTTAATGCTATTAATGTCTTTTTTAATTTTTTTTCTGTTAGAGTTCCTATGGATCCTTTAGAATTTCTACCGTTTATTCTTATCTATTATTTTATGTTTTGTAGGTAATAAAAAATATATAACTTATATTGTATACTTTTTTTTTTTTAATTTAAATACTTCTCTGGTTTATTTACTTATTTTATTTTATTTTTTAGTTAACATAAGTTGTAACTTGTAACCATATGTTTCTTTTAATTAAAAAGATGGTTTAGTAAGTGATACCATTTTGGATATGAAATAAATTAGAGGTTTTATGAAGTGACACTATTGTAGACATGGGACAAATTACGGTTTTTTTAACTTGAGTTAATTAATTTTTTTTTTGATTAAAATGTCATTCTAAATAAATATTAAAAACTAGTTGTATTGTTTCGGACTCAATTCAATTTAATATATTTATTAACCAAAGTAAACAAACGATTTTTCATGACAAAAATATTAAACATTTTATGATGAAAAATTCGCAAGTCTTTGCTATTATTCTTTTTCTATATAATAGTTAGAAACCACAATGCAAATTTGCTATCGGTATAAATATTTAATCAAATAATTAAATAACATTTAAGAGTATACTGTATTTAAATATACCGTTGCTAATTAATTTTAAACATATGATATTATATTTAAATATAATAAATGTAACAAGTAATTTGATCCGTTTTTTTTTTCAATTTAAAATCTAAATCAAAACATTAGAAAAAATAGTTTTTTATTGATTTTCAGTTTTGATTCATTTTTAACACTCTTATATTAAACAATATTTATTCGAAGTCCCTAACAATATTAATCAATGTTTCCAACTGGGAATTGTTAAAACAACTTGTCTTATTTATTTTATTTCCTAACCGTATTAATACAACCAGCATACACACGCAAAATAAAGTAAAATATATAAAAAAAAAAATAGAGAATAATCGTTAATAATTAGAGAATAAAAACATAGACATACACAAATTTTTTTAAATAATTATATTTTAAAAGATAAAATTAATATTTTAATATTACAACTGTTATCTTTATATATTTATTTATATATATTGTTATAGTCGTTATAATTATTAATTTTTCAAATAGTTCCTAACATTAAAGATATTGCCTCAAACATGCACCAATTCTTATCAAAATAATTTCTAACGTTGAAGATAATAAATTAAATAAAATAATTATAAATTAATAAAAAAAATAGTATCTCGAGATAAATTAAGTATAAATTAATAAACAATATTAGTAATTGAAGATCTCCTTACTTTTAATTTTGATTATATGCTTAAATAATGAAGTGTAAAATATAATATTTACAAATAGAAGATCTCCTTATTAAATTTCTTGTTTATGCAAGTAATGTGCCTTAACATATACAAGCGTTTATTTATGCTACTTTTCTAATAAGCTTTTGTTTGTATATAAGAACATTATTATATGTTTATTTTCCACTAAACAATGATATTTTGAAAACTTTTTCTTGAAATCAAGATAGCATTTTTTAAGTGGTTTTAGAATATAAAGAAATAAAAAAAATAGAAAAAAGAATAAAAGACACTTAAATAATGTCACTTCATATCATAAATGATATCACTTCAAATTGTAAGAAAAAATTATAAACATATATTTTCTGTCTCTATTAGATCTTTGTTCTCTCTCAATCTCATTTAATTTATTTATTTATTTTGATCCACAAACCAACATAAAATCTCGTGTGTTAGCATTTATTGGACAAAACTTTTGAAAATATGATTCAATCCTTTTTTCTTTTTTGTATCTTATCTACTTTCCACAGTTTCTAACTCATATATTTATAAATTACAAGAGAAGTAAATAAATGATACCATCATGTAAAAGTAGGAGAGTTACAAAATGTACAAGTGGCTTATTAATAAAATGTTTGTTCCAGTTTGTGTTCATGTATTGAATCAATAATGGTACAAACAAGAATATGACAACAAAAAAGTAAGAAAGGATAACTAGAGTTACAAAGAATGAGTATGAACCTAAATAAAACTGTGTTGTTTTATGATTAGGAATATTGAAAAAACAAATGAAAGAATGACATAATAACCAGTTTCAAAAACTCAGCTTCACAGTGTGCAAGGCTTCAGGAACCAAAACATGTCAAGTGCTTTTGTTTCTCTTCCATCAACTATTGTAGTGCTTCTCATTTTCTCTGCAGGAGACTCCTTCACATTTTCCTTGTTTACTTCAATTTCTCCCAGTATTCCTCTCTCCTACAAAAAACAACCAGATAATTCAAACTTTTTTATGCAAATTTATAATTCAAAGTTTCACTTTTTTAACAAAACAAACCCATATCTCAGTCACAGTAGGATTGGAAAGGAAGTGCTGAAGTTAAATGCACCAGTGTGCAGCAAAACAAGAATAATTTAGTGAACAACATATAAATTGATGTTTTTTGAGTATTTAATAGGGTTTGGTAAATCATAATCAGAATGTGTGCAAAACAAAACCTCATGCATGAATTGGTATATTTTCACTAGCTTTTCAAGCATATTAGATTATAAGGAAAAAACATGCAGCAATCTCTTATATGCAGCAATTGCCTACCTTTTTAACCAAAAACATGTCTTAGCACTGTAGGATTGAAAGAAATTTGTTGTGCTTAATGATTTAGTAACAAACATGTCGTTTAATATCAAAAGAAGTTCTTAATGATTTTTACTAATCGGGATCAAAATGTATGCAGAACAAAACAACATAGCTTGATTTTTTTCAATCAAATGTCTTCTATCAATCTGAAAAAACTCAACCTTATCAAACATACCATTAGCCGGGATTTATTATAAGCCTTTGAAGGGGTAGGTTTGTTGAATCCACGTGCTTCAGAAAAGCACTGAGGAGAGGGAGGATTTGTTCGAATTTGCTGAAATCTCTCCTCCCTCTTGTGCTTTATATTCTCTAGGTCAATACTTACAGGCATGTTCTCTGCCTCATCAGTTCTTCTGCAGAATACAGTAATAACAATTGATTATCACAGGAAATGTTAGAATGTGGTGGTAACTTGCAGTTCTTGATAATCAAGTTGGAATACATTTTAAAGTTGTTTCAAGTGTTACCTACACAAAGATCTAAAAGCAAAACATAGTGTAGTTCTTGGAATTTCCAATAGAAACCATCATAATTGCATATGAATGCAAGGAAGAAGGATATGCTTACTTTTTTTTCTGTTGCTTCCCTTTTACACTTACTTCAAGCAGTGGCTTCCTTTCTGTCTCTTTTTTATGTGACTGTGCCAAAGGTTGAACAGAACATGGGGTCTTCTCTACTACCTCTTCACTCTCTTTGGGGATTGAATTTTCAGCATTTTCTCTCTCCGTAGCTCTTATTGCCAGTTTCTTCAATTCATTGCAGAATTCCGTGATTTGATTCAGAATTGGCCTTCCCGCAAACAAATTTTTGGCAGATAAGGTTGATCTCAAAGAAGGCACCTTGTGGTCCTCCAAGGTGTCATCAACCAAATTCTGCTTCTCCTCACTAGACTTAATTGCTTCCTTCATTGGGTTGGTTTTAGAAGTAGGAGGAGTGATGAACACATTCGGATCTTGGTTTTCACTGTCTTGGTTGAATTTAAATTTATCAGCTTGAGGTGAAGCTGAGGACACTGCAGGCATCCTTCTCTTGATTTTCACATCTCTGTGCCACCACACAAAACTGGTGACTTTCAATCCCTCAAACACAATCTTGAATTACAAGTTAAAACAATAAAGATTGATATTTACAAGTACCTTCTATTTTTGTCACTAGATGGAAGATTCTCGGAAACATAATCAGGACTAAAACCCTTCTGGAAAAGACAAAAGATTAAAAGAACCTCAGAACAAGATCAAGGTTAATTTTTTATCAAATAGGGAAACACCCAAGATTGATAATCTCACACAAAACAAGAGGGTAGAGAAAAGAAAGGGAAAAACCTTGGAAGGAGGAGTTATTGATCTGAGAAAATCCTCTGCGGTCTTGGGATGTCTGCAATCTGCAAAACCCACCAAAATTAGTAAGACAAGTTTTGAGATTCGCTACACAAGGATCATCTTGGCAACCATTTCAAACCTTTTGGGGTCACAATGCAATCTACATTTATCCACAGTGTTTCACAACATCAACGATTACAAGAAAACTGTGACTGCAAAAATAAAAACTTTGACCACACCCACATGGAAAAGGAAGAAAATTCGGCCCACCCAGATGCAAATTCCGTTGAAAGAAAGAGAAAAGAAGCGGAAGAACGATACCAGGCTTGCAAAACCAAGCTTCATCAGCGTGATCATTGACGGAGTGGTCAAGGGACAAGAAGTCGACCCACTTGGGTGCGTTGATGTGCTCGAAGAGTTCGTCTTCCTCGAACTTCCACTCAAGTCTCTTCCAGTCAATTTTCGCGGGTTCCATGGAGAGAGAGAGAGAGAGAGAGAGAGAGAGAGAGAGAGAGAGATGAGTGAGTTGAGAGACCCAGAGAGCTTTGAGTGAGTGTCTGTGTGTACGCACGTGAGATAGTGAAGAGTGGAAATGTGACCGTTATGGATCAGAGGGAAAGGAACAATGAACGTTAGGAACCGACATTGGATTCCTTTTGACCGTTGGAGGTCTTTGTTGATCCCTTCATCATGAGTTATAACTAATTAGTCTTTATGGTAGAAAAAATTAGAAAAAAAAAATCATGTTACAAAGATACAAAAGAAGATAAAATAGATGTAGTAACTATGATATAAATTTGTACAATAATTAAAAAAAAAGAGTCTAAAAGTAAAGAGATTGTAGTAGAAATAAATAATAGATAAATCTAAAAATTTCAACCACAAATTATAGTAATTCTAAAAGTTAAGAAAATTTAGAGTGATGTAGAAAATTATTATTAGAAGGGTGAAGTTTATAACTAAGCTATGTCATTTATTGTGACGTGTTGAAAACTCAATAAATTCCTTTCAAATTACTCACATCTTTGAATTTATCTTTTAGAAGATATAATTATTACATTAGTGTATTCTGAACTTATATAAAACAACGTCTAACTTCTTTATGTTTCTTAAAATTTTAATAATGATATTAGAGCTAAGTTTCATCATTTATAAGGCAAAAATATAATACTCAACTTCACCAAAATTTTATTATATTTTGTATAGTATAATAATCTCGGGAAGAAGTGATGGAAGATCGAAGAACAATTATTTACTTATATAAAACTATATTTTTCACCAAAATTTACTCTTAGATGAGTAAGATCCTTGGTGAATATATATAAAACATGAAATATGGTAATGTTTGAGGCAAAATGCTCAAAAAAAAATAACAAAGCAAGAGTTAGAAGAGATCTAGACAATAAAAGAAGAAATATATATATATATATATATATATATATATATATATATATATATATATATATAT
>Ga0099823_1004650_pt1 | contig 13483 bp, 4 predicted proteins | sample CowpearedBW_FD_76831 | JGI IMG/M metagenome (GOLD analysis project Ga0099823, IMG submission 76831) | Root nodule microbial communities of legume samples collected from California, USA - Cow pea red BW | ecosystem: Host-associated > Plants > Roots > Nodule | place: USA: California | collected... | reverse complement strand
TTTATTTTTTATAAAGGCAACAGCAGTATCTAATGACATTGTCATTGAGAATAGTAATTTGTCCTATTCTTGAAACGAGTAGTCCTTTTCCTTTAAACTTCTCTTTAAATAAAAAAAAAAAAGTTAATACAATTTTGCAAAGATAAATTATTTGATTGCGAAACACTTTTAATAAAAGTCTAAGTTGTTAAATATGATTTTGTCGCTTAACTTTGAGTAAATTTTGTAATTAGTCTATTTTAAAATTTTAAACTAATTTAGTTTTTTATTTTTTGAAATACGTAAATTTAATTCTTTTAATCAAATTTGTTAGGTTTATTTGATGTTTTGTACATATTTGAGGATTAAATTTGAGTTGTTTATATTATTTGACATATTTTCGTTTTAATATTAAATCAAATATTATCATGAAACGTACTTAAAATGTCAAATAAATCTCATAAAATTTGATTAAAAAGACTAAATCGACGTATTTCGAAAGATGATGACTAAATTAGTCTAAAGTTTTAAAATAGACTAATTCTAAAATTCACCGAGAGTTAAGAGATCAAAAATATATTTAACCCCTATAAAATTAAACGATTCCAAAAGTAAATTTGCGAGATTGGAAAGAAATGGAAGCTGGAAAAGCTTTAACCATTGTTTAGTTGATAGGTTCTTCTCTAAGAAATTTTGTTCCGTAGTTGAAATAAGAAGCAAGGGAAGGGACCCCTTATATTTTGATGAGGATGGTAGAGATGGGACCCACATGTATGATTGGACAGTGCGTTGGAGCTATTGACCTAAAATTAACGGTTGAGATTGCGTAGTACAGAAGCATGGAGATGAAAGTGTTTTTTGTATTTTACCTTCTCAACAAGCATGTTAGGATATTCATCGATGAGGATGTGACTCTTTCTCTCTGTTGGGTCCTCAGTTTTGCAAGGTTCTTACAAACACACGTACCGACACACCCTATCAAATTATCTAACCATGTTTCTAAATTGTGACACTATGCATCTCATTAAGTACAATCACCATTTCAAACTCATCAACTCTCGGACATGCTTTTCTGTTTCAAATATTCGCCCCTATTTATCATCACTCAGACGTACACTTATTATCTGAACGTTGTTTTAGGTTAAGATCGATGTCAATTTTGTATATATGGATCGGATTCATGTTTTATTGGTGTATATTTAGTGAAAGAAACTTGGAAATTCATGTTATACCGTGTATTGATTAGTCTAACGTTGTCACGAACTGTGTAATCCTACTTTGTTTGAGGTATGGTCAAAGACAAGGCCACAAGTAGTAGGACACAGTTTCATGAACTGAAATTTGTTTTCATTAATTCATTCTTCACACCTAAACTTAAAGTTTAAAACGGGGGTTCAAACGTTGTGTTGCATAATGTAATCATTAGGAGGAGAAGACTAGTTACAAAAACATAATTAAGAATGTTGCAATTAGTGGTCGGTCATGTGGATTGCTTTGGCAGCAGGTTAGATTTGAAGACACACTACACAAAATTAGCGACGACCCCGCATGGTTGTGTTTCCTCCATCACTATCTGATTTGAAAAGCTGATTTGAAGTATCAAGGTCTGGTAAAGTGCACAACCATACACTCTCTTTCTAACAAACAACTTTGCGAGATTTTAAGGCCATTTCATATTGTTAGTAGCTACAAAAATAGCATTTTTTTTTGTTCATTTTATTTGCTGTCAATGAAAAAAACACACACCCTTTGGCCTTGGTGTGTAATTTTTTTTCAAAATCAGTGATTATTTCTCTATTTAGAAGACACAACAAAGAAACAACACATTAAAATCAGTAAATAATCTAAATTTATGATTTTTACGACAAAATCACTTGTGTAGTTTGTCAAAAGTAATCGACTTTTTAGATTGTAGTGGAAGTGATTAGGGTCGGCAATTAATTAATAGTGTGCGAATAATTTATTCTTTGATCTTCTTGGTTCATGACTTTTAATTGCAACTACCATTTCTAACCACTCCAACTTCCTTCAATCATGCATTGTATAAGGCAGGTAGAGCCATGGCTTTGGCTACCATCTTAGGCCATCTTTTGCACCTTTCACATAATTCCTTCTCTTATTCATTTCTTTAACAACCATTTATTTCAATTAAGTTTTCGAACAAAGAGATTGGGATGAGGTGGGGTCCCTTTGCTGTTGAAATTCAAGGATATTCTAAACTACTTTTTAAATAAATACTTTCTTTATGTCATTTTAATATGCTTCCGAATCATCACGATAAAATATCTCTCCTTTTAAACTTCTTTATGACTGCAATTTTTTTTTGCATTTGGGAGACCATTTATTTGGCTATCAGCAAATTTTTACACACTCTTTATATTTTTTACTATTTAACTATCAATTTTTTTTTCACAAATATAAAAGTTAACTTTTTTAACGAGCAAAAGGCTCTTAAAAGTAGACTGTGAACTGTTATAAGTAGTGTAAAAAAAAATACTTTAGTTTGGTAACAGTACTAGGAATTCATATCCAGCAAAGTATGGGTGTTTGTTAATCTTTGCCATCCCCTGCTGCTGCTGAATTGCACCAAGCTCTACGAGATTCTATCACAATATTATACCTCTTCCATGTGAATGATTGAAGGCATGGGCATAGATCTTGGCTAGTTGCCGGACCACAAATGGTAAGAACATATTCATCATCAAGTGAAGAGGCATAATTATTTATGAATAAATAAAATATTTTAAGTTAAGTTTATGTTGGAAGTTCCACACCGACTAGAGATAAGGCCAATTTATAATATGTAAGTGGGTGCAATCCTCATCTTACAAGCCGGTTTTGTGGAGTTGAGTTAGGTTTCAAACCCACTTCTAACATGGTATCAGAGCCAAGTTAGAGTCTATCTTAGCGAACTTTCTTGAATATTTTGTTCCATCCGGTATCGGATTACATTGGATATAAGGTCAATTCACAGTATATAAGTGGGTGCAGTTTAATTGTTCTAATTTTAGACTGTATCATTTTACATCTTTGTAGTGATTTAAAGGAGAAAATAAATATATATTTGAAAACTGAAGAAAGAAAGAAAAAATGACATTAAACTCTGGACATGTAAGCATAACATGCTTTACCAGTGAATCAGTGAGAAAATAAGGCAAAATAGTTGACCATTACATCATCATTCATTCCAAATACGAGTAATAATCATGAAAATAGATGATGTTCAGCTACAACCTGTGTGGTAATCATACTGCATAACTTTGTCATAAAATAAGCGCAACAAATCTTAGAATTATTTTTTATGCATGTAAAAACTGCAAAAATATTCAGCAGTTGGATATGCCAAAACTGATTAGGTTGTTTTTTCTATGGATTTGTTAAGCGTTGACAGGTTCCTGAATGAGACAAATCTGCTACACTAAGTTTATTTATATTTTTATATCTATATAGTTTTTTTTTTGGTAATATTTGTGATATTTTTATATAATTATTAATATATTTAGCAATGTGAATGGATGTAATGATGGTGCATGCATTAGCAAGTTGACTTGTGTGAGGCTGGAAGACCACATTTTGCATCTGTCTTGAAACCACATGGGATGATTGTCAAAACAATATAATCTGATTGGTTCCCACAAGATAGAAAAATAGATAAATGCCTAATAATACCAAGTGCATATCGCACCTGTCATAAATCATGTTCTACTTTGATTGAATGAGAATCTTTTAGTTTTTTTTTTTTTATTTTCGCAAACTAATATTTTATTTTATTTTTTGTCTTTTTCCTATAAGCCCTAATAAAACTCACCTTATATTGTCATCACAATTATAATCACTCTCAAAACTATTTTTGGAACTAATTAATTGATATATATTATTTTTTCGATTTATTTTAAATCAAAACACTTGAACGAGTTTATACATGATTCGTAACAACCCTTATATCGATTTAATGCATAACCCAGAAAGAGTTTTATAATTTGAAATATAATTATTGATATTTAGAGAATAGTAGTAGGCCCAGAAGAAAGAGCCCATGCCACCAGGCCCACCAGAATCCATACCGAGATGATGTTTTGAGATGGGCCCAAAAGGTGCAAATGCAACCAAACAAACAAACCCAAACTAAACCCACTTTGTATTTCGTCTTTATTGACCAAAATCTCACGGCTAGATCCACCAGTACGAATGTGGGCCAATTGCCTCTGGATTTTAATTATCTTCATTTCAAAGTTACTAGTATTTTAGTTCTAAGTGAATTGAATTTCATTTTTATTAAATGAATATCTCGACAGATGGATTGTTATAATTTACTGGAAAAATATTGTGCTAATTTTATAGTTTCATATTAAATAATATTTCAATTCAGGGATTACTACGATTTGCTTGAAAAATAATAAGCTATTTATTTTGTAAATTCATTTAGCATACTTGGTTGTGAAATATTACACAGTGAAATGGGTTGTCAAAATTAGATATTATATTCTAAGCAGTTTAAATTAGTATTTGATATTTATAGTTCAACAGGTTTTTTTTATTTTTTAAGTCTCTATAAGGATTAGAAAAAAATTAAAAAAATAGTAAATTAAGGTTAAAAAAAATAAAATGAAAATGTTATAATATAGAATAAAAAAGGTAAAGTTAGAGAATGTAATTTTCCAATGTTATAATATTCTCATGCACATTTTAATTCAGTCAAAATATTCTCATACAATATTATAAAGTAGTGAAATAAAAATGAATTACATTCTTTTCGTTGTCTTCTCATAAAAGCCTCTTAAGTCCGTACACAGCACATATTCTTAGTGATACATTTCTAAATTAAACCCATGCATATTCTTATTCTTTATTATTGTTGTTATTGTTAGGAAGTGGTGGATATGTGATAAGATAGATTAAGATGATTTTGCCGGATTTTTTTTTCCTATGCACATTTTCTTTATTCCCTATTCAATGTTTAGCTTTTTTTTATCCGTACTTTACAATTTCTTGGTACTTGCCCTCTTGGATTTTGTTCACAAGTTAGAATTTCCGTGAACATGAAATACGATGAACCAAACCAATTAGTAAAATCATGGTAACAACTAACAGCTAAATTTGAAAACGTCAAATCGGCATGCTCTTTTCTTTGATGATGGAGCATTAAGTTGGAGACAAAATAGTGAAACGCCCATTACTCAACTTACTTTAATACCCCATTAGCTGAGGCATGAAAGACACGACTTTGTACGCTAACACAGAACTAGAGCCACAAATGGCTAAAAAAATGCCCATAATGTCACGCCACTGCTGTGTGTTGGTTTGATTGAACAGGAAGATCCATGCACTGCAACCAATCGTCAGAGACTCACATGCTTATCCTACACTCCCCAACAACCATATCTCAAATGTCTTCACAAAATCTTAATACTTCATGGCAGGGCTCAAATCTCAAAGCTTCACCAAGCATGGTTTTTTATTTTTTTGTTTCAGAAAATATGGAAACAATTCATGATCGGATTCAGAAACATCTTTGGTGTCAGATTTTTTGTTAGATCCTTACAAACAGTATGCTTTTTTGGGAATGATTTTGATAAGTGGTAAACAGTAGGACTACATGGCAAGCGACATACTGACAGAATACAACTTGTTTTTTTCTTTCACACAAACACAAAACACCCTGTTGAAGGTATGCTGCAAAATTTACACATCACAGATCCTTCAACAACATCATTAACTCGCGTACATAAAATACAGGTACTCTCACTCCCACAGTCAAATCTTCGGAGGTTTTGTAAGTTTGAACAGAACAATCTTAAAACAAGTTTGTTAAGCATAACATAAGACATAAGACAGACATAATAAACAATACAAGGATTGATGCAGCTTAGTATGAGATTCTATCCACTCAAAAACGCCTTCGGTTCTTGCTTGATTTGTTCACCTCCCATAGCCCAGAGAGGCTTTTAATACCGCAGATAATTTGATGGATAGAGATGAACACTGGCATTTTCTAGCTCCTGCTTTTACTTTTTTCAACAGCCCTGGGAGCTGCAAGTACGCACAAAAACATGTAAATTCAAACAAGTGATATGAATAGACTAAACTTTTAACAGAAGTTGAAAGCAGATTCAAACAATTGCCGCCACAGTAAAATAATTTCAGCTTAGGTTTCTGTGATTATCTTCTGGTTTCTGCCACAATCTTAGTTCACATTTATTATATTATAAAGCATTCTTGCCACCACCACTGCACAATTGAAATAACTACCAGGCAATTTGAAATTTTTGTTTGCCTATTGATTGTTAAACTATTTAACCATGTTATATATGCGTTGAATTGACGAACTCGAGGCTTGTTCCTTCATTGCTTTTCCTTTTCTACGTACTTACACGATTTTCAGACAAGTATGTTCAAAGTTATACTTATGAGATAAGATGGGTTCGATAAAACATACCTAAACCAATGGCATCAGAACTCTTCATGATCCTCAGCCTCTTGCATGTTTCAATAAACATCCTGCAAAGAGTTGATACATTGTTTTTGAAATTTGTTAAGGGAAACAAACATTATGCAAGTTCATTTCATGAAAGATTAAATTAGGTACGCAAAAAGCTTTACCTAAATATATCAAAGTGGTTTTCATCGATGGAAAAGTATACATTATTATTATCAGGAGACGAAGAGATACCACATTATTGTAATAACCACAACATTTCACTTGCAGAAAAAGTTTTTAAATGTTCATATACCCATCGCAGCATTACACCATATAATTCATAGATAGAGTAAGATTTTGCCAATTGCCATTAAACCAAAATTTGATATAAATAAATATAGCTAGTCTAGCTGCCGAAAAAAATAGAGTATGTATTGTTCTTTAAGAGAAAACCTAAATTACATATGGTTTTACAATCAAAATAGTTAAGAAAATCAATCTTACTCCTACAAGTTGCTATTGCTACAAAATACCACTACCTCAACAAAAGTAAATCATGATCTCATAAAATTGCATAGTTCTATTACTATGCTCAAAAAATAAAAGTTGACAATCGCTGGAAAAATATTATCAAGACTGAAATTTATTTATCCAGTACTAATAATTTAATTTCAAATTAGTCATTAACTCATTATGCATTCAGAAAATTCCTTTGGAAATTCATAGACAGATAATAGCACAGCAAGGACACTTACTCAGCATGTAAGAATATGGAGGTTCATATGGCATGGACTAACAATAAATCGGTTAGTTTCCCAACAAATCTCACATGGATAAACTTTTATGCCATCTTAGAACTGTGCTGGATTATATATTATAAATTAGTCTTATCTCGAACAAGAATCCTATATTTCCATAGAAATGGAAGTTGTTTCTTAGTATAGTTTCCTAGTTTCACCTTTCTTTAAAATGTTTTTACTTTGAAATAAAACAAATTTAAAAATATTCCAGGGAGTGATAAGTATTTATCAACAATATTTGGATGGGACTATCACTCCCGGGAATCCACGATGTCCCCTACAAAACAGGAAATGCATTCCACAGATCCACACCCAGAGGTTGTAACTAGTAGCTCATTTCATAAGTTAGTTGAAGTTTCATATGAAAATTAGCTACAAGTTACTCAAATCTGTTTCGTGAACAAACCTTTCACGCAAATATTTTTTCTACAATTTATCAAAGTTCCTTTCCAGAAAACAGAGATACGAAACATGGATAGAAGAACTAAAAAGTGATATGCAGATATGATAAATTTAAAAATTATACAACACGATGCAGCTAAGATTCACCATAAAGGTAATATAATAATCATTAAATCAGAAATCCTAAACTAATATGAAGATAAAAATATATAGACACAGTAAAATACTATATTAATCTAACTATGCAATCAATTTGAAGTTTTAGTGCTTCCTAGCTTCTTTCACAAGACAAGCTAAGAGGAATCAAAACTATATCATGAGAAAACACATTTGAAGAATATAAAGTTGATGTCACTGAGGAATTTATTCTTTTGGAGAAAAGGCAGTGGAAAAGTAAGTACATATGAGTTAAACTTACTCCCAGGGAACATCACCCACGAGCATCCAATCGCCATCTTTGTCCTCATATGTAAGAACATATTCTGATCCATGAAGAAGGTCCTTCAGCTTGGTTTCATTCAGCATTTCCCTGCCCAGAATTCCATGAGATCCACACTGACCTGTAATCATACCAAAACAAGCAGTAACTGGATCCAAGCAGACTGTCCATGTAAATAATTGAAAAAGGTCAAGTTTTAAGGTCAATTTTTTCTTCCTCACAAAACTATTTTTTTCTTACTTATGGTAAAACAGCTGAACATCTTCTCAAGAGCAGAAGATAATTCTGGATATGCAGAGTAGTTATTCAAGTCCACTTTCCTTAAATAGGGAGCACCATCCATACTGACTTTGACGAACAGTGCACCAACCCCCACTTTTCCATCAACTTCTTCATTGTTCTTTGAATTAGTTGCCAATGAATTCTTCCTAAATGATCTTATAGGGGGCCACCCCACAACCTGAGCCCTGAAACACAAGCATGACATGGTTAGAACCAACTTCCCAAACTTAATGTGATCGGTTATAGTTTTCCACTTACTTGGTAGCTGGTGCACTGTTATTGTTATTTGCAGAACAATCAATACTTGGTCTAGTTTCATTGACAGAATGAGGCTCCTTTGCTATTGCTGCTTCTTTCATTTTGTTTTGCTGAGTCCCAGCCTTCTCAAGTGTAGAACAAGGATTTAATCCCAAGTTAGAACCGGGCCTCGGAGATAGTATAGGATTGTTCTCCGAATCAACTAGGAACTTCCCCTGCATGATAGATTAGGGTAAGACAAAAAACTTAAAAAGTACATAACATATCCTTCGAGTGAATTGGTGTTTACCTCTGAGAAGCCATTCATGGCATCTGAAAACCCTCTCTTGTTTCCCAAAATAGCAGTCTTGGTTGAAGAATGGTGATCATCAGTGAGAGGACGCAAAGGAAACAAGGGTTTTTCATCAAATTGAGTTGAGCTTCTTAAGCAAAAATCGGAATCTCTTTCAGGGGATTGTGATCCCGGAAGCCCAAGCCTGAGCTCTGTGGCTTTCAGGTTCAGGTTACTTTTAGTCTCTTCTGAGAAGGACGGAACTGAACTGTCCACAGAAGAACAATCAGATAAACCCATGTAGTTGCGTTCTTTCAATTCTAAGGTCTTCAGGCACACACTTTCCATGGTGGTTGATGAGGAAACCAACAAAGTGACATTGCTTTTACCCTCCTCCTCCCCTATTCCCAGCAATGGTGGAGACATCACACTTTAACCCAAAGCACCCAATTTTTGTATGCCCTATCAAGCAATCACACCATTTCACATTTTTCATAAAGCAAACTCAGTAATCTCAACTATCTAACTTTACATGCCACAACCTTCAAGATCGGCAAGCATACAAACAGGAAACATAAAAGCTACACTGAAAAACCCTAACAAACAATTCATCTCAGAACTTCTACAATGTATTGAATTCAAGTATACCTATCTTTTCAAAAATTCTTTGATTTATCCCCAAAATGCAAGAAATTATTAACAATCATCAAACTATATATCTTGTTTAAAGTTTAAAAATGCAAATTCCAAATTTGACATTTCGGATTTGAGTCTTGGGTGTTAGAAGAAACACACAAAATAACAATAATAATTACATAAACAACAAAAATATTAGAAAATATAGCAAACAGGTAATTATTACTTTTTCTGGTGGAAAAAGGTTAAAAAGTTCTAAAAAATAACCCAAAAGGATAAATCTTGAGAACAAAAAAATAAAAATGGAGAAATTAAGGGCTGAGGGAGAATTCTGAATTTATGAACCATACTCTTCACTCAATTGTTTAACATCATCTTCTATAAGCAAACTTCAGAAAAAGAGAAGAAGAAAAAAAGATCAGTCCTTTACGCGCAGACCATGAAGAGATATAAATGGGGGAAAGATCACAAACTATTCAGTAAATAAAAATAAAAAAAAATAAAAAACTCCCTAAAAAAAGAAGAGAAAGAAAGAAAAGATCATACTTGTCTGAATGCCCTGAAAGGAATTTGTTAAAGTGTTTACAAAGATTGAAAACTATCTTCAGCCATTAATAATGGGAAAGACAAAGACGCATGGCAAAGTAAGAGGCATGAAAGCAAAAAGGGTAAAAACAAAGACACACAGACAGAGGGGTTGGTTGCAGAAAGGTTCCAGAAATTCAGGGTCCAATTGCTTAGTTCAACCAACATAAGAAAACAAAACGTGGAAGCAAAGCACACAAGCTGCAATATTAAAACATTTTACCTGAAAAAAACAGAAGATCAGAAAGGATGAAGAGGAAGAAGAAGACGAAGAAGAAGAAGAAGAGTGATTGAAACTTTGAGATGAAGAGAAGATAGAGAGAGAGAGAGAGAGAAAAAAAAACTAAGGACCCTCCATTGGGCATAAAGTAACTAAAGCTTTTGCTGTCTGATGTGAAACTCCATGCATTAAAATATATGATTTTAATAAAAAGGAAAGCCTCCTGTAAAAAAAACTGCGCTTTGTGTAATTTCCAATTTTCCTCGTATGTCCAAGACAAAGTTTGTTTGCACTATCACTTCATTTTATTTTAATTTTAATTTTAATTTATTTATATTTGAGTAAGGTACTGTCACCTTTTTAATAATATTCCGCCGAACATATACTATGGAACACACCTTGAGTCCTGGATGGCCCTGCTTTTCTGATGATTGAGAGTGCACCCCTGATTTATTCTTCTTGCATCAATTCATCTCTTGAAACTAAGAGCTACATGCCAAAACTTTATTTTAAGACCCCGTTTACTATTTTTCTGTTCTAAATTTTCCAGAATTCTCAACAATTCCTGTATGCTTCCAAAATTATCAAATACAAACTTTATGAAACAGAAAGAAAATACCGTGTATCATATCATTCTGTTGCAAAATTTTTGTTTTCATTTTGTTCAAGTGGGTATTGTGATGAGATTTTCAAGATAAAAACATCGAAATATGAATATAATTTATTTTTTGTTTAATTATTCGTTTAATTATTGTTTTTATTTAAAAGTGTTAAATTGATTGTCTCGTCGTTTTTAGTTTTTCGTTTTTTTACAATTTTTTTCTATTAAATTTCTTTAAAATGATTAATGATTTTTCACTAAATTTAATATTAGAATTGTGTTAATTACACCATCAAAACAAATCATTTTTATCAAGAACTTTAATTTTGATAAAAAATAATTTATCTTTTTAAAAAAAAATAACAAACGAACTAAATTGTTTCATTTTTTTAAAAAAATGTGACCATACGGAGATTACAAAAATATGGATGATTAACTTAATATTTTTGAATAAAAATAATGACTCAAAAAGTAATTAATCTTTTATTTTTATTTCATATAGGACTTAATTCAAAAATTCATTTATAAAATAGAGTTAATTATATATATATTTTTTTTAACTTTTAGTAAAAATTGAAATTATACTATTTTTTAAACTTTGGAGTAATTTAGATCTTCATCTCTAAAAATGTGCAGATTTAATTCTTTTTATCAAAATTTTTTTAAATTTATTTGACGTTCTAAATACGTTATTACTATCATAAAATATGTTCAAAATATCAAATAAATTTAATAAAATTTAATTAAAAGAATTAAATCTATGTACCTCTGAGAGGTTACATTTATCCAAAATTTCAAATAAAAACTAGTTTTAATTTTCACCGAAATTTAAAAAATCAAAACATATATAGCCCTCGACAATATGAAATAAAAGTATATATAAACTTAAGTTTAACTTTAGAAAACAAGACATAAGTTAAATTATTTTGTAGGAGACAAGCACTTGAAATTTGGAATTATATTTAATTTTTGTTCCGTAAAAATAAGATAAATAAGTTGAAGGAATGAAATAAGGGAAAATAAAATAAAAACTAAGGAGATTTAATTAATTGATATAAAAATAATATTTGGAATGCTTGTATAGGAACAAACTCCACTCATTTACTAAACAAAGGTGACAAGATTCTCCCATTTCATTGATCCACCTCTACAATATGCCAAGTTAATGCAATTACCATAAATGCCCACACAAAGCCACAGGCATGACAACTATATGGATCCCACTCATTACTCTCTCTCATGCATGTTGTGGGTCACAGTTGTAAGGTTCTTAGGTGGACACAAAAGGGTAAATAAGGAAACAACATTAAAGTATTTTAATTGTACATTCTTTATGGTTCAAACTGTTTCCCTCTTCAGAGTGCTCTAGGAGTACAGCAAACCTGAGAACGAACCACTAGGCCACCACATTAAATTTTTCAATGCATTGTGGTCCAACAACACTATTTTATCCAAAATAAGAAACATAAATACAACACCAAAGTTTATCAACCTACTTCATTACAATTTTGTAGGGTTCTATTCAGTCAAAAATGGTTTATTGTATACAAAAAACAAAAATGATAACAATGTAGTTTTCACAACACAACTACACCTTTTATTGTCTCAGTAGTTTATTTTTTTGGAGTAGTGAAATCCTTTACAAGATTAACTTGTAATTTTTTTTTAATATTTTAATAAAATAAATACTTCTAATATATTATATAACACCTTTTAAATATATTCTCAATTATTTATGGAAAATAATAAAAAAGTCAATCTTAATGTTATTTATCAATCTTGTCTATAGTTTTATAATTTTTAGTAAAATATAAAAAACATTATCTTAGTACATCTTGAACTAACTTGCTCGCACAAGGAATTGTTCTTGCTATTTCACTATTAATTGTATGTTAAATGTAATCATGTTGTTCCCAGAAAAAAAAAAAGATGAAAGATTAAGAACGGATAAAAATGTTTGATTGTATTTTTAATAAAATAAAATAAGATGAGTGAGTTACTTAAATATAAAGTGACATAAATGAACTTGCTTTTAATTCATTTAGAAATCTATAATGGATTGGTTAGGCCACATCATTTAAAGCACTAAAATTTTTTTTTTTCCTTTAATTGTGTGAATCTAGTATCAATAATAAAACTATGAACAAAAATATAATCTTAATTAAATCAATAGTATATGGAACAAGTGGTTAAGGATGTGCAGGAACTAACACTCCCTATGAGTGTAAGTTTGAATTATTCTAAGTTGGTGAATAACCTTCTAATGGTATTGGCATCATGTCCACAGAAATGAGAGTATTTTTATTATACTACTTTTTTTCTAAATTATTTTTCTCAATTTTTACAAAAAAGGAAAAAAAAACATTTCATAAATTTTAACTTTCACTACTTGTTATAACCGATACAAAATAAAGTTTTATTTTTGTTTTCAAAAAGTATTGCTTTGAAAAAACTTTTAATTAAGAGATTGAAATTTCTTATAAGTATGATATTAAGAGGAAAAACTATTAAAATTCATGAAAGCATAAATTGGTGTGGAAGAAAAGTGAAATTGTGTTGGAGTGTGAGAGTTGAAAGGTGTAGAGAGAGAGA
>Ga0099823_1004630_pt1 | contig 13503 bp, 3 predicted proteins | sample CowpearedBW_FD_76831 | JGI IMG/M metagenome (GOLD analysis project Ga0099823, IMG submission 76831) | Root nodule microbial communities of legume samples collected from California, USA - Cow pea red BW | ecosystem: Host-associated > Plants > Roots > Nodule | place: USA: California | collected... | reverse complement strand
GAGCTTGAGAAATGAACCTTCACATCTAGATAGCATGCTATCTTAATGTCCAGTGGGAATTTTCAAAAAGCTTTCTTAAACAACTTCACCATATTCATAACTCTAAAAGAAAACAAGATAATCTTTCATCAATGATGATTTTCTAGAATAGGTTATGCAAAATTAATGATGGAATCTTATTGTTGAATGTGATAGTGCTGAGAATTTATATTGAATTTCAATTGTATTGTGAATATTCAGAGGGTGGGTTATGTTAGGTTTACATATCCTATGATTTGAGTTATTGGTTGATTGAATTGACTGTTTTGGTATAATTGAATTGGATTGTGAATCGTGTGAATGTGTTTTGAAGTGGTAAGAAGTTTTAGCATGGTTTGGAAAGCTTAGAATAACAGTGTGAAAGATAATATTGTTTTGAGATTGAATGGACTTGTGTAATTGAATTAGGATAGAATGTGGGTATTGAATTGATGTTTTGAGTTATGTTTGGTACTAATATGGATTGATTATATGAGTTTTGCAACCATTAGAATCAAGACATCAACTGATTAGAAATATATTTTTGTACTTCATTATTTGTATTGTTAGGCATGCGAGAAGGACTGATGGGTGTCAGTAGCAGCATTTTCTATCGTTGAGCACCAATGTCCAATGAGTTCTTTGTTGTCTTACCGTTAAGTGGTGATTTTGGCATTGAATAAAAATTTATGTGTTTGTTTTATAATTAAACTTTAATTGATTAATTGTTACTATGATGTATTACGAAAATTTTGAGATAGTAATATGATTTTAATTGATTGATAGTTACATTTGTAGTTGTTCGATGAATTGTGTTATAATATAGTTGATTAGTCAAAGTAGTTAGTTCCAAGGGGTGAATACTACCTTACTATATGTAAATGTATTGAAGGAGATTTCGTGACTGAGACTTTAATGTCTCTACTAGTATCCAACTCACGTAGTATGTAAAACCCTAAAAAACGGCATTTTAGAATTGATAGTGGTTTAAAAATAGTAAGAGTCGGTTATTTTAATATTAAAAGGTTTTAGTATAAATATTTTTGTTATAAACGAGTTTCATTATTTTAAAACAAATCATCTCTCTAGAAACCACTTTTATAAAGTTCTCTGACTTCTCTCTAGAAGTTCTCACCTTTTATTCATCTATTTGAAGATCGAAGACCGCTAGGGTGATCCTATTGGCGAGCTCTACCTTTTTATTCAATCAGTTTCTTCAACCGTGTTAGTTGAACTTCTACTCATTTTCTTGTTGGTCTTCTTTGTTCTGGCTTGCATGTGACCCTGCTTTGGTTGCATGTGACGTTTTAATCATCAATATGAGTCTTTGTTGGTCAGTGATTATAATGGTAAGTCATGATCGTTCTTGTGTTGTTCCTAGGTATAAATAAAACATCCTGTGGAGCTAAAGGTGTTTTGGTGTTCCTTGAGTCTGTTGAGTTGTTTGGGCCGGTTGAGCCACTTTGTCAAGTAAAGGAAGCTAGTATTGTTTTTCTTTGTAGTGTTTTTTTTTCTAAATTAATGAATGCAAGTTGATGAATTTGATTTGTGATGAGTATGGTTGTTTTTTCTTGTATGGTTTGAATTATGTTTGTCGTAGCTGAATCCACAAGTTGTGGAAATATTCACTGGTTACTTGTGGAATTCGGTGGTTCATGCTTCTTGTAGTTGAATCCACAAGTTGTTGAAATATCCATTGGTTACCTGTGGAACACGCTAGTGTGAATTCTGCATCTGGAGCCAAATCCACAGGTTGTGGGAAAATCCACAGGTTACTTGTGGAACTTTTTATTTATTTCTTCACCTTTAACATGAACCTTCTATTTGTGTTTTTCTCTGTGTTTATGAAGTTTTACTAGTTGCTCTTGAACATTGATGATATAGTGCTTATTACATAAAATTATGAAACATGATATGCGAATATAATGAATGAGTTATGTATAATTGTTTGGTATGAGGAACTTAGTGTGAGGTCATGTTTTATGGAGAAGTGATGAGGTTATAAGTATGAAAGAGAATAAGTGGAATGAGATGGTTAAAATTGAATTGCATCTTTGTTTTGAAGTCTTGGATTCTAAGGAAGTGTGATGATTTTAAGAGAGTGAAAGTGGATCTTAATGGAAAGGAATGAGAAAAGTTGATTTGAATTGTTTGTTGCATAAGGGTTGTGCTTCTAAGCAAGAAGTGTAGTCCAAACTAGTAGGTTGTTATGCATTGGCTAAGGATGTGTTGGTTAGAAGCTATCCTATACTCTACTAGGTTTAAAAACTCATATAGAGTGTCGTGGCCTAGGTGGTGAGAGTTGAACGAGGTTCTTATGGTGGGATTAGGGGTGGGACCACTAATTTGGCGATGCTATAAATAATTTACCTTGTCTAAGGGAAATTGAGTCATGTTGGTTAGGCCATGTGGAGCTGGGGCCTTTGTCGCAATCCACTTTTATGAAAGGTGCACAACTTCTTATGTCTAAGTCAATGCATAGATCTAGATAATTGAGTCTAGAGAGTCTATAATTATACGTTTGGTATTTTTATGAATGTTTAAAATATGCTATTTTTTTATGTAATAAGCTTAACTATTATATGATTATTTTTTTTATAAACTAGCTTACCCTTGCACTCTATGTCTTTTGTTGTTTATCTTTCTTTTACGATTATCACCTATTCGGTGGGAGCATATGAGGTTATAGGTTTAGAGGCACCTTTGAAGGATGAGGAACCATCTGTTAGGTCAGTGAAAGATTTTTGGGAGTTGTAGTAAGTGATTAACATGTGTTTAAAGCTTGGTCGATTTTAGTTGGTTTGTATGAATGATATATTTTTATAGTCCTATCTTTTGTAAGACTGTAATAATTTTACACAATGGATATATGTTTTCAATATTATGATGAAACATCCTTGTTTGTTAATTTTAAGTTGCTAAAAGTGGGATGTTAATAGTAGAAGATATTTATGTAGTGAGAGTTGAATGAGATTCCATAAGGAGCCCTTTAGTATGAAAAAGGACTTGTACTTATCTCGTCCCATGGAACTTACCCTGTCATGACTGGATGGAGGGCATTGGCTTTGTTATTAATATATCTTTGTTAATGTTATTACCAACTCTCAAGTTTTATTCTTATATAACAACTTCATCTCCTCTAGTTTGTTTGTTTTCATACTGAGAAATGCACATGTTTATTATGCACATATAAAGTTTAAAAACGTAAAAAATATTATAAACAAAAAAAAATGAAAAATATTATTTAAACTAAATTTTCTTAGTTGTGAAAAGAGGATTTGCATGGAAAGTTGAAGATAACTAATTAAGTAAAAGTAAAATTGATTCTCTTTTAATATAATTGATTTTTTTAATATAGGCTTTATATTAAAATAAATAAATTTAAAATATTAAAATAACAAATAAAATAAAGTTAATCAATTTGAATGCTAATACCTTTTAATATATTCTTCTCCTGAAATATAAATTTTTATTTATTAATTTTTTTTAATAATTTTTGTATGTTAATTTAAATTTGATTTCAATTGTAACTTACATTTTTGAAAATTTATTTTTTAAATTAAATTAGTCTAAAACTTTTTTTTTATAAATTCTTCTGTAAATATATTAATACACATCCAAATCTATTGTATCATATAAATCAAATTTACTATAAACTTTCGTTTCACTTTTTACTTTCTTTCCCTCAACTCAAACAATCTCACTTTCCACTCTTTTTCTTTTAATTCAAACAATTTCACTTTTCACTATCTTTCCTTTCATTCCTTCCTTTTCCACTTCTTCAAATGTACTCCTTAATCCAAACACACCCGTCATGCATGGCCAAAATCCATTAGTCACCCTTAGCACAAACAACTTTCTCATGAAAAGTATCCTATTTAGAAAATTCCATTTCCTATGTTGTACTACTGCATAAACAAGTGCACTGTTAAATCACATGATTGTTGTCGTAAACCTTCACTACTTCAATGAAGGCTTTCTATGCCGATAAAGAAAGTTTTCACTTACTATGTTGGTTTTATATATCGGTTATTGCCACAACAGACATAGAAAGTCCCACTTTCTATGACTTTTCTCACTCCCAAAACCCTAAAGCTTAAGACCAAGAAGTAGGAGCTCCTCATGATCACCATTGTTGCCATTCATTATCTACTTCGCTTCCTCCGCCTCTTCATTCACATCTACAATGTGTGTGTTCTCATTGTCCCTTTCTTCACCTCCAATACCACTCCCATTACGTACTTCTTTGCCAAGGAGAACTGGGACTCTGGCTCCAGCATAACAAACACAATAAATACATTATTACACTTGCATTGATCTTAACAAGAATGAAGGAAACCCTAAATGAGATGAAAGCACCCAATCACGAAACGAGGCTGAGTGCAAAAGCAAGCAGTGAATGCAGTAGAGCATGAAAGCGAGGATTGAGGAGCAAAGGCTTTGACAAAAGTGATAAATGCGACAAGGGTGCAATACAAAGGAGGAGATCAAATAGAGGAAGGTGAAGTGAAGTGCAAAAAGGAGTAGGGTAAGAAGAAGATTAAAGATATTATGTTGGTTATAGTGACAAACTGACATTGAAAGTCTTCTACTTTATTACAAAATTGACACCCTCCCATTTTCTATGTTGGTTCCAAGTATAATCGGTATAAAAAGTCTTCTACTATATTACGAAATTGTCACTGCTCCAACTTTCTATGTCGACATAGAAAGTCTTTTATTTTATTACAAAAATTGTCACCGCGTCCATTTTATATACTGGTTCTAGTGATAATCGGCATAGAAAGTCTTATCATATTTACAATTCTACCACCACTTATTATGGCGGGTGGATTACAACCGACATAATAAGTCGTCATAAAAAGCTATTTTTGTACTAGTGCTTTTAAAGTGCGTCATTTATGTACTCCTCATGTCTATTAGACATTTTCTTTAGAGAGAAATTCAATTATTCATTATGCACTACATCAACACAACACCACTCCTTCCATTCATTTGCATTCCTTCACCCTCCATTACGCCTCTGAAACCTTTCATATCCAAGACTAAATTGGTAGAGATGACAATATAAGACGACCCAACCCATTTTGGCCTGTCCCACATATAAAATACGAACTAATTTCTCTAACCCGTCCCATATAAGGTTTGATCCCCGGGTTTGCAGGCTGACTTGGGGCCTACATAAGAATTTTAATAACTTTATTTTTATTTAATTAAATTAGTAGAAATAACAATTTCTACAAACCCATTTCTTAAAATAAGTAATATTCATAATTTATAATTTTAAGTACAAACGTATTGAAAATAAAAATGACTTTGAATAGAACTAAAATAAGGAAAGTGTTAAGAAGTGGACTTTAAGCCTAAGTTAACCCCATAAAACTGGCTTATATGATGAGGTTTGCATCCCACTTATATACTATGAAATTGCCTTATCTCTAGTCGATGTGAGACTTTCAATACACCCCCTCACGCCGAGGTATATACATCTCGTATGTGAGATTAGAAATTAATTGGTGGTCATTAGTGGCTCGATAGCGAGTGAAACAGAATGTCCAAGAAATCTCGCTAGGATAGGCTTTTTAAACAATGACTCTTATACCATGTTAAGAAAGTGGACTTTAAGTCTAACTCAACCCTACAAAATCGACTTATAAGGTGAGGTTTACACTCCACTTATATACTATGAAATTGTCTTATCTTTAGTCGATGTGGGACTTCCAACAGGAAGAAACACAAATGAGGGAGCTACTTTTGGATGGAATGGACACAAATGAGCGAGCTACTTTTGAATGAATTGAAGAATAAGTGTGAATGAGAAATTTACTTAGAAGAAACACACACAACGTATTATGCTGGAGCTGATGGATTTTGAGAATTTAAGTCAATGTGAGTCAAGAGAAAATTAGCTCGTCGTTAGTTTGCACGGGTTGCAGGTTATACGGGGCGAATCTAAGTGGGCCAGTAAATTAAAATACTCAACCAATCTCACACTTTTTCTTGCAGGTCGGCCCACCTCACATTGTCATCCCTATAAATTGGATATAAGGTTCTTTTTAATATCTAGGTTATATGTAATGTTGATTAACATATGAATGATGTCACCTTACATTCTTTTCTATACAAACTAGAGGATACCAACTATCTTATAAAAAAATAACATTAAAAATCACTTTAAAAAGATTATAACCAAATAAAAAAAATTATGTGAGAAATATTTTATATGAAAATTTTACTTTAATTTTAATATTTGATAAAAAGACACATTTATTTATATTTTCCCATAACCTCTTATTAAAAACTTAGTTCAAACAAACATGCCTAAAGAAAAAAAAAAGAGAGTAAAAGTTAAATATGTTTGATACAAGAAAAACAAAATTATAAAGAAAAAATAGAAATAAAGTAAAAAGAAGTATTCATAAACCTATTCATTTATAATTTTATTCTCCTTATTTGTTTTCACGTAAAACAAATCAAATCAAATTAAATTCGTCCTTCCTATTTTCCTTCCAACCAAACAAAATTCACTAGGTTTTCACGTGGTCTATTAAACTCATCTTTCGTTGTACCTTAACCTAGCTTTGCACGTGGTCTATTAAACACATCTTATTTTGTCTCCTAATTTTTATCCTCAAAGGTTGAGATGCTTTAATGCATGTACTTTATTCTACATTAATAAAGTGGTTTGGTATGCAAAGCAAATGGTTTTGGTGAACATAAGGGTCAACAATTCATTTCACATTGCAAACAAATAATAACCACTCATTTCAAAACCCTCTTTAGCACGTTTCAAAACCCTTCCATTTACATTACCCTAATTACATCATAACTCTCTATTTTATTCCATTAATCACATCATAACTCTGTTTCAAAATTAAACGATTTTTGTAATTGTTAATAATATATCATCTAATTGTCTAAAAAATACAAAATTTTAAAATGATCAATGATTAATTATTGATCGCAATTAAATTATTAAAACTAATAATAAAAGTACACATTAACGATGAAGCAAAACTACTTAATTAAAACAAAAAAAAAATTGAAAGACCGAATTTACGATAACTTTATAATAATCAAAATTTTGTATTTATTAAAGTAAAAGTATAGTCATCATCTTAATATGCTAAATATTCTTCTATGGATGGAACTAATCGATCTCAAGAGCCTTTAGCTTTCTTTCTCTTTCCTTCTTAACTCTCTTGACCACTGATTCTGATCCACCGTTGGGAGTGGGGTACCTGCAAGCACTTCGACGTTCAAGTCAATAATAATCAAATTTCCTATATGCACTATATGAGTTTAAGATTAGATACTCCTTTTAGTTATTGAGTCGTCTCTTATATTACCTGACATCACTTCCGACTTTATTACCTACGCCGTCTGATCCCCCTTCCAAAAGTGTGAGTTATATTTGTCCACATACGTACTAATCAATCCAGTAATAATATTTTAACAACCAATTTTCACAACTTCTCTCACTACCTGACGTGGTAGTGAGAGATTTTAATTTTTTCTTTTAAAAAAAAGGCCACGTAAGGCACGTGTCTGAGGGAAAGAGTGATTGGTGGTTTGAAGAAGTTACAGAAGTGAAATAGAAACAAGTGAGAGAGAGAGAGAAGCATTAGTGGTTGAAGTGAGAGAAGCGAGAGTTACAGACCTGAAAGAGAATGGGTGAGAGAGAGCGAATCAGTGAGAGAAGGAAGTGAGAAAATCCAGAGAGGAGTTTTAGAGCACGCAATGAAAGTGGTTGGAGCAGCGGTAGTGAGCATTTTGTCGTTAAACCATCTGCAGGTATCATTTTCGTCCTTACCCACTATTTTTCCGTCGTCCATGTCGTTTCGTATGTGTGTTGTTGGTGAACCCTGTAATTTTCTTCTTCATCCATGGTCGCTGCTCTGCTCTGTGGTCATCCCTTTCTGTTTTGGTGGAGCACAAAATTTTTTGGGTTAACCCACTACGAGAAATTTGTTGATGTTTGTGGAAAGGAGTGATTTTTGTTTCTATTTTTGGTTATAATAAATATGTGATAAAGGTTTGATGTTTTTTTTAAATGAGTGTTGTTGAAGAGGTAAGCAAAGTGATTGTTGAAAATTTATGCTAACTTGTTAATATATAAGTGCTAAGGCAAGGTAATTACTTTTGCACAGACTTTGCAGTAATGGATTGGAAATGAATATTTAAAATGTTTGCACAACAGAGCTGTGAGTGTGGTAATTGTTTTTGCAGATATCATGATTGGTTCGAAATTATGTTAAGTGGGAAAGAAATATTTAGTGTGCTAAAGCATGCTTACATGTTGGCACATATGATGTCCATTGTTATTGCATTTATTCATAGGTGATATGGATTGCATTTATGGTAAGCTGTTATAATATAAGTGCTAACCTCTTTGTTTGTAACTGCTAACCTATCAGTTTGTTATTGGTAAGCTATCATTTTTTAAGTGTTAAGCTTTCAGTTTGTAAGTGCTAAGCTGTGAGTTTATAAGTGTTAAGGTATCACTTTTGAAGTGGTAAGGTATGAGTTTGTAAGTGCTAACCTATTAGTATGTCAATGCACATATGGCAGGACGTGATAGTAGTAGTTTACAAAGTGATAGTGTCATGGCTCATTATAGTGATAACAGTGAATGCGATGGTCAAAAGAAGCATGAGTTTAAGGTGTGAAGACTTAAATTTTGGTTATTATTGACTAACATGTACAATGACATTTCATAAGTTTTGTTGATGCATATGTGCAGACTTTTAGGCATTGCTGTCGGACCAAGTACATTGCTTCGTTAAATAAAAATTTAAGTGGAGAACAAAGGTCCGTAATTAAAGACACACCATTTGGATGGTTTTTGATGTTGAAAAGAAATGTAAAAATGAGTAGGAAACTTCTTAGTTCCTTAATTAGTGTGTAGGTTGAAAGGAGAGGGGGTTTATCATAAGTAATAAAGTTGTTCGTTTATCTTTATTGGATGTTTGTTTAGGATTCAGATTACGGGTTGATGGTCATAGTATTAAGTTAGATGACGTTTTTATGGAGAGCAAGGGTAGGGAATTATTGAATAATGAAATTGTTGATGTTGAGATGTTATGTGATTTTCTAAGAAGATGTACCGAGTCGGTTAACCCGGAGGATTACTATAGGCTATATATTGTTTTGGGTTCCTTATTCCAAGTCGCAAGGGAACAATTTTTCCCATGTTATTTACCATTGTTGATGACCTTAGTGGTCTTGGCAAATACAATTGGGGCGGACTTGTTTATGAACAGTTAGTTGGGAGCATATGCAATGCATTCATGTTCTTACAAAACAAAGGAAAGAAGAGACACTTCCACATTATTTGTTGTGTGTACTTGTTATAGGTAATTTAGAATGAATTCGTTTGAATTGAGATGTGTATTGTTTGAAATAGGAAGAAATGTATTCATTTAATTTTATTGATTTTGAGATGGTTTAGATTTGGGCTTTTGAGCACTTTTTGATTACAAAATGTGATGTTGGAAAGTCAAGCACAATGTTCCCCCGAATATTGCAATGGATGGATATGAAAGTGGCTGAGGAAAAAATAAGTAGTGCTTTGAATAACAACAAGGTATGAAAATGGATTTAGTATTAGTAGTTACTTATAGGTATTGACATAAATTGTATGCAGTAATTATTTGGTGTAATGTTTCAGGTTGTGATGGAGGTAGGTGTATCAAAGTCTGAGCTTTGTCATCCTTTTGTGCAGGAAGGTTTTGATAAATATGGTGAAGGATTTGAGGACGACGAAGACGAAGAAGACGAGGAACATTTAAGTATAGAAATAGCTAAACAAGAAGCTGAGATTATGGAACTGCGGAAGGCAATGGAGGAGTTTAAAGCCATATTTAATGATACGTCCAACAAGATTTTGAAACAGGAGGTTCCCGCTGAACCACATAATTATGGGGGACAGGAAGACTTTGATGAATATGGGCAGGAAGAGAGGTTTGAGGTTTTTGAAAGGACTCCTCCGCAGCAACATGCCGAAGAGGTTGGTGCGAACATACAGCGAGATGAAGGTCAAAGTAGTAACTTGTACCACCGATTGAAGGAAGAACCGGGGCAACGTTTCAAGAGCATAGCCATACGAACTCCTTTTATGACTTATGCGAGGAGGAGGAAGCGAAGTAGTTAGAAGTTATTGGATGTTTGTAGTGTTGTTAGATTTGATTTAAATTAAACATAGAGTAAATTAATTGTGGTACTCTTAATTTGTGTAAGTTGTGGACGAATTATGAATTTATAGAAGTAAGGTTTGGAAGAAGAATTAAAATTATATTATTAATTTGTTTATTGACAATTGAATGTGGTTCTTTTGTTGGTTCTTTATTCAATGTTGTTTAAAGGATTCGAATGATGTTGTATGTGTAATGAAGGAAAGAAAGATAGAGAATGAGCAATGTGAAATTTTGCTGTCATGTATTCTGCAGAAATAACATATTTATTTCTAGGATGCCATTAATAATATTTGTACTCCATCCTGCAAAAGTTAACAATGATATATGCTAATGGTTTTGTCTACCTTAATTGGTTTAATAAGTGCAAAGCAATGACATAAGTACTAATAACTCAGGTGAATGATTTTTAAACAAATGTTCTTTGTGCTGCAAAATAAAAGGGTGTAGTTTATGTGCTAAGTCGTGCCTTAATAACTGCTAAGCATCACTACTTTATTTTCAGTTATGTTGAAATTTTCAGTAGCAATGTAATTCTCATACTTCTCCATCTTGCAATACTTAGCAGTGATATATGCTAATGGTTTTGTCTACCTTAATTTGTTTTGTAAGTGCAAAGCAATGACATAAGTACTAATAACTCAGGTGAATGATTTTTAAACAAATGTCCTTTGTGCTGCCAAATACGGGGGTACATTTTATGTGCTAAGCCGTGCATTAATAACTACTAAGCAACACTGCTTTAATTTTAATTATGTTGATATTTTCAGCAGCCATGTAATTCTCATATTTCTCCATCCTGGAATAGTTAACAGTGATATATCCTAATGGTTTTGTCTACGTTAATTGGTTTTGTAATTGCAAAGCAATGACATAAGAACTGATAACCCAGGTGACTGATTTTGAAACAAATGTTCTTTGTGCTGCCAAATAAGAGGATGCAGTTTATGTGCTAAGTCGTGACTTAATAACTGCTAAGCAGTACTACTTTATTTTCAGTTATGTTCATATTTTCAGCAGCCATGTAATTCTCATATTTCTCCATCCTTCAATAGTTAATAGTGATATATGCTCATAGTTTCTCTACCTTAATTGGTTTTCTAAGTGCAAAGCAATGACAAAAGTACTGATAACCCAGATGACTGATTTTGAAACAAATGTTGTTTGTGCTGCCAAATAAGATGGCGTAGTTTATGTGCTAACCCGTGACTTAATAACTGCTAAGCAGCACTTCTTTATTTTTAGTTATGTTGATATTTTTGGTAGCCATGTAATTCTCATATATCTCCGTCCTGCAATAGTTAACAGTGATATATGTGCATTGTTTTGTCTAGTTAAATTGATTTTCTAAGTGCAAAACATTGACATAAGTACTGATAACCCAGGTGACTGATTTTTAAAAGAATGTTCTTTGTGCTGCCAAATAAGAAAGTGCAATTTATGTGCTAAGTCGTGACTTAATAACTGTTAAGCAGTATTACTTTATTTTCAGTTATGTTCATATTTTCAGCTGCCATGTAATTCTAATATTTCTTCATCCTGCAATAGTTAACAGTGATATATGCTCATGGTTTTGTCTAGCTTAATTGGTTTTCTAAGTGCAAAGTAATAAAAGAAGTTCTAATAACCCACGTGATTGATTTTGAAACAAATGTTGTTTGTGCTGCCAAATAAGAAGGTGAAGTTTATGTGCTAACTCGTGACTTAAGAACTGCTAAGACGGTGCAGTTATGTTGATATTTTCAACAACCATGTAATTCTCATATTTCTTCATCCTACAGTAGTTAACAGTTATATATGCGCATGGTTTTGTCTACTTTAATTGGTTTTCTAAGTGAAAAGCAATGACATAATTACTGATAACCCAGGTGAATGATTTTTAAAGGAATGTTCTTTGTAATGCCAAATAAGAAGGTGCAGTTTATGTGCTAACCCGTGAGTTTGTAAGTGTGAATTTGTATGTGTTATTTGTTATTGATATCCATATTGGAGTTCGAAAAAGCATCGGACACAAAATAAGTTTAGCCATTTATTGTTGTTTGGAGTGCACAAAATTTTTTGTTTAACATTGTTTTCTTTATGTCAGGTATACGACCATACAATGTGAAGAAGTTGTAAATCAAAAAGATTCTAACAAAGTGCAGACATGAAATTATCTACAAACATACAGCCTCATATGTGCTAAACTACGTGGAAAATAATATGTTGTTACTGTCTAATACAAAAAACTGGGCATGACAGCAAAATTGCAAAAAGAATCTCCATCCACCAATCCAACCTTCATCCACCATTTCGTAATGATAGATATAGAACAGGTCCAAAAATACAGTACAAAATAACCCTCAAATGTTGTAATTCATTTCTGCATCGAAAATTGAAAGTCATGACATATGTTTAGTGGTTTGGATGTTAATAAATAACAACAACATGATATATTACCTAATGATGTCTTCATTTCTAGATATTTGAGTATCGATATTGTGCTCTAATGATGCTAGGAGAGACATAAAACATGTGGAAGGTGAAAGTGATAACATGTTGTTTGAATTACCTATGGTCGTGGGTAGCTGAACTATGGGCGCTCCACTTTCCATATTAAGGGTAACTTGGTGCAAAATGTAATAGCATAAATTGGGTGTAATGAAGTAATTCTAATTCAATCCGTCTAAATATGTTTATAATGTGGATGAATTACTTACATCAAGATTCCTTATCGATTTATTCAATCTTGTCCTCCATTTTCGTTTCTTGGAAACCTTTTCCACCGTTGATTGAAGCCTATTTGTTCGGGGTCGACCTTTCCTCTTAACATGTGAAGGGCTTCGTACCATGTTGTCCATTGTCGGCGTTGGATGTTGGGTTAAATTTTCCTTCCCCTTTTGGGAAGGAAGACTTACTATATTCAATATAGGTAAGTCAAGAGTTGCATACATGGAGTCAAGTTGGGTTAACACAAAATTTGTCCCATTCTCAGTTTGACATGCAACTTCTGCAATTTCGTAAAATCTCTTACACATGAAGTCATATCTTTCGACATGGGGATCGTCCTTATTATGTTTGTATGACGCTCTTATGTAAGTGTGTCTTCGTCGAATGCGTTTGCTCCAGCTCTTCAATAGGTAGTGCAGTGATACACTTTTGACCTCTTCTTATGCTAATACAAGAAAGCTTTGTCGGCATAAAATACCTCTAAATTCAAACAAAAGACAAGTACATCCAATTTGTTGCGTGACTTTATCAAAAACAACTTCATTCATTTTGTCATCACTTTGTCCATTACGTATGCACTCCT
>Ga0099823_1004629_pt1 | contig 13503 bp, 9 predicted proteins | sample CowpearedBW_FD_76831 | JGI IMG/M metagenome (GOLD analysis project Ga0099823, IMG submission 76831) | Root nodule microbial communities of legume samples collected from California, USA - Cow pea red BW | ecosystem: Host-associated > Plants > Roots > Nodule | place: USA: California | collected... | reverse complement strand
GTTGTTTCTGAGTATGCAGAGCAACTCATGTTATACTTAATCGTAAACACCATAACTCCTATCAACACCAATGGCCAAACCTACACATTCTGAACCTACTCTCTTATCTGCTAATTTCATATCTACTCTCCTTGTAATATCGCTGCCACTCAATAATATTCACAACATGGGCTAGTAAAATACAATTTCTATTTTACTTTAAAAATGTTACATTTTTTTTTTATTTTTTAAATGCAGTTTACGATGTCTTTCAATCACAAACTATTGGACAAGATAGGTTTTATGTAAGTCTTATAATAATTATGCTAAAATTATTTCAAGAACAGTGACGAAAAAAGTCCTAGGGTTCTGCTTAAAATGGAATTTGACGTCGGATAAGCCTTGGGCCGATGTCCACCGATGTCGGGGGTTTTGTGAGCCGACGTTAAGTTACGTCGATATTGTGTAATCTGACGTTTTTTTCTGAATGACGTCGGGGTGTTAAATGGTGTTGGGAAACGTATGAGCCGACGTCAAACTTGTCTATTTATTTATGAAAACATTACCAGTCATTTTTAGGTTGGACTTCTTTTGGGTGAACGTTTAATGGGTGGGTGACGTTATAAGATTTTTATTAGTGCACGGACATTAATATGCTTGAACAAAATTATTTTCTATAGTAATAACTAAGTTTCTATCATAAATATGTAATTGTAATTCTTGATTTGGTTGTTGAGTTTTATTTTTATATATTTGGCTTCCTTGTCCATTTTTTTATTCTCTAAAGACAATATAATTTTGTTAGAAATGGTTGAGTAGGATTTAATTGCATTACATGGGTATATATCATATCCATTATAAGTATTCTTTTGTTGATGATTGGTAATTAAAAAGTAACATAGAAAATTAAAGGGAAATGGATATTTATTGTGTTTAGGGAGGGATGAAAGAGATGTGTCATATTTCATACGTCATTCCAACCTTGAGAAGTCTGTTGCGGGGGATAGCCATGGAACTCTGGCCTTGTCTGAAGTTCTTTCTGAAGAAACTGTACACATAATTGACAATGATCTTATTGATGATGGAGGAGTTTGGGTGAGCCACAACCTCTGCTTCTGCCAGCATGTACACCACGCCTTTCTCCGATGCTTTTTCAATGAATTTGAGTTCCTCTTCAGCTCCATGGATGGGTGGGGCAAGGAAGTTAGCAGATGACTTGGTGCCACTCCCCCCTAATGATCGAATGGAGTCAGATGAGGCCGATGCTGATTGATTTGGGATTATTTTGCTGGAGGAACGATGTGCTTCCCTCTGATCACTGCTTTCAACCACTGCTGCTTGTTCGATTGCATTTCCACTTCCCTCCACCTCCACCTCCACCGTATAATAGTTCTTTTCTTCAATGAATGCCTTTAAATTTTGTATCAATTGTGACTCAAACTCTGCAGGATCTCCAACCACATCATTGTAACCATGCCTCACAACACAACGAAACACTCTGTACTCTCTTGGCTCCACTTGCCGAAACAAGAACCTCTCCTCCGATGCAACACTACTCACCGGAATAGCTTTAATAGACACAAACACAAGAATTGAATGGACAGATGGGATGCTACCTATAAGGTGTGGGAATATGGGGGGAATGCCTTGCACCAGCTCAGAATACAAAAGCCCAATTCCTGGCACTCGCCTTACGTCTGGGTTGTTTGCTAATTCATTCAGATATGCGCTTGATACCTTGTTTTTTAACTCAAACATGTATCTTTCTTTGTGCACATAGTGCCAGGTTCCCATTACCGTCGTCAGGAACATAGCTGATACAATTGGAAAATACCCTCCTCCTGTGAACTTGGTCAGTTGAGATGATAAATAAACTAATTCAACGAAACCGAATCCAAAGAAGAACAAAGCCACACGCCACAAACTCTTCTTCCATAAAACAAGCATTATCAGCGAAACCAGAGTTGTTGAAATCATCATATCACCAATAACTGCAATCCCTGAATACATCCAACCAAACATATATATATGTATATAAGAATCACTTTTCCCTCATCCTTTCCTAACATAACATAACATAACATAACATATATCAATAAAATTATTATTTACCATATGCATGACTAATGTTGTCTGTGGTCTTGAAGGCAGCACACACCACAATACATGCGATCATGAACATGTAGTTGACTTCAGGGATATACACCTGACCCTGATGATTGATGGAAGTGTGCACCACCCTAACCCTTGGAAAACAACCTAGACTTAGTGCCTGGGATATGATGGAGAAAGCTCCTGAAATCATTGCTTGGCTAGCTATGATGGCCGCAGCAACAGCCACAACAAAAGTTGGCCAATATAAGGGACCTACATGTTATTTTTAATTATTAATTAATACAAATATACAAGGAGAAATCAATTTATTAAATGTGTTACTTGCTTAAAGTTACGTACCTGGAATGCAATCATAGAAAGTATTAGCTACATTCTCAGGAAACTTCCTCAAATATGCTGCTTGCCCAATATATGCAACCACTATTGATGGACATGTAATGAAAGAAAAGCTTATCTACAACACATTATAATATTGCATCATCAATTACAAACAATTGTAGCTCGAAACAATTTTTGTTAAGAAATTAACCTTAATAAAAAACATATCTACTTACTTGAATGGCTCGTACATTAAAGTGGCCCAAGTCAGCAAACATAGCCTCGGATCCTAAAATTACATATATCTTAGTTAAAATAAAAAAGGTTGAATAATTTAATCGAGAAACATTAAGAAGAGATATTAGTCACCTGTTATGCATAAAAAAACTCCACCAAGTGATAACCATCCATTCTTTCCATTCCGTTTGAAGTAATCAAATATATATTTTGGATAAAAGGCACGTAATACTCCAATGTCATATTTGAACAAGTTGTAAAAACCAATTCCACCGATGAACATAAACCACACCAAAATAATTGGAGCAAATGAAAACCCCACTTTATCAGTGCCGAATCGTTGAACAGAAAATAGGACTACCAAAATTGCTATTGTGATTCCCACAACAGCATCTGAAAAAATAGAAACAACATGCACACATTGAAAATGACATAAGCACATTTGAAAGAAATTGAAAGGTAACATGGTAAGACATTGATGACACACCTTGACCTAATGATTTACTGATCCCACTTACAGCTGAAAGAACTGCACGACATTAAGCAATATAGTAGTATGAGAGGAGCTTAATTGTTTAGAAAATTTGTTGTGAGATTAATTAGGAAAAATTAGAAATATAAGAAATTTGGGAACCTGATATTGATGGAGTAAGAATCCCATCTCCTATAACCATGGAAGTTCCCATTATTGCAAGAAAGACAAGTAGAACTCGTGCAGTATAACTGGCCTCGAGTTTCTGCTTTAGGTTGTGGGCCCGTTTGACCTGACTAGATGGGGTTTCTAGTTTGTAATTAGAAAGCTCCCTATCCTCTGGTTGTTCATTTGGAATCAAACTCATTTTTAAGTGTCTACATATCAACGAATACAGTGCAAAGGCTCCACCTGTAAAATTAAAATTCACATAATCAATAACTTACTATAACCATTTTAAATTCAATACACACATTTTATCTGATAATAAATTTGGCGTTAATTATAAAAATATCACTGCTCTATTTTTCAAGACAGGTATAACATTTTAGCAAAAGAATAATGACATATTTCATGTGATTTTTCAATACCAAGGAATAATATTAATAATTATTTACTATATTGTAGTATTAGTCGTTTATTTGATTTATTTAGTTTAAAAATGAAGTTAAAATAATGAAGAACAAAAAATTATTGAAAATGGGTTTGAAAAGTATTTTTCAAATAACATTATTGAATATGATAAAAAACAATTATTTATATATATATATATATATATATATATATATATGTATATATATATATATATATATATTATTTCACAGTTATTGTTTTTTATACACTTGAGGTAAAAATAAATAAAAAAATTGTTACAAGAATGTTAATTAAATGTATAAAAAATAACAACAAAATGAATAACATGTATTCATCTTATTATTTTGTTTGATTAGTTTTGTCATAAAAAACAAAACAAAAATGGATTTTATAATATTAATTATAGGATTAAAATGTTTTTATCCTTAACTTTCACAATTAAAATTGGAATTATACTTCATTGTTCTAAACATGGTTTAAATGTGTTTCATGATAACATTTCAGCTAGTATTGAAACGGAAATATGTTAAAGAGTATAAACAACTCAAATGCTATATCATGAAATGTGTTTTTGAAGCATCAAATCAACTTAACAAAATTTAGTTACAAGGATTAAATTCACACATATCTAAAAATGGATGACTAAATTAAGTCAAAATTTTGATGATTAATTCCAATTTTGACGAAAAGTTAAGTGACAAAAAACAGGGGCAGCTCAACGGTTTAGGAGACCTAAAGCAAACTTAGAAAATGAGGCATTTAATTTAAAATTTATTTTACGAGCTTCTTTTATGCAAAATTATTTATTAAATTGTCATAATTAATTTCATTTAACATTTGTTTCTCAAAAGATAATGTTTATCTTAAATAAGTTGTTATTATCTTGATCTTTGAAAAACTCCTTGCAGTTGAAACAACTGACAATAGAATTGTTAACATTATTCTATAAGTTATATATACATTTGAAAAAAAAATCTTTTTATATAATTAACAATGTCAATTAATTTATCATTTTTCAAACCTATAATTTCCTTTAAGATATATAATTTTTAAATTAAATCAAATTCATCAATATCCAACGAATTATCATGTTTTAAAGATTTTTCAAGATCTAAGCATTTTTCTTTCATAAACCGTAATACATAAGAAATTTGCTCTTTTTTGTTAATAGCTCTTTTTTTTATTCAATTAAAGTTTAATTCTTCTTTTCTTTTGAGTTTTTGAATAATCTGATTATAATTTTCTAGTTGACATATCTATATATTTTTATATGAAATAAAAAATGATAATATATAAAACACTACTAAAGATAAATATATAAAATAAATGAATTAAAATAATAAAATCTAGTTCTGGTTGTCAAGAAAATAAACTCTATGATAGACTTGAAGTATCTTGAAGTCTCAAGTCTCTTTTTCGTTCTTAAGTCTCAACTTTCTCACAAACTTGTAAAGTTGTTTATTTTAAGATTAATCATTAATACAAATTAAAAAAAAATATTGTTATTCTGAACTCGATAGTAAGTCTTTTTTTTTCCTAAAATTGAATTATCTTTCTATAGAAAAATGAATTTTGAATTATGTTCCAATTAATCTATAATCCACCAAAAGATTAAACTATAATCTAATTAATAGTTTTGTAAAAAAATTCAGTTTCTCCTCAAGATATATGCAAAAAAAAAAATCTCTCAAAATCCGTAAATCTAAAAGTACTGAAAAACAAAACTAAGTAAAAGAAACACATTTCTAATTCTAATACAAATCCAAAACAGAATAAAAATAACAACAACACAAATAAAAAAAATAGTAACAAAAAATGAGGATGAAAAAATTGGTACACAAAGACAACATGAGATTCAAGAGATTTAAGATATATAATTTGCCAAAAGCCTAGAAAAAAAGACTATTAGAAGAAAATAAATTAAGGAGAGGTAAGAGAAATCTTAGAGAGATAAAAGAAGAAAATAGAATTCAGATTTATTATAAGAGAATAAAGATAGCTAATTCATTCTCTTTTTTGTAAACAAAATTATAATTCACTAAAAGGATATTTTAACTCATTATAATTACAATTTTTACTACCAATAAAAATTAACATACACTAATAATAATTTAGTTAAATTTTATTCCTAAATGTAATCTTATAATTAATTTAATAGAGCTATATTAGTAATAAAATATTTTTGTGAGGCCTTTTTTATCTTAAACATAATTTTATAATTAGTTTAATAGATATATATTAATTAGTATTAAAAAAAATTTGAGACGATTTTGTCTTTAATATAATTATATAATTAATTTATTAAAAAAATATTAGTTGTAAAACAAAATAGACCTTCTTATGCTTGAGGCCTAAAACAATTGATTTACTCACTTTACCTTTAGTCTATTATGACCAAAAATATATTTAACCCATATATATATATATATATATATATATATATATATATTACAAAATATAAGCATAATATTTGATATTTCATTACTGCTAAAATTGGATTTTTTTTTTCTAAAACGTGAAGAAATAAAAAAAAATAAAATAAAAGGACAATACCTCTGTCAAAGAAAAAACAAAAGTCTTTTGTTAAAGTCGATAACCGATCCAGGTTTCAGAAAAGGACAAATTTGACACCAAAACCAAAGCAAACCGATCTGAGTTTTGTTTGAGTTCAAAATTGGACTACTCTCTTTCATTTGTTTAGTGTATATTGTAGTGTTGAAATTGAAATATAATGAAATAAAGAATAAAGAAGGAATGTAACAGGAAGTGATAGAAGAATGTGAAAGAAGATTTGAACATGAAGAAAGAAGTAAGTTAAGATACATGTTTAAAAAGAATGATACCGTTGCCATTGTCGTTAGCCCACAATACGATGAAGACGTATTTGATCATAGGTATGAGGAGGATGGTGTAGATGATAAGGGACAAGACACCCAGAATATCATCGTGATGCTTGATTCCATTGTTGAAGGTGCTGGCATATACGTAAAGGGGTGATGTCCCAATATCACCATATACAACTCCTATGCTTTGAAATGCTAAGCTAAGAGTTATTCTCCACCCCAACTGTTCAAATAGTAAATAAAATGAGTACAAGTTTTCATAAATTATGAACTGAGATGCGTGTATAAGATTTATACCTTGTGAGGGTTGTGTGTAACCATAGAAACTCTTCCAGCCTCTAAATTCAGAGAATCTATGCGCCTTAGTTTTGCCCATGATACCTTTCGCTCTTTCAGCTTAGGGTTCTTCTCTGCCTCTGCTGTTACACCTGTTTCTGTTTCTCCTTCTGCTCCAGACATCTTCACTCTCTCCACACACTTGTCTTCTTTTTCTTCTTCTCTGGAGTTGGAGTTGGAGTTGGAGATGTTCAAGTCGCGTTCCTTTGCACTAGTTTTTATAGGCGCACAAGTCAGATCTTGATACCCTCTTGCTCATAATATTATTTTATCATCAATAATTGTACTCTTTTTTTGTTTAATCTTTAAACTGCGCCTCCCTCACGAGCTCTTCAGTTGACTTTTAAGGTTCTTGTTATTAGGTATTATGAAAAACACTTACTTGTTTACTTTCATTTCTAATTATCAATTATTTCCACCCAAGTTTAACATTTATTCATTCAATTATTGCTGGCTTTACTTGAATTTTTTGCATGCGTCACCACGGTAGAATAATGTGTCTTTTTTTAGTTCATTTACAATATGTCTATATCACAGAATGACTTTAATGCTAATAAATTATCAGTATAACGTTAAAACTTTTTAATTAACGTATTTAATGGTATATTAATACGATAATTAATGAATGGATATCGTGTTGAAAGAGAAGTGTAGAAACGTTAATGAGATAAAATTAAAAATACTTTAAAAAATAATTAATGAGAAGTGTATTAATACGATGAGTTATGTGCTGACCGTTTCTTTAAACTTGTTATTTGTTGGTAAGTTTTAATTGAGTTTAGTGTCTAACTGTTATATGTGTTTAAACATGTATTATGTATTGTATTAACTTAAATGTTAAAGTGTTGTAACTCATGATTTCTTATGTAAAACTTCTTTTGGATACTAGCTCTTTTGGGTTTATATATTTTTTCATATATGGTTATAGTTATAGTCATTGAGAGATTGTGGTTCCATGTGGTTATATGACATATAAGACCTTTGACACCACTTTTACACCAAAACCTTAAGACAATAGTGTTATGGACTTTTATTCTTATAGTGTTTAACTTTGCCTATTTTATCCAACGTGAGACTTTGACTCACACTTAGGCTATTTCCAACACTAGCATATCCTATGGTTTCTATGTTGTTTGGTTTTCTCTTGTTTTTTTTTCACAATAATCATTTAATTGTTTGAGCAGAAGAGAACATATGTGTGAATACTCCTTTAGATGAACAACAATGAAATTGCTTAATAGAGTTTGCTTCTGTAATGAAATTTAGGATTAGTTCGTTTTGAAAAACACTAAAGAGATTTTGATCTAGTTATATATATATATATAATTTATTTATTTTGGATAAATGTATTATAACTATCTATTTTGTTTAATAAGAATATTAATGTTTTAGTTAATAGTTTATATTATTAAATGAGATATTATAATATCTATTCAAAAACAAAGGACAAGATAAAAAATAAATTATCAAAATTAAAAATGAGTTATGAAAACACATATGGATTAAATTTTTTTCTTGTTCATAAAAAAATTATTATACAAAAATCTCATATAATAACAGAAAGTATTATGTTATAAAAGTAATATTTACTATCAAAATAAAATAAGAGAAATATTTTTTTCTTGAAGAATGGAACTCATGATAAACAAAATTGTAATAAGTTTATATTTATTTTCCTTTTTTCTTCCGATACAAAGAAAAAGAACATATGAGAGACTAAGAATGTCATAGACAAAGACACAAATCATATATCTTAATAATTATTTTTTTATTATATTTAATTTTATGTTTTATTATTTATTAACAAATTTTATAAAATAAAAATAAAATTTATTTAATTTTATGATTTTCATTATAATTCACCGAATTTGAAGATTTTGGAGAAAAAAAGAGCCCCGAATGATGCTCCGTTTCGTACAAATCCTATTATCATTAAACTTTCGGCATAGTGTGAATATTCTATTAGCATTGAGGTTATGTAAGTAGTTATCAATAAAGTCTATTAATATTCTAATTTATATTTTTAGTTCTAAAATATTTTATGAAATATATATTAAAAATATAATATAAATGATAGAAGAATATGCACAAGTCTAGGAGGAAAACGTTGGCACAGAGAAGTAAAATTAGAAAACCAAAAAAATACAAATGGTTTAGTTTTGAAAAATGAGTACTATTTTATTAAGTACATGTTATTAAAGAGTACTATTTTATTTGTTACATCCTTTCTCTTTTGGTGATGTGTGCGGTGGCACTAATTCGTATTATGAAATTCTTTCGAAAATAAGTATAATTTAAAACTACTATTATTGTAATAGTTTGCAAAAGTCAAGACATAAAAAAAATGGAGTTTGACGAAAATCACGCCAACTACTCGTTTTAGCGAGAGTTTTCCGTACTAACCAATAATACTCGTTTAAATTAAAATTCTAAAACTCTTCCAAAATTAATTAATTAAGCTTAGTAAAATATTTTAAGAATAAAATGTTACTTGATTAACGCTATAGCCAATTTAAAACAATTTCTGTAATAATGCTTTCTCTGTTTTAAGGATGTATGTAAATGAAGAAAGAGAATGCAGTTGTTTGGTTGTATAATATATATAATAACAATATTTTTATTGCATTACAACCACTTAAATTTTGTTTTATTATTCTTCTCTCCAAATTGAGAATGAATATTTGACTGACCTCGTTGCCTTTTCTCTTTGTTTTTTATATCACATAGGGAGAAACATTTACTTTATCCTTCCTCTGTCCTATTCTATAGTTTTTCTTCGTTCCAAACAAAATTTATTGATACGTTTGGTTCGGAAAATAATTTAAAAATAAGAAAAGAAAAGGAATATTTTTTTTATATTTTAATAAAAGAAACTGAAAGATAAAAAATACATAAAATAACACATATTTTTATAGAGATACACTGATTTACTAATAATTTTCTTTCGAACAGTAAGTTGTTTTTGCTTTTAAGTTTAATGTTAAAGTGAAAGGATTTAAAATCTTGTTTCTTTTGTTTCTTCCATTACTTATTCTACATGAAACCAAGAAGAAGAAGGCATGCATATGTGTTCCCATTCCTTCTTTTATTAATTAACCCTTCACTGTTTTTTTCTTCTTCATTGATCCAAAAGAAAGGGAAAAAATTAAAATATAATTAATGATGTAATATGAATAAACACAAGTATAAAAATATTGTTATTATTACAACAATTGCGTGTTTGAATAAAAATAAAGCAGTGGAAAAACCTGTTCCATTCAGACATTCAAAATTGTTTTTGACTCGCACGTTATCATTTGAGGTTTTGTTATTCATGTAATTAATATTTGTTACAAAGTTTTCTTATCACTTTTTATTGTATAAAGGTATATAAATATAATTTCCTATATATTTCACTAGTATCTCCTCCGATCCAAAATAACTTGCTTAAGGTTATGTGTCAGAAGCATTTAAGAAATAAAAATAATAATATATTTTGTTTAAAATATTATTATTTAATGTAACATGTAGACGTGTTTTATTAATTGTTGGGTTATTTTTAAATATCCTCGTAAATTTTAAATATAATTATTTTTAAAATGGTGTGTATATAAAAATAATAATTAAATTTGAAAGTTACTATAAAATTTTGGAGCTCCAGCAGTAGTAATTTATTTAGGTGTGTGGAATGGAAAATGTATTATTTTGGGAGTGATGTGATGAATTAAGCATTAAGAATTTAGGAGAAAAGAAATAAGACAGTGACAATTAAAATCATAATAGTTGGATGCGCATGCTGGTAGATGTGGTGGACAATTTGCTTGGTAAAGTCAGAAAGTATTCAATTTTTTACTAGACCACTATACTTTTACAAAATACAATTTAATTTCGTGAAGAAACATCTAGGTGTGTTCAAATATGGCAAATATGCAAATATTTTTAAAGTAATTTTTTATTTCACTGATTAGTGTACATGTTATATAAGGGAAAAACAAATTATTTTGTATATAACTTGTATAGTTTACTTTGTTAAAATTATATATAATTTATTACTTGTAGAGAATATGTAAAATTATTTTTAAAAAGAATGTGAAGTGGCATTAAAATTTTAAAAGTTTGTTGATTGCCTATGAAGCGTTTTCCTCAGCATTTATTTATGAAGCGTTCTCCTGAGCATTTATTTATGAAACGTTCTCCTGAGCATTTAATTTATATGAAGAAATATTTAAAAGAATAATTGGACCACAATAGATTTTTCCGCCTTCAAAGTGATTAAATATGAGATGTGGGATGTGACAACACATAATCAAATATAATTAACTATATCTTTTAAAATGTAAAATTTTTAGTTTACTGTATACTTTTATAATGATATGTGATTTAATAATTATTTTACATTTGTATTATAATAAAAGAAAATAAAGAAATTTTTTATTCATAAATATACAATGCTAATTTGTATTGTTTATAATAATCAGATGGTAAAAAATATTAATAAAAATGAATAAATTATTAATAATTAATTAATTAATTAATCTAAAAGAATATTTAACTTTTTTCTTTAATTTTTTTATTCCGTCCACTAAACAACCTCTTTTTCTGTTGTTTTTTTAACCTACCTTCTTCCCCTATTACCAAAATATGTTTTATTGTAATATACACGAGCATTATTCGTTTTCATTCATAAGAAAAGAAAAACACACTTTGATCTTAAGTATAATTAATATTCAACTAATTTTACTTCATTTAACAATATATTCAGAAAATATGTCACCTTTAATTAAGGTTTAACTTTCGTACATCATCATAATGGGTATATTTTTACTCATAATTGTTTCTTTAAGTCTTTAAAAATATGGAAATTAATCCTCTAAAGTTATAATTATCTTTTTAGTCCTTAAAAACACATCTAAAAAAGTTAGTCCCAGAAGGTGTTGGTAATTTTCTATATACTCTAATAATATTGTTGTTTAGGTGACAAGTGTATGATTTGCTACGAACGGTTACATATATGATTAACGAATTCATAGTAAATTATCAAGAGAGGTATAATTGGAGATGTTTATTTTTATATCCATAGAAGGCCATGCTTTTTATACCTTATAAGCAATGAAATTGAAAGAAAACAATTATGTTTTTTTAAGAGTAGTTTTTTTATATGATTTTGAAAGACTATTCAGCAAGAGAGATAGATGGATGATGGGTGGAGAAGGAAAGAGAGAAAGAGTGTGGGCATTGTTGTTTGAATGTTTGTGAGTGTTGTGTATCTGTTGGAAGATGCATGGCCACGTGTAGGAGACCTCATTAGTCATCACAAACTAGTCAATTCTGTGAGCACGAGGAAAGAAAACAGAACAACAACTCCTTCTCTTGTTATGTTATGACACAACATTCCACAAGCTATCTTCCCATACTTCTAAATTGACGGCTTTTTTGTACTACTACTACACTTTCTAACTCTCCTAGGATCTTCCATTTCTTTATAGACATTTTATTTTTTGTTTCGCAAATCACCCTCTATCTACTCTTGCTTTCTTAAATTATGTCCATGGATCTTGTATACACTTTCACTTAAAACATCATTCATATAATCATCAATTTCCATAATTTCAAGGTTCCCACTTTTCTTTTATCCATGTTCCAATTTCTGAAGTTGAAAACCCCAACAACATGTTTTATATGCGTACCTGTTTTAGCTAACTAAATTTTGATTTCTACTGGCCGTTGAACTAATTTATTGATAGTAGAGTTTTCACTAACAACTAACACTACTAGCTGTGAATTCCATGACCACAACCACAGTGAGAACAACTGATATGGAATTTTTTCCAATCCCTTCGAACAAAGGCTTTATCAGATACAACCAATGTAGGAAGTATCGTACGATCCACAATACAGATCGTACAATATGAAACGATTCAGGTCCCTGACGATATGAATCGTGAGTTGTATCGTTTTTACTCTTATATCGTACGATACGAGTCTGGATCGTGTGAATCATGATTCGATTCACGATACGAATTTACCCTAATTTGAAAACCTAGTTTTTCCCTCTACAGATTTACCCCCAAATGGAAACCCTAATTTTTCTCCCTTTATTTTTCGCACATTGAAACTTATTAAGGTTAGTGTGCTCGAAAACATGTTCTCCTCCTTGCCTCTCGTGATCACATCATCTCTATTTCTTGCGGTGGTCGCACAATAGTGCAGTGTTGGTTGTGTGGTGTTGCGGTGGTGGTTCCATATCATCTCATGCATGCCTTTGTTCGTTTGTTCAGTGGGTTTGAGCTTTTGCACTTGTAGTACAGTGGTCACATGGTGGTAAATCTTAGAGAGGATGAGGATGAACTATGAATTATAATTTTTTTTTAGGTTGTTTAGGATACAAGGAGCAAACACTTATTTTTTTAGATGGCTATAATGCATAATTTGTTTAGTAGCATATAACTATAATTGAAGGAATCTTATGCAGTGACCACATTGTATTTTGAAGGCGATGTTGTTGAAATTGTGAAACTCTGTGGTAGATACACATAGATACAACCACTCTATTTGATTAAGATTGTTTTGTTATTAATTTTCTCTTTACATATTTATCTATCTTATATATTTAAGTATAAACTACATTCT
>Ga0099823_1004628_pt1 | contig 13505 bp, 7 predicted proteins | sample CowpearedBW_FD_76831 | JGI IMG/M metagenome (GOLD analysis project Ga0099823, IMG submission 76831) | Root nodule microbial communities of legume samples collected from California, USA - Cow pea red BW | ecosystem: Host-associated > Plants > Roots > Nodule | place: USA: California | collected... | reverse complement strand
TTTATATTTTTTAAAAATATTTTAAATTTTATCAACTAGATTTCATTAATGTTTGCAAATTTAATAAATATTTTGGTTCTCATGAAATTTTATTTGGTATTCTAATCTAAAATGTAAACAATTATAATTTATTTCAAAGTATTTGATATTGAAGAAACAACTATCCTCCTAATATTGAATATTTGATAATATTATGTTTCCTTTACCGTAATTTTTTATTATTTTATAAAAATTAATTAAAATTAATATTGAAGTAATAAGGAAACGAGTACGAGTATGGGTACGAGATTATACCAGTTATTCGGTGGGGATGATGATGAGACAAAAGTTTGAAACCCGTTGGGTTTGGATATGGGAATGTGAATGAATGTTTTTTACAAGAATGAGTATAGGATAGCGAAACTCGTCCCCGTCCCGTCCCGTTGTCATGCCTACACATATGACTATTGAAAAACGATATTTAGACTTTTTACTTTATTACTTATGTAATTTGATACTCTTGCTAATATCTTGACAGTTTCTTATACAAACAAATATTTGTTTTTAAATTTTTGATCTGCTTCATAAAAGAGTACTAATATAACCCGATATTGAAGTAATAATTAAATAACATATTAATCTAAAATCCATACGTAAAAGTGTGACTTTACTTAATTACTACCATATTACATATGAATAATGTCCTTTCAAAATATTTCTGTCTAAATGCGTAAAAATTACATATAGATTCTATCTACGAATTTTGGACGCCAAACTTACATATGAAAAAAAATCGGTATATAGAAGCTAATCTGTTGATAACATTAGTATGAAAATAAAAAGTTACCAACGAATTTTAACTTATATGTAATTATTAGTAGGTAATTAGCAAATTGCTTGTAGGGAATATTTTGTGAAGGACTGTGTGCTACAATGTGCGTTGATGAATAAATTATGGATAAACCGTGAGATTAAAGTATATGATGCATCTTGAAGTTAATGATGTGTTTTTACGTTAGCTTACCCATCTATGTGTTCTATTTGTGTTTGATTGCGATGATCGTGATTTATCACTCGAGCAAATGATAATACATATATCGAAGAAGATGCACAACAATGAAAAGTTTTATGTGGTTTTTTTATCGGAAAACAAGGAGACATGTATTATTTTTATTACTTGGTGAATGATACCATTTTCTGTTTTATGTGTAGACAACGGTCTCGGGTGGCTCAAGAGTTTGAAAGGCCTAAAACAAACTTAAAAAATAAGGTCTTTTATTTAAAATTTATTTGTTGAGCTTTTGTGATGTAACATTATTTATTCAATTGTCATAATTAATTTCATTTAACATTTCTTCTTTAATAGATAATAAAGTTAGTCCATTTAAGTTTTCTTGAGACATTGTTGACACTGAAATTGTTAAAATCATTTTATCATTCTATAAGTTATATATGCATTTGGAAAAGAATATAATCTTTTTATATAATTAAGAATGTCAATTGGTTTATCATTTTCCAAACTTATAATTTTTATTAAGATATTTAATTATGAAAATAAATCAAATTCATCACTATCCAACAAATTATCACGTTTTAAAGTATTTTCAAGATTTAAGCATTTTTCTTTCAAAAATGTACAATCTAGTGACTTTAATTTTTTTAATACTACATAAAAAATAAAAAAAAATATCTTCTACAATATACAAAAGTAGTCAATTCTAAATGATTCTTGAAGAGATTTTACAATTTCATTTTCAATGTTTTCATGAAATATGTTTTCATCAAATTGTTTCTTTTTGCATCTAATATGTTTTTCACAAAACTTAGGCTTTTTTCCCTAAACTTGAATTATCTTTCATCATAAACTCCAATTTTGAATTATACTCAAATTAATCTATTATTCACCAAAAGACTAACTCCTAATCTAATTAATAGTTTTATAAAAAATTTTCAATTCCTCGTCAAAATATATGCAAAAAAGCTTTTTAAACTCGTAAATAAAAAAGTACCGAAAAATAAAACTAGGTAAAAGAAACACATTTCTAATTTTAGTACAAATCTAAAACAAAATACAAACTACAACAACACATATAAAAAGAAAAAACATACTAACCAAAAATGAGGATGCAAAATTGTACACATGGACAATATGATATTGAAGGAGTGTAATCTAAATGACTCAAGTAGAGAAGAAAGTAAGGAGAGATAAAATAAGTCACAAAGAGAAAAATAGATAAAAGAAGAAAATAGAATTATAAAAAAATAAAAATAACTAATCATTATCTTTTTCGTAAACAAAATTATAATTTACTAAATAAAGATTTTAACTCATTAATTATCATTTTAATACCAATAAAAATTAACATACACTATTAATAATTTAATTAAATTTTATTTTCAAACATAAACTTATAATTAGTGTAATAGAACTATATTAGCAATAAAATATTTTTTAAGATCTTTTTTTATTTCAAACATAATTTTATAATTAATTTAATAGAGATACATTAGTAAAAAATATTTTTAGACCTTTTTTTTAAAAAATAATTTTATAATTAATTGATTAATAGAAAAATATTAATAGTAATTTTTTTTAGATCTTCTTTTTGTCGGAAGCCTAAAACGAATAATTTTACTTATTTTATCTTTGAGTCGGATAATTATAAATGTTATGCTTTAGGTACGATCATTAGAAGATGAGTTTTATAATATCATTTTAGTAGATGTTACAATATACCTATTTTGTTTTTGCATTTTATGAAAATGATGTAAAATATCAGTTTCCAATAAACAGAACCTGGATGCGTGGATGTTATATTATATAGTTTATAGTGAAATTTTATTTATCACGTGGTAAATACTTCACATACTATATATAAAAAAAAGTGATATTTTATATGATTTTCACAAGTGGTGGAATGAAATAGGTATATATTTAATTTATAGATAAATCACAACTTTTAAAGTTAGTACAATTAAAAGAATATTTAATACTATTTTTATTTATTAAAAAGTTAATGTGTACTTAGAGTTGTCGATTATAATATTAATTACCAACATATTTATTGGAGTATTTGAGAATAGGTTTTATTATTGAAGTGGATTTCACGTGGAAAGAATTTTAAATTAGAACGTGCATATACAAAGTCAATTATAATTTTTTTTTTTTGTGACTTGTTGATTTTTGAATATAACGTATAAAAACTTAAAAAGTTGTGGTGTAAAACATTGAACGACTTATCTATTTCATGTTTACATAGCTATTATATATGTAAATTCCTTGAAGATGTTGAGAAGGAAAAAACGATGTACGAAAGAAAGTAGAAAGTGGATTTCATTGTCTTATGCGGCAGTGAAGTCTAAAGTTTATTAAATTTTGAGTTTGTACTTTTCACATGATGAAGACAGGACCTCAATATTCTTCTGCATCTTCGAAAAAGATGCAAATTGCATAAGCCATTTTTACAAAAACAAGTGAATCATACTTGCAAAAATAGCTTCATTCCATTTAATGAACTTACAACAGATACCAGAATCCAAGTATAATGCAACATCTACTCTTCTTCATTCCTGGTGAGAGGAATAGAAAACCTTCGCCGGCACAGAGAAGGAATGGTTGGACTTATATGGAGACGAAGAGGGACTCTCATTCTCTCTCCATCACCCCACAATGCGTATGCTTCTTCCCCATGAGCAGCATCATCACCAACCTCAAGCTCCTCTTCTTGCATCCTAAGATCCACAATGTGGCTTATAAGAACACAAACCAGGCTAGTAACAACCACATTCCAAACAATAATAAACCCTGCTCCAACTAACTGGTACCATATTTGCCTCATCCCTTCACCCACTGATTCCCCCTTAGAGAAGCTATAGATTAAGCCTGGACCATACTGATCATCGCTATACAATATTCTTAGAAGCCCGGGTTTGGCAAACACGCCAGAAAGAAGGCCCCCAAGAACACCAGCCACAGCATGAGTGTGAAAGACTCCTAATGTATCATCCACACTCTGAAAGAATGCTGATTTTTTGTGTAACACCATCATAGTGTACCATGGAATGGAACCAGACAAAGCTCCCATCAACACTGCTGCCCATGAATCCACCAAGCCTTTTCACAAACATAGGTAAAAAAAACAAGGTTAAAGAGGATGTTTTTACATGAAATAACACAACTAACTTTTGATCGGTTTGAGTGAGCATCATCATTGATCAATATACTACCTGCACCTGGTGTGATGCAAACGAGGCCAGTGATCATTCCCTGTACGGCTCCTATGACCGAGCTCTTGGTATATACCATCATGTCCAATGTAAGCCAAACCAGTAGGCTTGTTGCAGTACATAGATGGGTGTTGAAGATGGCCAACGATGCAATTTCTCCCACTTGGAAAGTAGCTCCACCGTTAAAACCTGTCCAACCCATCCACAAAAACCCTGCACCTCCCAGCACGTGAATTATGTTGTTTGGTGGAAAGTTTTGCCTGTCGTATGAAATTCTTGGACCAACCTGCCATTCATCCACACTTGTTAAGTAGCAAGTTTTTCTAGACTTGTGAAAGTGATAGTGTTGATAAAGATGAAGGGTTAGAAATTGAATGTACCCAATAAGCAGCTGTGAAACCTGCAATGCCAGAAGACAAATGAATGACGAAGCCACCAGCATAATCGATTATTTTTCCCTGGAGGAAGCCATTTTTGCCCCATATGCTGAATGCACCAACAGTGTAAGAGAACGTGAGCCACAAAGGAACAAACAACATCCACGCATAGAAGTTCATTCTCCCCAGCAAAGACCCTGCAAGCAACACAACAGTGATTGCGGCAAAAGCAAATTGATAGAACACGAAGTCAGCCATTGGAAAGTACCCAGCACTCGACTTCGCTAGCAGAAACTTCCCACTCAGAGCGTGGTTGGGCTTTCCCACGAATGGCAAAAGCTCACTTCCAAATGCCATGCCATGGGCCCATGAAACCCAACAAATGAGCACGCAAGCAAAGGCGTACAGGGCCATGAAGGCTGAGTTCACAGCCCATTTTCTCTTAACCATGCTGCCGTACAGGATGACAAGCCCAGGAACACTCTGAAGGCCCACCAAGGTTGCCGCCGTTAGTTGCCATGCATTATCTGCTTTGTTGTTCCACTCGGGAGATGCATCGCTTGGCAAAAGCGATGATGGAATGGGGAAACCATAAGAACTTGCACTCATGGTGTTTGAAAAAATTTCTCTGTGGTGGGATAGAGTTTGGAATATAAAAGGTGAGAAATTTTGGACATTTTTTTAAGGAACTTTTGAAATAATCGACTAGTTGTTGTTTCTTGTTGCGGTGATTCGACATCTGCTATAGACACACTAGATTCAATTCAAATTTATATTGTAAAAGGGCTAAACTCTAGAATCTTGAGTGAGGTGAAGTTTTGTAATTTTATAGTTTGCACTTGAGACAAGGGATAATAAGCAATTCACTTGTGACGTGAGGAGCATTGTTCTAATCGACTTCGTTTCCTGAGCAAGTTAAATTTAAGTAATAAATAATCATTGAAGACAAGAAAAATGACGCAATTGCAATAATTAAAGTAAATAAATTAATAGTTTAGCACAATTGTGTGAGTTGAGATGTTGTAAAGTCTTTTAACTTGTTTATTCTGGATGAAAAAACTCGAGGAAATATCTTTATTAAATTATTCTCTTACAACCAATAGCCAGCAAACATTTAAAGTATATTATAGTTTCTGTTTTTGTTTGTAATTACAATGATGTCACTATTATTCTTGTGATTATGGTTGGTTGTTTATTTAGGTACTTTAATTTTTTTTATTTTTTTTTAAATTTGAAGGGATTGTTAAATCGCTTGTATATCAATTAAAACACTCCAATCTTACCTATAATTAATTTTAATATTCTTTTGTCAATTAAACATAATTTGTTTTAAATCTATTGTTTTGTTTCAAATATTTGTACAGGAAATATTGACAATATTCTTTTTTATCTTTTTCATTTTCTGTTAAAAAAATTGAAAATAAAAATAAATGACATTTTTATAATTTACAGAAGAAAGTTAAAAAAGTAAACAGATAAGGATCGCTCATTTAACTACGTACTAACAATACTAACAAGAGACAACGATGTTGTATTCAGTTGGGTTTTTTTTTGACGGATAGGAACCGGATACTATATCAATGACTTAGTTTTCAGGGGATTAAATGAAATAAAATAAAAATAAAAACAAAAAGAAAAAGAAATTGGAAAAGAGTTATAGGTAGTTTTTAGTTTTTCATAAGCAGAACGTATGTATTAAAATTAATGAATATTCAAACTCCTACATAATAATCAAATGTAATACCAGACATTCAAATAAAGCACAGCCTATTAATAAAGAAAATAAAAAATTTCTTATTATTAGGGATTAACGAAATGAAAATTGTAAAAGATTCATCACTTTTTTTTTATGGTTTTTTCCACTAAAGATAATATTATTGTTGAAAGGGGAGCTACTTCAACTCATATAAATATAATTTTCATGATGTCCAAGTCTACACATAATGTGAATTACTAGTTTAGAATTAGTCTTGTTTTGTTAGCTTGTGCATTAGGGTGTTAGAGTAAAAATATCATATGTAAAACAAGCTTGCATTGAGTTGTATTAATCATCAAATTCTTGCATGTGCATTCATAAATCGATTAGCTACTTAACTAATAGATTAACTGAGGGTACTGCACTAATGCAGTGAAAACACACTCACGATAATCTATTAGGTAAATTCCTAATCCATTAATGACTGCAGAGAACTCTGTATAAGACTAATTTCTGAAATCAGTTTTAAGAGTGAAAAATTACAAAATTACTGAGAAACATTCTGAGAAACTGTCCTCTGAGATTTACATAGTTCCTAAACATTCTTGAGAGATCATTCAAGTAAAGATTCAAGGAGATTGATGGTGGATTCAACCTTGATGGGTCAAGCTTAAATCTAGGAGCAAATTGACAAATATGCACAACAATAGGTGTATTCGTTTCTTGATTCTTTCTGATTGTATTTTTGTTCATAGTTGATTCACTGAGTAGAGTGGAGGTCTATGTGCAATTGTGTGAATGCATTGCTCTTAAGGGGGAGTTCTTGATTTGTAGATCAAGCTCCTTAGTCTTTAGGATCTTGAATTATATAGATGCTCTTGTAATTTTTGGATCTCTATTGAGTTAGTAGAATCCTCCTAAGTGGGTTTACTTAGGAGAAGATTGGACGTAGATTCATCTTTAATTGAACCAGTATAAACTGTTGTGTTCTTGGTTTCTCTCTTCTCTTACATCTTTCTTAATTGGTTTACATAGTTCATTAACAGAGAACTATAAAATTGGTTAATTGAGTCATAAGGGTTAAAGATACTTTCAAGATTCAATTTAACCAAGTAGAAAACTCAATAACCAGTTCAGATCCCTTTCTTAGTTGGATTATATTAGACAGATGTGATTTAACAATTATTAATTCCAAGTGTAAACCAAACTACACTCATCTTAAGAATAACTCAAGAATTTAGAACGTCTATAGCAATATAATATTTTTATTTATTAATAAAATAATTTATATTTAAATATATCATATTTTTATTTAAAATTTATTTTTTCAATATTTTTAATACAAAATTATTTATTAAATTATCATAAATTTATATAACTTTTTTTTAGATTAATTATTAATAAAATAAGTAAAATAATTATTGTTGTTTTCTACTGTACTGTGTATTCACATTGAGGTTGAATCCTACAATTGCCATGATAATGTCCTGATCTCAGTTTGAGAGGTAGATGAAAACTCCTTCGATTAAATTATAATATAAATGGAACAACTCTCTTCTTATTAATTGATTTTGCAGGATATAGATACATAAAGTCTAAGAGATACCAATATTGGAGGTGTTCGAAAGAACGTGTAGCGAGAACTCCTCTGCATTCATATTCTCAAATGTTTAAATCATCTGATATATTTTTAAAATAAACATATATGCAAAGATACGTGCATATCTCATATACATATATAATAGGTGTATCATGAATTAAAAAAATAATTAAATCAAACTAAAATTCATTCGTAAAAAAATAAAAATATTTAATTATTGTCTTTTTCTATAAATAAAATTATAATTTATTAAAAAAAATTGTTAACTCGTTAAATATTATTTTTAATATTATAAAATTTAACAAACATTCATAATAGTTTAATTAAATTTTATTCTCAAACACTCACAAATTTAATGAAGGTATATTTATTCTAAAAAAATATATTTTTTGGAGTTTTTCTTTTTCTTAAGCCTAAAAACAAGGCTTTTACATGTTTGAACCTTAAGTTCACCCTGCTCACCATACCGAAAAACCTGTTGAAGAAGGTATGAACGGTTTCATATTACCAAATATCCAACACTATTAATCTTTTTCAAGTTATCTTCTATTTGTACCTTTTATATATGTAACATCAATCTTCATGAAAAAATTTGGGAAGTTAGTTCTCCAAATGCTTCTACAGAAATATGCGGGCAATCTATAAAGATGAAAAGAAAGTTTTATAAAATATTAATAGAGTTTTAAAAAATTTCGTAAATAAAATTAATAGATATTTATAGAGTCATCTAATAATTTTATTAGTACTAGAAATACATAATTTATCGACGGAAATTTAGTGAGAAATAAAAATTTGTTAGTAAATTCAAATTATTAACAGAATTAGTGATAAAATGTGACAGTAAATGAATCCAAATTTATCTAAAGATATATTTGTTAGTAAATTCAGTTGTTAAAATGTGAACTGAATATCTGTCAATAAATTTCGTTGATAAGATTGTAATAAGTAGTAGAGGAGGTAAGGTGGGCTTGGCCCGGTTGGCCAACTCATAGGCCTGACAATAATATGTGGGACGGGCCGAGATTTTGAGCCTGTTGGCCTACATAGTTTGCAGCCCATGCAGACTAGTCTGCGGTCCGTATAAAAAAAATTTGCACTTGTGTATATGAGTTACTTTCCTTATGGACTTCTTCATGAACGTTCCAAATTCTTGTATCATTGAAAAAGACAAGTATTATGTATTTTTTAATGTACTAAACTTTGAAGAATAAGTCAAATAATGAATATGAATATGATGAAAATGTTGAATTACCAATTTATTATCTACCTTCTCAAAGTCTTTGTTTAATTTTGTGAACTTGTTAAAGTTTTCAAATTTGTTGAACATTGAAAGTTTTATCATAATTATAAAAAAATGGATGATCTCACGGACCAAGTTCGGGTCGAGACGACCCGCATTGCCATCTTTGAAATTATGAGTGATATGAATGACTTTGATAAATGAGAGAAAATGATACCACAAGGAAACATGAACTTAGTTTTTAAATATTAGTGTTGGTCAAATTTGACATTATTAACATTGGTCAAACTATGATGCAAACGATTAGATTTTTTAAAACAAAACTAAATGTTGTACGATTATTTTTAACTTTTTGAAATAAATATTTTTTTTAGTATCAGATTAATGTCGACCAAATCGGACACTAAGTTTATTTTTAAAACAAAAAAAAAATGAAAAACTCATAAAATTATTTTAAATTATTTATTAACGAACGTTAAATAAAATAAATATTAAAAAAAATAAGGTTAATGTCAGCACACTCACCTTATTTAATTTTAACATTTATATTTGTTTAAGCAAGCGTTAAGTAGTTAAAATAAACAAGGTTAACATCGATTTAGCACGCTAATCTTATTTATTATTAATATTTTATTTATTGAAGTTCACATTGGCTATATGACCCTGACTATAAAAAAAAACTAAAATAAATATTAAAAATAAATAAGATTAGGGTTAGATGTTGAAATTTCATGACTCTAAACAATTTTAGAAATATTTCGTCAATATTCTTGTATTGAGGAAAATTGGCTGGATGTCAAAGAATATTAATGCATTTTCTTCCTTTTGCATGTCACATAAGATTCTTTGCATTTCTTTAATAGTAAACAATCATTTAAATCTTCATATTATTTACAAGTACCACAACACTTTAATAAGATTAAAATCCTCTATTTCTTCTTCAGTGCTACTTTCATCAATTTATTTTTAAATAGTGATAGCCTACATGTTTCACAAACCCTCAATGTAGCAAACTCATATTTTTACGATACACAATCATTAGGGTGTAAATGTATTACATTATACTCCAAACTCATTGGACATAATATATTTTCATCTTCATAGTTACGATTAGGTGATGTGTTATGTTTTTGAAGCATATCTTTCAATAATTCCAACAATTCAATGAAACTTTTATAAGTTCATCCACTTATTGTTTTTAAATTGAATAATTTTAAAGTTGTTGACAATCGACTATCGACTAAAGTAAGTACATCATGGGTACAATTATTGCTTTAAATCAAACTTCAAAGAATCATACACATGAACTAATTCTAAGTTTTTTTTCATCAACATCACGTATCTTGTTCTCTAAACGATCATTCACCTCTGCTTCGAAAGTTTTTGTTGTTTTGGAAATAGCAAGAACATATAATATTTCTTTATGCAAATTGTATAACTCTTCAATATGTTAAAAAAGAACAAATGATAGTGTATCTCCCTTAAAGCTTGATATATTTGATTGAGACAATGAGCATGAGGACAATAAATTGTTCCATTGATAAGTTTTCCATTTTGGTGAGCAAATTGCAAGAACTTGTCAACTTCCTTCTCATACTTTACACTAATGCGATGTACATTCATTCAACTCCTTTCCATAACTATGTACTTTGCAAACTCCATCTTAGCACCACATTCAATATGAAGTTCTCACTTTTTAATAGAATGTGAGACCTTACCTATTCAGGAAAATATTTTCCATAATTTTGTAAGATTTACGACAACAAAAATCTATTATCTTAAATGTGATAAAATTTTGATAACATTTCGCATTGATCTTCAAAATACAAGAAATGAAAATCATACTATATCACAATCAAATACAAACTCAAAGAATAAAACAAAAGGTTTTGAACCATAATTTTATCAACTCTAAGCATAGACTTATAATCTGTATGTATTAATAAATTATGAAAATAATTTTTTCAAAGTCTCCAATTGAACAATTCAACATTTAATATAAATGACTAATATTTAATTGTTTTACACTAAATAACAAAATCATGCAATATCGCTCAAACATATTCCAATAGCACATAACAATATTAAGGATGAGCAAATCAATTCAATGACATTCATCTATTTTTGTGATATAATATTCTAAAAAACATCTCAATATAAATTTTAAAAAACAAAGATGAAGAGTTAGACCATTATTTTTAACGACGAATGTCGAACCATAGTTCAATCAATTAAAACTCTATATTTCAAGACACTCACACAGATAAAAGAAGAACGTTACTTAGATCATCAATGTAAAAGTAAACAAGCTCGTGGAGCTACCACCATCGTTGGAGAAGAGATAAAAAATGCCAAAATCATTAAGAGAAAGTGAGGATGAAAAATGCATGGAAAGAAAGTATATGGAAAAAATATGTCAAAACGTCATGTAAAATAAGAGAAACTTTTAATAATAAAAATATCACTATGCATTTTTCATATTGAAATACTTATAATTAGATATTAAATTAATAATATAGAAATTTTATTAAAAATCTCTAATTGTGTGTGTGTGTGTGATCGGGAAGGTGTCATATACTCAATATGAATGTTTTAATAAAGATTTCTCTAACACACGTAATTTTTCCTTTAAATGTTGTAATGATGAAATATTTGCATTTATTAAATAATCAAATTATTATTTGTATGAGTTGTACCACCGTTTGGGGAAAAAAATCTCATTAAATGCTACAATGCTTAAATATTACATTTATTAAATAATCAAATTTATTCCATGTATGAGTGCGACTAGAAATATTAAATCTGTCAATTAATGTTTCCATATTTTGAGAAAAAAAAAAGTCAATGTATCAAAAGAAGATAAAACATAGAGAACATGAAAGAATAATAAATAAAGTTGATCAAACCTATGAATAATAAATAATATACATATCCAATATATCAAATAAGTTTTGACTTCTTATAACCGATATAACTTGCATATCTTCACTTTATTACCTCGCATTTATTTTCTTGAAAGAGAAAAAAAAAATCTAAAGAGACTCGGTGAATAAAGAAATAAGAAATTAAATTTTAAGTGAAATAAATCTTTCGTATTGTTATTTTCTTAAAGATATACAAAGGATATCTGTCCAATTTTGCTTTAAGTTAGGGGTGGGCATCGATTAGATTTTTAATGATCCAATCCACATCCATTTTAGATCCAAATAATTGGATTAGATTTTTGACCTAAATCTATTTTTTTAGCAAAAGTAGTTTGGATTTTTTTAAAATTCAGATCCAAATATTTGGATCAAAATTTAAATCCAATCCAAATATTTGAATCAAGTTCAAAATTCATAATCCATTTTTTATAAAAGAAATTTAAGTTGAATTTTTTAAAACTTGTGTCATTAAGGCCCGGATGACCCGGATGGGCCCGACGACCCGGACGGGCCCGACGACACGGACGACCCGGACGGGCCCGACAACACGAACAGGCTCGACGACAGAAACGGGCCGGACGACCCAAATGGGCCGGACGACCTGGACAAGCCAAACAAGCCAGACGGGCCAGACGACCCGAACGGACCCGTCCAAACAGTTGGGCCCAATCGGGTAGTCGGGCACGTTTGAGTCGTGGGGCCCTTCCGAGTACGTCAAGTTCGTTAGGCCCGTCTGGGTCATCTGACCCATCTGGGTCGTTGAGCATGTTCGGGTCGTGGGGCCCATCCGAGTCATAGGGCCCATCCAGGACGTCAAGCTCGTTTGTGTCGTAGAGCCTGTCCAGGTCGTAATCCCCGTCCAGGTCGACGCGCCTGTTCGTGTCATCGTGCCCATCTGGGTCGTAAGGCCCGTGTAGGTCGTCAGACCCGTCCGGGTCGCCGGGCCCGTCCAGGTCGTCCACCCCATTCGGGCCCGTTCGGATCGTTGGGCCCGTTCGGGTCTTTGGGCCTGCCTGACTCGTTCGGTTCTTCAAGCCCGCTTGACCCATTCGGGTCATCGGGCCCGCTTGGCCCGTACGGGTTTTCGAGCCCGCTTGGCCCGTTCAGATCTTCAAACCCGCCTGGCTCATTCGGGTCTTCGGGCCCACCTGGCTCATCAGGTCATTAGGCCCTCCTGCCCCGTTCGGGTCATCGGGCTCACTCGAATTTTCCGGATCGTTGGGCTCGATCGACTCGTTCGCTTTGTCGAGCCTGTCTAGCCCGTTCATATCTTTAGGCCCGCCCAACCTCTTATGGTCGTCGGGCCTGCCCGATCCGTATAGGTTGTCGAGCAAGGCCTGTCCAAGTCTGAATTTAGCATAGTCCATCTTAATCTTTAGTCTAACCCAACTAAAAATTTAAATTGAAAATTTGGATTGGATTTTTTGGATTATCCACATTTAAAAATCTTGATTTATAAAAT
>Ga0099823_1004627_pt1 | contig 13506 bp, 8 predicted proteins | sample CowpearedBW_FD_76831 | JGI IMG/M metagenome (GOLD analysis project Ga0099823, IMG submission 76831) | Root nodule microbial communities of legume samples collected from California, USA - Cow pea red BW | ecosystem: Host-associated > Plants > Roots > Nodule | place: USA: California | collected... | reverse complement strand
TTCAATGTGTCTGACTTATCTCTTTTTTATGTAGACGGAGAATTTGATTTGAGGACAAATCCTTCTCAAGAGGGAGAGAATGATGGAGATGTGACAATAAGCAAGGACAAAGATCCATTTGAAGAACTCTAAGAACCTATGACAAGGTCTAGAGTAAGGAAAGCAAAAAAAAAAAGCCTTGTAGGAAATGTTGTCCATATTATTTGAATACAAGCTCAAGTTTAAAGGAGAAAAAACCAAGGTTATAAATTGCATGATGGCCCAAATGGAGGAGGACTAACGCGCCACATTGATGCATTTTCTTTTATTTAAATAAGGGTATAATGCTTTGTAAAATTGGCTGACCAAATTATGTTTTGAGTTAACCAATTAATGGGCTTTAGTTTTGCTTTAATTTCAAGTTGTAATAAGGGTCCATTTGACAACTTAAGAACCAGCCTTTGGAAGACCAAGAGGACATTTGTTGAATACTTTTGGATGACTTTTGACTGCCACAATTTCAGTTAGAATCAACCATTAAGTATGGACAATTATTAGCTTGAGTGGATTATTATTAGCTCTAGTGGGATATAATGACAATCAGTGGGTCTTTTGTAATTCTAATAGTTAAAGCTCCTATATAAGCTGAACTATTTTTATCAATGAAATCAAGTTAAGTTTTGTTCAGAAATTCTCTTATCTATCTAACAGTGAGAGTGATTCTCCTAGTTCTTAAGTGATTCAAGAACCCTTGGCTGTATCAAAGTATTTTTCCATCCTTTTTGTGTTGCCTCCTTTGGAAAGAGTGATTCTTTCCTTCCACTTTTATATTCACCTCTTATTTCTTTATTCTTCACCCATTTTTTCGAAAGAAAACCCAATTTTGCCCAAAAATATCTCGTGGTCATAACTGGTTCTAACCCTAAAGATCCTAAGTCAACCCTTGTGCAATGGGATTCACATCAACTTTTTTATATCTTGTGGCACCTTCAAGCATCAAATAAGCGAATTCCATCTTGTAATCACATCTAATCTCAAACCAATGCTCATATTTATGCCAACATCACTAACACATTCTTAGAATTTGAGAGTTCTTCCATCTGATGATTTAACATACTTAACACTCTCTCTAATATTATCAAGTGTTTTATCAACCACCTTTAAACCATCTTGAACTATCAAATTGAGAGTATGAGCACAACATCAAACATGAAAAACCTCACCATCACATTATAAATTTCTTTGAACACAAAGATGACTTTCTAAAATATCTTGTAAGGTATTATTAGTAGAAACATTGTCCAAGGTAATGGAGAAATTGTTTTTATCAGTACCCCCATTGCTTTAGGCAATCAAATACAACATTTCTAGTTCAACACCCGTGTGTAGTGGTTTCATTTGACAAAATTTAAGTATTTTACTTGTCAATTTCCAATTTTTAGTAACAAAGTATGCAGTTAGGCAAATATAACCCTCAAAAGTAATTGCAATCCAAACATCGGAAGTTAAACAAATTCTATTAGGAATTCTAGACATGATTTGCTTAACTTTATCATTTTCTTCAATGTATTCCTTCTCCACATCTAAGTATTAGGATTAATGTATTTTATCCACTCCCTGGTTCCTTCCTACTCAACGAAATTATATGGAAGATCGTGTTTAATTATGGCTCTCGCAAGTAACTTATGATGAACCTTTTGATTGATTTTTTATGTCCCAAACTTTCCTTCCTGATCAAGACTTAGATCCACATCTAAGTTTGCAATACTTCTATATGAATAGATATGCCGACTTAAATGTGAAGTCCCATAATTATTTTTGGTTTTAGGGTTTTTGCCAACTTTGTAGTTATGGCCATAATACTTACACAAAGCGTTTTCAATTCCATCCTTGTCTTTACCTATTATTGTGAAAAAATTTCAAACATTTGATATTTCTTTTTTTATTTGTGGCAGCACTTTTAGATGGACCACGAGTTTCATATACAAGATCATCATCCAAATTCAAAGGGTTACTCTTAGAGTGGTCCATATTTTAAAGTTATTCCACACAACTGCATAGAATATTTTAGCAAAAATGATTCAATCCTCATTGTAATGATTAAAATTGTTAGAGAATATAGGTGTGGCAACATTTATATTCTCCTAAAAATAGTTATGTATTTGATTAAACAAAGCTATCTAATTCAACCATGTGATTCTAGAACCAACTGAGCAAACAAACTAGATCAAGAATATTTTAAACAATAGAGAACTAGGCACTAACCTCAACCTTTGTATCAACAACCTCATGAAACATATAGGGTACCAATGAATTAGATCTTTGCTAGATTGTCCTAATTGCATGATTTGCTACATCTTGAAACTCACATAAGGTTTAAACTCACTACAAATATAGTATATAAACTCACTACATAATATAGTATATGTAAACTTTAGGTGAACACTTTAAAAGTCATGAATTCGTTTTGAGAAATCAAGCACCATAAGAAAGACTAACTGAACAAATTGCTCAATCATGCTCGAAATGAATTTAAATACCTTATAATTGACATTCTATAGTATAATAAACCATTTTATCATGCATATACTTTTTAATATTTTTCTTTCATGATTGAAGAAACTGGATTCATGAATGTCAGAAATAGAATTGATAATGAAATAGAAAGAAAATAGAAAGTAACATATTCAAATCTAGACAAACCAAAATGACCATCATATAGTAGGATTCAACCTTAGTAACACAATACACAATTTTAAAGGAAACAAAAATCAAACAAGTTATGAACATTAGTATCCCAAGATCCAAAAATTTGGGATCATGATATAAGAATATTATATCCATTACCAAGGTTTTTAACGTCAAAAGCAATAATAGTTGGTTCAAAACCATAAAAGTATAAGATTCAAAAGATCAAGGAGTTTATTGATCACTGTCAACATACTTCAACAACTGCATACAAACCTGCTTTTTGGTTAAAGGAAAAGTGGCAACTTTTATAAGAACTGTGAGCAATATAATTGCAAAACCATAAGCATATGGGACATGCAAACCAAAAAGCCCATCCTTGAGTATCTGAGAAATGCAAATTACTTTCGCTCGTAATTACTGGACAATATGTAGAGGCAAAATTAAATCAGTGTGAACTTGTTCTAGAAAAACTTTGAAACAAAAATAATTATCTAACTCACATGTAACGGTAAATCACAAGTAAGCTATGTCCTCGTGTTAATCATCGTAATACACTATAACTTTTTAATTTCATTCCAAGAACATACCTTAATGGCTACTTTCTGCCCCTTCTTGGCATAATCAATAGGTTTGTGGTTATTTTCAATGGAGGAAAGGTAACCAATATCAATGAACTCTCTGGAAGGAATGCAAATTGGAGTCCCGATCTGTCAAATGGACAAATATTAGATGCAACTTAAGGAATGAAAATAATTACCTTTGTGCATTGCACAAACATGCTTCATAAAATTAAACTAAATGTTGCTTGTAAAGGTCAAAAGTCACATTAAGCACATTTTAATGCTTCAAAGTGGCCAAATTTGTAGGGTGGAGAATAAGTAAGTTCATTCCATTTTCACTTTTCCAACACTTTTGTTGTACCAACTACCGAGAATGTGTGCAACCAATTTCAAGCCTAAGTTTCCACCTCACCATATTATAATCACTCAAACCACAACTTAGATTATACATGGGACAAAGAAATACAATTAATTCTTCTGTTAAAAACATATTTAAAATGGGAACTAAAACAACGAGGTGCATTCTAGCTAAAAAAGACCTTGTCCTTGTGTGAAGAAAACTGTTATTCGCCAGATAATAGAACCCATATAAAATAAATCCCCAAATAAAAAGTAATAATACCTTTCCAAGTGTTTCTCTCTGGACATAAAAGGGTGAACTTTGATATCATTCTTTCGTTGATTCTCGATTCTCCTATTCTATCACTCAATCTTCATCGTTGTCACACTATCCTGTACCGTTGTGTGTTGTCGTCGAGCTTCACTATAGACGGTGGTAGTTAGGGAACATAAGGTATGGTTTGAACGTGGATGAAGAATATTTAGGGAGGAGAAGAATTTTTGAACGAGAAGAAGAAGATGTGTTTACGATTTAAACAAAGATGTATTCACTGAAAGGGTAACCCGACCCTAGCCTATCCCAACCCACTACTTGGGGGTTTTGGGGTCTGAAGGCTTCCGATCTTCATTGTTGCCACCACTGCCATGTACCGATGTGTGTTGTCGTCGAGCTCCATTGCAGACCGTGGCAGTTGGGGAACGTGAGACATGGTTTGAACTTAGGTGAAGAATATTTAGGGAGAAGAAGAAGATGTGTTTACGATTTAAACGAAGACACGTACCTCGAAAGGGAAACGTGAGGTATGGTTTGAACTTGGGTGAAAAATATTTAGAGAGGAGAAGAATTTTTGAATGAGAAGAATAAGACATATTTATTATTTAAGCTAAGACGCGTTTACCGAAGAGGCTAATCCAACCCTAGCATGTCCCAACCCACTACTTAGATGACTTTGGCGTTTAGGTGCTTTGAAAAAACCCCTAATACATGGACCACAAAAATGGGATCTAACTCCAAAGAGGATCAGGACTAATACATGAATTAAAAAGAAAAATGATAATTCTACCTATAAGGTTGAGCAAATAAGCGTGGTTCATATTGAGAACAAGTTAAGTTCAATGTGAAACTCTTTGGAATCTTCTCCATGTTGGGAGACAGACACAAATGAAAGGGGATGTGTGGGACATGGAAAATTATGGGAATGGAAAAGTAGGGTTAGAATTTTGATTTTGAGCGAGGATAAAGTTGGGAATTTCTTAATTTAAGGGTGTAGGAAGAGAAAAAAAGGGTAGTGCACGAAAACACATAAAAAAAAATTGAATCCCGCCGTCCGGAAAAACAACCAACCGCCAAGTTAAGCATATTAATCATGACAGTTTCTTCCTGCACCTCTATAGTTTCAATCACTCGTTGTAAACTTTAAAATTTTATATTTACCTTTTAGTTTATAATTTTCAATTTTAGTTTTGGATTGTTTAATAGAAGATTTTTCAGAATATACAATTTAAAATTAAAATGAAAAAATACAATCCGGGATATTTTTCATTAAACATACACAATAAAAAGAAAAAGAGAAAAAAAGAAAAGAGATCTGGAACTGATGTAAGAAGAAGAAGACGAAAAATGGGAGAGAGAAATGCGGGGCTATTATATAAAAAGAAAAAGATGATGTGTAGGGAAAAGAGGGTAGGAAGAAGATATGGACTAATATGAATTTTACAACTTTATGGGATGTTCATATTAAAATGTATCGAGAAACAGAAAGAAGGTGTCATGAATAAGATTATGAACAAGTAGGAACAAAAAAGTTAATTGAGTTTTTAATTTCTAAAAACAATTAGTTATTTTAATTAAGTTTAATAAAACTAAAACCTTTAATAAAAATTCAACATGTATAAATTTGTGAAAATTTTAAAATTTAATTGATAAAAAATAAATAAATATGAAAGTAGAGGATAAATGCACCAAAATAAGCTGGTCCCAAAGCACAACACAACCAAACATCTCTTAATCTTCAATAAATCACCTGCCACACAGTAAATGCATCATATTTAAACACAAACCACCCATCTCTGCCAAATTTATTAAGCAAGCAGTTGTTAAATTATTATTTTTTCCATGGATTTTTACATAATAGTATAGTTACATCATGAGATATTATGTAAGTGGTACATATAGAATTAGATTAATCTAATTTTAAACTTAATTTAATTAAATATCAATGTATTGAGTTTAGAGATATCAACGGGACGGGTAGGATACGGGTAGTAGCTCCCCCGTACCTTACCCGTTGGATAAATATCATCCCCATATTCGTACTCAAATCTATTGGGTATCCGTTATGCGGGTACCCGCCTATTGTTTTCATATCTGTGAGTATCCACGGGTACCCGCGGATATTTACAAAATTATTTTAAAAATAAATATTTAATCATAAATTCAAATAAAATAAAATACATCATTATCATAAAGTTTAAATAAAGTTCAAACAAACTCAAGTTTATACAAGTCCAAATAATTATAAAAATAAATATAAAATGACGTTCAACACAATGGAAATTTTTTAATTAGTGCTTCGATCAACAAGTCCACTCTCTCCAATTGATTCCTGACAAATAATACAATAATAAACCTCAATTGCCACGTGTCAAGTATTCTTATTTTGATTCCATCATTTGACAACAAGCATACCATAAACGTCACTGTTTATATAGGGTTTGATGTATATGCTCAATTTCAAAGAAGGGAAAGAGAAGAATGTCAAGGGGTGTACTTAAAAGAAGACAACGTACCAATACTTGAAGTTGGAAAAATGAAGACAGAAGACAAGACAAGATGTGCAATTTAGAAAAAATTAGGTCTGAATGGTTTTTTACTAATATATATATATATATTTATATATATATATATATATATATATATATATAAGGGTATTTTTGTGAATTAAAGTTTAGCAGGTACGTGTATCCACGGGTATGGATACTATGATACCCGTACTCACTCCGTTAACATGCGAGTATCAAAAATACTTCTACCGCGGATAACGGTATCCATTTTTTATCTATTACAGGTTTTATCCGCGGATACCTGCATGTATGGATATTTTTGACATCCCTAATTGAGTTTATTTTAATTTAATTTAATTATAATTGAGTTGGATGGAATCATATTAAATTAAAATTTTTTTTTTATCCTTTAAAAATGCTACATCAAAATCAATAATTTTTAAATTCCTTGAAGTAGCAATACATGAACAATAACTTTCATAATACCGAGACATTACAAACAGTGATTGTAGATTTATTTTGTAACTCACTAAACGTTAATCCAAAAAATAGGCGTGGGATATTTATTCATAATAGAACAATACTAATTTTTAAAATTACTAGACAAATATTTATACTAATAAAAATACATGCACCACTGTGTTACATGATAAAAAAAACATAAATTATTATAATTATAAACTTAAATATAAACACTTTTTGTAATTTTACTATAAAATTTTTTATTTATTTTTTAAATAGTTTTATAATTAAAAAATAATTAAATTTTAAAAAAAACGATTGGTTACTAAAATTGATAAAATAAATTTTTTTATTAAAAGGAAAAATTAGAAAATAATTGTGGACAAGATTTATATGTAGGTATAGATTATGTAGTTGAATATATAGAATTTGAAACTTACAATTGGTTAACCAATAAGTTTAATTTAGTATAATTGTCTTGCACACTCCTAATTTTTGTTTAAATTTTTTAGTATTTTAATATTATTTTTATGAAACATTTATTTGTCACCCCTTTAATCATTCATCTTAAATTTCTTGGCCACTACTTGTTGAGATGAAAATATAAAAGAAGTTGTTACGCATTTATGTAATTTTGATTGTTTTAATGCATGTAATGGAAAAAATGAAGTTGAAAAAATAAATGGAAACTAGTTTTTTTCTTCAAATAAAACAAAAAAGACTTCCCAAGCAATGGTGTTGAGTGGTGAGTGAGTGTGATTTCTTAAACCTAATTCTAACCTCAAGTGATGTAGAATAATTAATAATTGGAATTAGATGTACCCATTTACAATAACACCGTCCCTAGTTACCATCTTTTGCCTCCCTTCATTATCTTAAAAACTCTATTGACACTAAAAACTTCTAAGGTCTACACGTGGTGCCATGGGAGGTTGCAAGGAGCCAAATAAATTAGCTATTAAAGTATTTGAGAATCATATTAATTACAACACATCAATTTCACTTTTCTCATTCTTACTTTCTCGATTTTCAATTTTCCTTCTCTATTTTTTTTTATTTTTTTTATTTTATAATGTGGGTCAACTATAATAAATCAATAATAGAGGTGGTGATGAGTTGGTACATTGAAATGACCTTTTTCTTTTATCTTAGGTTCATGGTGATTAAATAATTCTAAAGGTGACTTTTTAAGAATTTACACTTCGGTTTCCTTCACATCGACTATTCTCGAATTTTAGCCTCTTTGTTTTTTATTTTGCACGTGCATATCAATTATTAGTTGCGTGTCAAACAGGCAATAAAAATGATAAGGTTACATGTAATGTAACATTACGTGGGGTGATTTTTTTTTTTTTTAATATAAGTTACTGTTTGATGAAAAATTATAGATTATAGGTTACGATTATCAAAAGATCATCGTTGTTAATGGTTATGAATAAGTTACAATTTTTTTCATTCAATCGTGTCTTATTATAATTTTATTTTTTTAATTATTTTTATTTTTGTAATTTATGTATTTTATTAAATAATTTAAAACAAGTACCAGATAACATAGTTGAAATAGAAACAACAATATTTGGTGAAGAAAAAACTTGAATTATCATAAATTTTTTTACCATTTACTACCGTTTTTATTTTATTTTTTATGTGTTATTCTATTTTTCTAGATTTTTTAGATTTGTTTCATTTATCTACTATACTAAAACAATTATTAATTTTTTATTGTGTTTTTTAACATTAAATAGATATTTTTGACGCTCTTACATTTTACATACAAGTTTTAAAGCTATAGGAGGAGCAAGGGGCGAGACAAACACGAAAACGCGAAAGGAAACGAGAAAGAAGATGCACCAATAAGAAACTTTTTTTTAACTCTAATCATTCCTCACCCTAAACATATATAAACCTTCTACGTACATTACAATATGAATATCTTAATTTTATCATATATTTCGTCACTTGTTATTTAAAAAATAACCTCACTAAATAAGAGTTACATAGTTGCACCAATGAAGTTTATACTAAACTATATCGAACATAAAATATTATGTATTGAGCCACTTTATCTTCATTGAAGACTTCACCTTGATAAACACCAATTTTGTTGCCTCTACAAAGTCCGTGATATAGTAAATAAAATTTCCCATTCCGTTTTCTTTAACACCTTTTGTGTAGAGAAAAGTTGGCATAAATGCAATTTTTAATCACATGAGAGAGAAATAGAATAATGAACCCACTTATAATATGTTTGCCATATATTGCTAGCTGTGGGACAAGACCTACAAAATTTGACACTTGTTGATAAAAGGACATGTCATTTCCTTCTATATAAGTTGTCTCTAGTAGACATCATGTTCCACAATAGTTTGTAGGTGAAAGATTGAACTTTCGGTGGTGTCTTACTATTCCATACAACCTTAAACATAGGATCATGCTGTGTTCAAATTTGTTTCTGGATGTGTTTATACGAAGAGTTTGAGAATAAAATAAAGGGATATACCAACCAACATTGAATCAATTAAAACATAATATTTGATGGACGTGGAAGACGAAATAGATGGAAGATTATTACTGATAAAGTGTTACATTTATTGTTATTATTATGATTCCATTATAATATTAATATATCGAATTTATGACCTTAATTCTAATATTATTATTAATCAAGTGTTTATTATTAGGTAGTTAGGATATGAATAGTAGTTAGGACATAACAACTCTAATATATGTTAAGTTAATTTGATGGTTTTCGCATGATTTGGTGAATGTCTTACACAAGGTGCACTTTTTGGTTATTGTACCGGGTTGGTGTTATATGTAAGGTGGAAATTGTTTGAATAAAGTTATGTGACACAAGATCAACAAGCCATATAATTCAGTCGAGTCGTTCTGGTAGAATTTCGGATGAATTGGCCCTGACCAAATTTTTTGGTCAAGTTAATTATGATTTATGATCAAATTTGGCTGAGTTTGTCTCATTTGAAATTTGGACAAATACGGATGAGTTAGTCTTGTTTGAAATTTAGCTGAATTGGTCCTAATCCAAATTGGTTCATCCTTAGTTGAAGGTTGAGATAGGTTTGCTCGGACAAGCTGAATTAGATCGATGGACGAAACATGTTGGTCCTGTCCAAAGGTCAAGATGGCTAGTCCGATCAAAGGTCGAAAATGATGCAACCCATGCTAAAGGTCGAGATTGGTCAGCTCAACTCAAGCTGGAGGTCGACTCAGCCTGACTCGGACTGAAGTTCGAGATAGGTCAACGTGGACCAAAAGTCGAGATGGACCGACCTGGGTTGAAGGTCAACCTTGGACAATTTAACTAGAGGTCAAGACAAATTGGTCTAAACGGAAGGTTTAATAATATATTAAAAAAATAATACTTTTTTTATGTTCAAAAAGAAAGTCCATAGACTGACCTTGATCCATAAGACTTTTATGGGTTTTTTGGCTCTGTGAACTTTTTTAATTAGAAAAATTTTGGTCTTGTGGACTTTTTTGGTCCTAACCCACATTGGCCAAATCAAAACCTTTGAACCGGATTAAATCAAGAGTTCTCCACAAAATTTTTGAAAGATAATGTTATCATTTGATAAGAACTAATTAGTATTAATGATACAAATTATACTTGTAGGATTATACGATCAATATGAATTAATAGTAACATTATACTTGTAGCATTACACGAACAATATGAATTTAGGAACTTTGTTAAGTTTTTTTTTTCCACTAACTACTTCAAATTAAGGGTAATCATGGATTGGATTTTTAATGATCCAATCCACATTCATTTTGGATCCAAATAATTAGATTAGATTTTCGATCCAAATCCATTTTTCCAAAAAAAGTAGATTGGATTTTTTTTTAAATCCAGATCCAAATATTTGGATCAAGTTTAAATCCATATCCAAATATTTGGGTCAAGTTCAAAATCCAAAATCCATTTTCATAAAATACATTTAAATTGAATTTTCTAAAACGTGTGTCCATAAGGTCGACATCATAGAATTTGACAGATTTTTTGTCAGCGCCAACGAGACAAATTTTCAGCATGGGACGAACTCGACTGACTTTCAGTCAGCCCGACCGAATTTTTGTCGAACTCGACCGAATTTTGGCCTGGTCGATTTGGCTGAATTTTGGTTGGGGTCGACTTGGCTAAATTCGAATGAATTTTGGTCGGGGACGATGTGACCAAATTTGGGTCAGGGTCAACTCGACAAAATTTCAGTCAAAATAGACTTGATTGGATTCGGTCGAATTTTGGCGAAGGCCAATTTTGCCTAATAGGATCAAATTTTGGTCAAAGCTGACTTGGCCAAATATGGCCACATTTGGGTTAGGGCCTGATCATTCAAATTTTGGTGAGGGTTGTCTCAACTAAATTCGTTAGTCGGGACCGACTCGGTTGAATATGGCCAATTTTCGATCACGACCAACTCAGTTGAATACAGTAAAATTTCGTTTGAGACATACTCTACCAAATACGGCTAAATTTGGGCTAGGGCCGACTTGACCAAATTTTTGTCATGGCCAACTCGACTGAATTCGGCCAAATTTAGGTTGGGATCGACTCGCCTGAATATGACCAAATTTCAGTCGCGATCGACTCAACTGAATACGACCAAATTCGGGTCAGGACCAAGTCAGCCAAATTTCGGTCAAGGCCAACACGACCGAATTTTGACTAGAGCCGACTCGACTGAATTTGGCCGAATTTCGGTCGTGGCCAACTCGGTTGAATACGACCAAATTTCGATCGTGACCAACTCATTTGAATACGGCAAAATTTCATCCTAGGCCATCTCAACCGAATACAACCAAATTTGGGTCACGATCGACTCAGCCAAATCTCAATCAGGGCCAACTCGATTGAATTCGACCAAATTTTGACCGGAGCTAACTAGGCTGAATACGGCCAAATTTTGGTCACAATTGTCTAGGTCGAATATGGTCAAATTTTGTCTAGGCCGACTCAGCCCAATGTAATCAAATTTGGGTCTAGGTCAACTCGATTGAATACTTCCAAATTTTGTCCAGGACTGGCTGGGCCAAATTTTGATCGGGACCAACTTGATTGAATTCGGCCAAATTTCGTATAGAGTCACGCCAACTCAGTCAAATACGACTAAATTTAGGCTAGTCCGTCTCGACGTTTAGCTTAACCTAACCAAAAATATAAATTGAAAATTTGGATTGAATATTTTGGATTATCAATTTTCAAAATCTAGATTTAGAGAATGAACATTCAATCCATAAAATATATAAAATGTAGATCAGATTAAAATTCATATCCAATAAAATGGATTTTAAATGGATTGAATTTTTAATAAAATGGATATTAAATGGATTGGATTAGAAAAAAAAATGGATTAGATCATAAAAATTGGATTTTTTTGTACACCCTTACTTTAAATAGTTCATAAATAGAATCAGGTGGGAGTCCAAGAAACATGGTTCAAATTTAGTTAACACATTTGGTTAGTTGGATAAGATGAAATTTAGACTATGTATAATGTGAACTTTAGGACCACATATTAGAAAGAAAAAAAAAAAACACCATAAACATTGAAGCTAATCACGAGCTACCCTATCCTCCAAATTTCCAACCAAAGACTCTTAAAACTTCAATAACTATTTGTCATATGACATTGAAACTAAAAACAGACCTTTTTTATTGTTATTGTTCTTATCTTAGACTTATTTGAGAACGCTGGTGCGGTAATCAACAATTTTGAATGTTATTATCATATCTTTATTCTTTTAGAGTTCAGATTGAATAAAATGGTTTGCATGCGTGAACTTTGCAAATACACCAAATCCAACACATTAATTATTTGAAAAAGTAGTTTAAAATCACTTTCAGGTGTTTTATAAAAGAAAAAACAAATCACCATTATACCTTTTTAACAAAATATCCAATGATAAATAATCACGTTCCACCGGTGTAACAGTTTTCTGAATTTTTCCATAAATAAAACATAAGTTTTAAATATTTAAACATAACAATTATAAAAAACTAAATAAATAGTCAATTGAGTACAATAAATAATGAAACGTTTCATTTTTAATAAGACAAAAAAGAAACCTTATTACACAATATTTAACTTTATTAATTTTATTTAAGTTATATTAATGGTTGGAGCAATTGAACACATATTTTATTTATGTTTATGTTTATTGTAACGTCCCATTTAACTTATAAACGCAATTAAAGGAAACACCACACATAAAATAATATAATAACGCAGTCCTGGGGTTCTCAACATCACCCCTACAAAACTAGGCACACCATGATACCAACAAACGCAGGATAACTGTTTAACTAAAAGTTTACAATCTAATAACCACGAATACAGGGGTCATAGCCCTAAAGAAAGCATGAAGGAAAGAAGTAAAAGATTCAGCCCAGATGGCTAAGTAGCGGAATCGCCATTCCCTTGTTGACCACGAGAACCTCGCCCATCTGCTCCAATCAACCAAGTTGATGATCATCGCAAGGAAGAACAACCACATACAACACAACCATGCAACGAAACGGGTAAGCTAGAGCCAACAACATACTCATCATGCAGTCAAATACATTATCATCATCCCATATCCATATAACAACCAAGCATGTTATGACTCTTCATTCAATACACTACGACTCGACTCGACTCATCCGGATACGTATAACTTAGTCGGATTC
>Ga0099823_1004624_pt1 | contig 13509 bp, 13 predicted proteins | sample CowpearedBW_FD_76831 | JGI IMG/M metagenome (GOLD analysis project Ga0099823, IMG submission 76831) | Root nodule microbial communities of legume samples collected from California, USA - Cow pea red BW | ecosystem: Host-associated > Plants > Roots > Nodule | place: USA: California | collected... | reverse complement strand
CTTCATGCAGTAACTAAGCACTATGTGTCACTGCATACCCCCTTAGATGAAGAGAAGCTCCATTGTTACTGCTACCATGAAGAGTTCCCCAGAATGAGTAGATCCCTTAATTTCTACTATGCCCTGGAAGATTTGCTCATTGAGAAACTCAGTGGTAAGGTGTGTTGGTCTGTGCACAGACCTGGTTTATTGTTGGGAAGTTCTGTCAGATCAACTTATAACTTCATGGGGAGCTTGTGTGTTTATGGGGCTATTTGTAAACATTTAAGGCTACCCTTTGTGTTTGGGGGCACAAGGAAATGCTGGGAGGAGGCTTATATTGATGGATCAGATGCTAGGCTTGTGGCTGATCAGCACATTTGGGCAGCAACAAACAGTGACATAGTTTCCACCAATGGCCAAGCCTTCAACTCAATCAATGGCTCAACTTTCACTTGGAAAGAGGTTTGGCCTATTGTTGGGAAGAAATTGGGGGTGCAGGTTCCACAAGACATGCTTGTGGAAAACTTTTGGTTCTCAAAAGCCATGGCTGGGAAGCAGAAAGTTTGGGAAGAGATTGTGGAAGAAAATGGGTTGGTTCATACAACTGTGGAGAATTTGGCCAACTGGGAGTTTTTAGATGCATTGTTTCGTTTACCTTTCAAACTCTTGGGGAGCAGAGACAAAGTTGATGGACTTGGTTTTGGTGAAAGGTATAAGACAGTGGATTCAATAATGTATTGGATTGATTGCATGAAAGATGAGAAGCTGATTCCCTAGGCTTCTTGGTGGCTTTGACTTCAACTTTTAAGTTTTTGGTAACAGAAGTTTATGGAGCACCAGAATATGGAGTTTAGTGGCAGGGTTTGGTTTTGCATGTGATAGTTGACCAGACCCTTTATTTCTGCATAGTTTACTAGTTTATATACAGATGGAAGATCCGATTTAATAATGTATATAACTTATTTTCTAGATCAATGTCCCTTTGTGTCACTTATGTATTGATACAGGTGGAGGAGTTGCTTTGTCTTCATCCATTGACATTAACTAACCCTATCTTTGGTTTTAGTCTCTGTAATCACTTTCCACATTTTTTTTTTTTTCAGATTTTGCAGTAATCACATACTGATTAAAAGAAAATTTTAATAAGTTCTCATATCAGTTTATCAAATTTTCAGGTAGTTCTCTTTTGAGTCCTTTCTTCTGATCATATTTGAGACCATGTTAACTTGAGTACTTGATTTATTTAGCCTTTTGTTTAAAAAGAACATTTTAAGGAAAAAAAAGAAGAAGAAAAAGGTGTGGAGCTGTTTCACAAGCTAAAATTAATTTAGTGTCTTAGTTTTAAGAGTAGTTAAATGAAAAAAGTTTTTTTTTTCTATAACATTGGATTTTACATCATCAGAAAAATCTAACTCATTTTTCCTTTTTAGTTTTTCCCTTGAATATTTCTCTAAACATCTTAAGTATAAAAAACATTCAAATCTTTTACATTTAGTGACAAGGAAGATCTATAAGAGAATATTATGAGAAATTTCAGTTCTTTGTAGTGCACTGATAATTTTAGATAAATTATTTAAAGTAATGGTGAAGACTGATTCTTCCCCAAAATTTCCATTCTTTCCTTTTTCCTTATGACAGTGCTAGAATGCCAACAACCATGTGTTCTAAGAGTCCTTGATATCTCTTGGATAAATCAATTACACATTGCAAGTATTCTGATTTTGTATTATGAATATTTATACAATTTTGCTTAACTCTTTTATATCATATGACTCTTTTTCTGACTATATTATGCAGTATTAAATTGATAGTAAAAGAAAAAAAAACTCAGCTCAACATGATGTATATTTATAACTAATAACTTCATGTACATAGCTGAAATTTAACAGATGATCAGGTAAGAATACCCTCAGAAAAGGATTGACATTCATTTTTAATGATAACTCTTCCTAATTGCTGGCTTACAAGGATAAAATCTAGGTAAAATAAGAACAGAAATTGGAGCTTCTACAAGAATTGATTGAGAAAGGACCAGGCTAAACAAGAATAGGGTCGATGGCACGATTTGATCCCCATAATAAACTGAAATTCATGTTTAGTTCCTGATGACTTTATTTGAAGATTGTCCAATAATGCAAAAATCATCAATCATTGATGTTTAGCAGTGTCTTCTCTGATCTTGAACTTTCTAAATTCTTGAATCACCTCTTTTGGAAGTTCAAGACTTTAACTGACACGGCAAAGGAACCAAAGAAGAGGATGTTGAAGCAAATAAGCACAACGACTGAGAGCAACACTGATGACATTCCATTAATGGTTTGGTCATATCCAAGAGTAACAGAAATATACTCTTTCACAGTGCCTTGGAATCCAGGACCCTGAATCATTTCTTCCACATCGCCAAGCTGAGATGTGATAATGCCACGAAGTGTCCATGAAACTGGGCAGAGATAATGGAACCAAATCCACCATACCGGAATATGCTGGAACATTGCAAGACTCGTTGATATTAGGCCAAGACACAAAAAAAAAAATGTTAAGATACATCTAATGTACAAAGTTATATAGGCTGTTGTTTTACTCACAGATTTTGGAATAAGAAACCCGGATACAAGATTCCATAGAGAGTAAAATGCAGAAGAAATAACTGCTGCAAAGTGTTGGGTAGGTGTAATTCCAACAGCCATCATACCGTAGAAGGTAAAGTACATGAATGTAAGGAACAAGAACACAAGATAGAGCAAAAACTTTCCTGCATTCGAGAATAAAGCCGTAGTCTTGTGTTAGAGTTTGTCTGAGGACAAATTTAGGAATCCAACATGAGAAAATATAAATATGTAGGTAGAAAATTTCTCAGCATTTGGCAGCTGGGACCACCGATTTTATTCATGTTGAACATCTTATATCAATATGGAAACTTGAGATCTTACCAGCATCCCTTTCAAAATTGACCATGTAGTATGTGATTACACCAAATACTATTGTCTGAACAGCAACGTATGGGATCTCCACCAGTCCCTGATAATAAGATAAAGTAACTGTGAAATATGCAATCTGAAAATGAAATATAGTCCTGAAAATCATTCCTGGTAAAATGGCACTTACCTGGGCCATTGCATATGAGATTGGAGAGTACATTCCAGCTGCTTTCTCTCTATAAAACACTGTCCTTTCTATTGAAACAACAGGTTGTACAGAGGATGCATTGTTTACTCCAAGGAAAAGGCATGCAGAAAAGAGTGCACCCATAATTACATACACTTCATGTGTTGTTCCCCTGCAGAACATTCAGTGACATAGTTATCATAAATACTTTTGCTTCTGTTTTCATTGATAAGATACTTTTTCTGATGGCAAATGAGATTATGACGAATGCATACCTCTTTGTGCCGATGTCCCAAAATACAGTACCAAATATCAGGGCGCATATTATTGTAAAGAATATTCTCATTGCATTGTAGGGTGGACTCCTCCAGTATACTATATTCTGCTTCCATAAACACTTGAAAAATTGTGCCATTGTGTCTTGGGAGTATAGTGTGTCAAACTTCAAAGGTTGTGAGCCAGGAGGAGGTTGACCATGTTCCTTAATGGAAGATAACACCCCCCTGAGGTAAAGATGTGTCAGAATCATTTATCCCACATGGAAAACAATCTTTCTGTGAGCTTTTGTTATTAAAAGTGTTATTATTGTTATTGTTGATCATATTCATAGACCTTATCTATTCCTCAAATACAAAAATTGTAAGGGAGATCACGCCATTAGCACACAAGAAAATAAATAAGAACCTGAATTGTTCGGAATTATCGTAAACTTCGGCAAAGTCTACACCAAGTTTCTGTTCAATAGCTGGTGTGGTAACCTCAAGCATCCATGTAGCTGGATTGTAGCCATTGGGGATTGGAGTGATTCCTTCAAGGGACTGCAGAACAAATAGGAATGGAATTTAACACTTTAAGAAATAATAAACTCAACAAGATAAAAGTAGGAATGGAATGTGAAAATATATAAGAAATGATTGAAGAGAGTGTTACCTGGAAATATTTTATCATGACATCTGATTGCTTACCAATCTTTCCTCCATAGATGACTCGTCCTCCACGTTTCATCAGAAGTAACTGAGAATGAAGAATCAAAGTTTAGACCTACCTAATCATTAGTTATAACAATGGTAAATTGACTGGAGATAGTAATTGAACAACTAACCTCATCAAATGCTTCAAAGATATCAATACTTGGCTGATGGATGGTGCACACCACTGTTCTACCAGTATCAACTGTATTGCGAACAGTTCTCATAACAATGGCTGCTGCACGTGCATCAAGTCCAGATGTAGGTTCATCCATGAAGATTATGGAAGGGTTTGCTACAAGCTCCACTGCAATTGTCAGTCTCTTTCTCTGCTCTGTTGATAAGCCAGAACTACCAGGCATTCCAACCAAAGCATTCCTTAAACTATCAAGCTCCACCAGTTTCATTACTTGTTCAACAAATTCCTGAAGAAGAGATCACCATGTCAATGATCGATCATAATTAGGCATGCTAAGCTATTCATTATTGTCACTGGTTCAGTGAGGAACTTACAAGCTTTTTCTCCATGCTTACTTCCTTTGGAAGCCTTAATGAGGCAGAAAACCACAAGGACTCCTCAACTGTAAGCTGAGGAGAATGTATGTCATTTTGTTCAACATATCCTGAAATTCTGGCAAACGTTTGTTGCACTTTGGGATGGCCAGATATTTTAATTTCACCCTCAATATATCCTCCTGTTTTCCTTCCAGCAAGAACATCCATCAAAGTGGTCTTTCCAGCTCCACTTGATCCCATCAAAGCTGTAAGGACACCAGGTGCAAAAACGCCGCTCACGTTTGACAAGAGCTTCAGCCTAGTTTCTCCTACGCCTTGTTTTGCAATCTCCTGGTGAAAGCAAGTTTATTCAGAAAAAGTTAATCATGAAACAACTTCTACTTGTCTTTGAAAACGCTGCATTCATGAAACTGAAACTGAAATGCCCCCACCTGTGGCATATCAACGTAATAATTGACACCATGGAATGTCATTGTCATAGGTTCAAAAGGAAGAATCATTCCCGAGGCTTTTCCTTCATCACCACTAGATTTGGATCCATTTTTATCAGAACTCTTTTGTGAGTCATCTTCATCAGCTAGAAGAATAGATCGTGCTTTTTGGAGTGCTGTGGCAAGCAAAGCAACAAGATTATTAAACTGGTATTTGACTGGAGAAAATGATAGTCTTTGGAAATCAACCATTGCATACAAAAAGAAACTCCATTGATGAAAATGTGAATAGAAAGATGAGAAAAACTGTTCTAAACTTACGATTTAGATAGCTCAAGCCCCACGTGACCAAGCAGTTGAAAATAATTGTGTAGAGTGTTAAGACTCCAAAACCAATCCAATACCAGTAATCATCAGATGGTAAGCTGTATCCGTTGAGAATATTGTGACCAACTGTGTCTCCCCCAAAAGCAGAATGCTAGAACACAGTTTTCATAGTTACATAAATCTTCTACAAAACCACTAGCAATAAGGATGGAGAAGCTAGAATAAATTAATTAGCATGTATGAAATACCTGCATCCATCTAGTAGCAGTAAACTCATTGACTGAAATTGCTCTTTGTCCATAGGTAAGAGGTGACAACCAGTAACCCCAAATCCACCATGGCTTAATCATAGCTGAAAGAGTAACAATCAAATCATTAACAACAAAACTGCCTTAATATCTGCCTTTTATTTAATGGTTGTGGCTGCAGCCTACCTTTTGGGATAATAAATACTCCCAGCAAGAAGATGATCATCAATGCAGCTGATCCAAATGTATTAGCAATGACCATATCACGTGCAAGAGCAGCCATGAACCGGAAGAGACCTAGTGCCATTTGGTGAAGCATAAGTAGGAGAAGCATGTAGCGGAAAAACCTGAAATAGTAATCAGAATGCAAAGGGTATTAGTCTTGAATATTTTCTAAATGAAAAAAATTCCCAACAAAGGGTGTAAAGATAAGTACCTTCCAGGAGCTGGGGCAAATCCAACAGAGTAGTACACAACACAAGTCCATACAACAGCTTCAACAAGGGAATATGGTACCCCAAGAATCCAAGTGGCCAAAGACCATGCCCATCCAGGGTAAAATAAATTGCCTCTTTGTTTGTAGAAGACTGGTAGCCGAGCTATCATGAGTGACAACTCAGAATATCCATTAAACATCATGTGCACCAGTCCAAAAAATAGTGCGGATTGATAGAGATTGCCATAAGTCTCATCCTTTTCATGAAACCTTGTTTCTAAGAACATTGTGCATGTGACAAGTCCAACAAATGTGACCTTTTACAGCAAGAGAATTTGTCAAATTTAAAATTATAAGTTGCCTTCAAACAATGATTAAGAACTCTGTTTGTGTATAGTGTATTTTGAACTGTAAACTAATGATCAGCTTGTTTATATGTTTTCCATGTTGAATTGCTTGATTGGAAATGTGTTGGAGATAATCTATAATCTACATTTAAATATGAAATATACTTTTAAGTTGTAAGAAATTAATGGTTGGAGCCTTTATAACTTGGATAAAATTAAGAATTGAAAAAACTATTAATAGAAGCAGTGGATCACAATTTAATTGGGTTTGTATATACCTGGCAGGTCCTGAAAATGTAAAGAAACTTGTGTCCGTTGAGCAAGGTCAACTCTCGTGACAAACAAGCCTTAAAGAGCTCCCATTTTGGCACAGCAAATCTAGATGTGGGCAAAGCTGAAGGATGACTCTTTGATTTATCAAAGGGTGCAGTAACCATGGATTCCACAGACTTTCCAAATCTAGAGTTGTTAAAGGCTTCTGCAATCTCTGGCACTGAGATAAATTTATAGGGCTTTGAAGGATCAGCCCAGTATTGAGCTTGATCTTTCTTGGAGGTCACCTGACATAGGAAAATACCAAGTTTTAAGCAATAATAACTTCTTAAAGCATTTGAGTTTGAAAGTTAAAAACCAAAAAATTTACAAATACCTCCTGAAGAAAATCTGCAACTCCCTTGCGGGGTGGAAGTTTAAAACCTAATGATTCAAAGAACTCCAGCACATCTTCTCTGGGACCTTGATATACCACATATCCATCTGACAGAAGCAAAAGATCATCAAAGAGCTCAAATGTTTCTGGTGCAGGCTGAAGTAGAGCCACGAGTACAGTAGCTTCCATTTGATGAACAAAATTTCTTATGCATTTAACAATCTGGAATGTTGTAGAGCTATCAAGTCCAGTTGATATTTCGTCCAAAAATAGAGCCTTTCGAGGTCCAACAATCATTTCTCCTGAAGAAAAAATTTGAAAACCAAAAAGTTTGTCATTGCTAGCTACAATTTTCAGCTTCAATTGGTGCCTCTGGTAATGCCTTAATCTTCTGGTATGTATATAAACAGTCAAAACGAACATGGATTCAAATTCCTGATGTGTTAGTTTCTCTGTTCCATTATATATTAGTGCTCTATCTTACGAATAAAAAGCAAAGTTGCAATTGATTCAGTCAAAGCTATACCTTTTACATTAAAAGTGGAAAGAATTAACTTCATCCAAAAAATATAGGGACTGAAATTGGACCCTTTTTGCATGTAATATCAAAGAGCTAATCCAGTTAGATTTAACATAAGGATATATCACCACAAGAGTCAAATTCCAAAGAAAATTGCAATAAATTCCAAGACAGGGGTGAGAGATCACCTGTTGTAACTCTCCTTTTTTGGCCACCAGAGACACCCCTTAACATTTCATTTCCCACTACAGTATCTGAACATACATCAAGACCAAGCACTTTCAAAACATAATCTGTCATCACATTGTGCCTTTTCCCACCAACAAGTGATGCCTGTTGAGTAAAATCCGTTTCAAAAGACACGAATTAGAGAACATCCATGAACTTGAGTATATGCATGATTTTTCACATATTATTTAAGATGAGACGACCTTCATGAAGGCATCAATTTCTGGACTTGGCATGATGTTCTTTTCCTTCTCCAAGCGTTCCAGATTTTTCACAATTTCTGTTTGTGACATTAGACAAGTAAATTAGTATTAGAACTGTGAAATGGAAAATAAAAATAATGAAATTAGTACATCATACACATACCTGCATCACTGGAACCTTGACATCTGTTAGCAAAATCAAAAGTTTCTCTCACTGTCAGTTCTGCAATGTGATTATCAGTTTGGCCAGTGTATGCAGAAGCCCTTTGAACGCAAAACTCGCTTTGCTCATGGCCATTGTATGTGATACTTCCACTTTTCTGCAAAGGTATTACAAAAACAAAGTTGTAATATAATTCTAAGATGAGAATGAAATTTTGAAAATGATTTAACGTCTCAAAATTCAGAATTTGGCTCATTCCAGTTAGATAAAGGCTATACAAACCGAACCAATGGTATAATGATTATAACACATTGGTTTCATACTTTCCTTTTTGCTGTACAATAATTGGAGTACACAGACAAAATGGTTACTATAGACACCAGTTTTTGAAGAAATCCTATATATATAAAAAATTTGACCAAGTTAGGTTGTGCTGCATAATAGTTTAGTAGTATTTATTTCAAAGAACCACACTGTAACTATAATACTTCACAAAATAAAAAACATTAGAAATTACAAAATGTAGAGTAATATATATATTTATGTGTGTGTATATATATAGAATTTGTACTACCTTGAGATTGCTATCAAGCTTTCCCGAAAGAGCCAAAAGTAAGGTAGTTTTGCCCGATCCAGGAGGTCCTAACAACAACGTCATCCTACAAACAACACATAACATTAAGCTTCATTTTCATCACAATGCAAGCATATATGAAACTGGAATTTCTCCACATTTAAAAAACTATTATAAAACACTTCTCATTAGAAACAGTATATGCTTCATACATTATTATACTAATCGACTCAATTCACTAGCCCGCTGCATTTTTTTTAGCTAAATTTAAGTACTTTGTTTTTTCATTTCTACACAATGAGGTGAAGCTAGATTAGTATATATATACTTCCATGAAGAAAATACATAAATAATGTAACATAACAGAAAAAACATTACCTTCCAGGCTTGATAACACCACTGATGTTATTCAAGATGGTCAAGGAATGTCTCTGAGGTCGACCTATCCCTATGCCGGCTAGCATACCCTGGATGCCATTATCACCAATATAAATCAGTTTGCATTGTAAGTTTTTTCACTAATCACTAACAATATCGGATAGAACAATAAGAAAAAACATAAATAAATTCATCTTATAAACTTAAAGTAAGTTATCTATACATTAAAATAACTTTTGTATACGATAATATGATAATAGTGTTTCACAGTTTTCAGAAAAGCTTGTTTCACTTTTCTTATTAACATTCTTTATGCACAAGTACTTATAAAGAAACACTGCTGTTGGAAGTTATGATCTTATGCATGCTGTTCAAATTCTTCTATTACAAGACTGATTCTAAAGAGTTATATAATTGAACTAATGTTATTAAACATATATAGAACATAATCAGTATTTTCTTAAAAAAGTAATTTGATAGTAAATGCTTTTATCTTGAATGTGTATGTGTGTGTATCTATATATATATTGTATGAGAGTGAGTAAAAGGTATTAACCTCAAACAAATCCCGTGTGTGATTGATCAAAGTTGGCAGAGCTCTTGAACCTATCTGAACCTCAGCTCCGATTGTCAAGTTTCTGTATCTCACCTCGATGCTTGGAACATCCAATCCAACCCTTTTGCATTCAGCAACACAAATAATTTAAAAGCAAAATCATATGTACAACTTTTCATGCATGTGTATAATATTCAAAAACAAGCCTCAGTATGAATTTAGTTTTCTGGTGCTTATATTAATTTTCTGAAAGTGTCAGTATGAACTTTTTCTCATATATTTCGCAAGAAAAAGTGTAGTTCTTAATCTGATAACTATTTGATCTAACATAGAAGATGAGAAAGTGTTTTACTTGTTATAGCGTTCCTTGATGGCAGAAAGAAGCTTGTAATTGTCTTGTTCGTTGGTAGCCAAAGCATCCTTGACGACGCGTTCACGGTTGAAGCGATCCAGCTTCCTGACATCAACTTGCTCCAAACCCTTGCCTTTTTTCTCCCCTTCATCGTTAACTCTGGAAGATGCTCTCCTTATCAACGCCGTGTTGACACGCTTCTGCGACGGCAACCGCAGCAGCGCCGCCATTTGAAGCTCCTCCTCGTCCTCCTCCACCCATTCTGCATTTGAAGCCTTAGCAAACGACTCCTTCCCCGGTTCCGAGGACATGTCGAAACTAAAACCTGCTATCGCCATCTTTTTCTCTTTTTCCTAAGAAAGTCCCCTCCTCTTTCCTCCTCTTTTCTTCAGATTTCTTTCTCTTTAACAAAGAAAGAACCTCCGAAAAGAGGAGGAAGAACACTACTTCCTACTGAGTTATTTCTCTATCAGAGAAAACACAAGGGGAAAAAAGAGAAATGTTAAAAATCTAAGGAAGAGTTTTAGGGGGAAAATGAATGCAAAGATTAAAGTTTTGAGATTAGGTATTTATATGCATGACGAGAGGAGGGAGGGACCGAGTCTTATGCATGCAATGGTTTTTGTTTCCAAGAAAAAAAGTTAGCGTAACATTTGTCTGTTTCCTTTCGTGGATACAAATAATGCTTGTACAATTGTAATGCAATTTTGTAAAAAACCTTTCCTCACACTTATTATCCTAACAATATTCAGTTTTTAATTAATCTTCTTGATAGAAGGTTTAATTCAACTCACACTTTATATAATATAAATGACATCTTTCTTTTTTGTCATTTTTAAGGTATTATATACATATGGTTGAAACATATAAAAATGGATATGATCTCTTTTCTTTAATATGTTGTATTTTATTTTTTAAGATCATACGAAAATAATTTTTTGACAACTAAATTTTGATAAATTTTTTTAACAATTTTAGGTGTTATTTTTTAAGTGGTTTTCCATCTTTGCATTTTATCATTTTCGATATTTTAAAATTATTTAGAAGATATCGTCTCATTTTATAAAAAAGAATTGTTAAAATTTACTAGTCAAAATATCATTATCCAATATTAAAGATTATATGAAGATATGGATGTTCATGATGTGCGTAAACTTTAAGAACACACCGTGGACGAGTAGATCAGGCAGCCAGTGCTATGAACTTCAAGAACCATCTTTGCACGCGATGGACTAGATCAGACAAGCCGCTGCTGTGAACTTCAGCCTTGGACGGTGGTGAAAAGGGTGGATACGGCGGAGGCTTGGGAGATTTGGCCGAGGGTCGGCATCGACGGTGGGCGGTGGAGGAAGAAGAAGGGGCAGAGCCATGTGCATGGCGTGGAGGAGGAAAAAGAATGAAAGGAAAAAGATATGCGCAAAAATGACTTTTCACTATACTTATGGAGGTGCAAGGAAAAAATTTGGGTTCTTTACCCGGTTTTTTTGTGTTAGATTTTCTGTTCAAAACACATTGATGGTTACTATTTTAAAATTTTAAAATATTTTAATTTTTTTTTAAATAATAACATAATATATTTTTATTGATCAGCAGAAAATAACACAAAAAAATTATTAAAGAATCTGGATTTACAAAATGTCGAGGTATAAGAAGAAGTACCCCACATAAGCAGTTTATATATGATACTCTTGTACTTGGAGATTGGATGAACTTATGAATATGTGTGGTAAAAATAATCATACAATTGTTTGGGTGTCATGCTTGAAGATAAATTTTCATAAATGTTGATTAAAATTGTGACCATTGGTCGACAAAAATACCAGGATTAAGTATGTTTTTACTTTCTGAATTTTGATCTAAAATTGAAATTTGTCTGTTTGAAATTTTGATGCATTTTGATCCTAAACTTTAGAAATGAATGAATATAGTTATTTTAACTCAATTATGTTAACTTTTTTTGACGTGTCGAATGCTTCTCATGTTAGTATTGAAGTTATTTACACTGTTTAACATATTCATGGTTCAATATCTATTGAAAAATGTATTTGACACCTAAAAAAAGTTAACATAATTGGGTTTAAATGACTATATTCATTCATTTTTTAAGTTTAGGGACCAAAATGTATCAAAGTTTCAGACACAGACGAATTTTAATTTTGGGTTAAAGTTCAAAGACCACACACCTACTTAACCCGAAATAATATATGTATAAGTAGTTCTTTTGTTTTAGACTCTTTGCATAATACATAGTATTGTTTTTCTAGTAAACTTTTAAAATATATTTATTAAAAAGCAAACTTTAAATCTAATTCAAAAAAATAAATTTTAAATCTAATTTTATTACATAAAATAAATTTGTAAAGTAGGATTTTTACTTATATATAATATAAATTCGTCTTTAATAATATTGACCGATACTTATTTTGAAGTTCAAAATATATTAATTGATAGATGCATGCGCTATCTCTTGAAAAAATTTCACCATTAAGAAATGACCATATGTTTCAAGAACCAAAAACAAAAGTTTTGTAATTTTTGTCACTCTTACAAAAATGTGTTTTTATTTAAAATACAAAAAATGTTTATAAAAAGCTAATTTCACGCAAGAATGTCCAGAATGAAGGATAATCAGAAGAAAGAAATAGAACTGTATCACTCTCTGACAATTAGATAATATATTTTGTAATTAATTATAAAAATGTTATATGACTGATGGATTTAGAACCTTATGATATGTTTTGTGATTAATTACAAAATGTTATCGTTATATGGAGGTTGGATTTAGAACCGCATAATATATATTGTAGTTAATTAAAAAATGTTACAGCATCACTTTTTATAATGGTTGGATAAAAGCCGTCATAGTATATTTTTAATTAATTATAAAATTATTATAGGATTTGATTTTAACGGTCATAAAAACAACTCTTTTTCAACTAAACAAATGTTATATTTATTAAAAGTCTTATTTGCTATATATTTCATGTTTTCAAATAAAAGAGTTAAATGATCAAGGAAATACTCATAAGTGAAGGAAGACGATTAACTAGCATGATTAAAATAAAGAACTAAGGGAGAGTAAATTGATATAAGTTTTCAATATGACATTGATTAATTTGATGATTTATCTCCTTTGTTTTCTCTTTAGTAAAACATTTCACAAGATATCTTTATTTATAACGGTAAGAATTAAACCACATGTCACCAATTTTATACCGATTAATTAACACGATATTTTAAATGCATAAAAAACTCTTAGAAATTACAAGAAAATTAAATTGTGCTTTGTGAAATTTATAGTGAAGCAACAAATGGTGACGGTGCCTACTGTCATGGAAGAAAATACAATTCGTTCGAAATAATAATAATAATAATAATAATAATAATAATATTATTATTATTATTTTAAATAATTTCAAAAAAATTGAACATAAAACAAAATCAAAATAATATTTTTATAATTATATATATATATATATATATATATATGAGGGGCTTAATTTTAAATTTTTCAAATTTGAATTAT
>Ga0099823_1004608_pt1 | contig 13529 bp, 11 predicted proteins | sample CowpearedBW_FD_76831 | JGI IMG/M metagenome (GOLD analysis project Ga0099823, IMG submission 76831) | Root nodule microbial communities of legume samples collected from California, USA - Cow pea red BW | ecosystem: Host-associated > Plants > Roots > Nodule | place: USA: California | collected... | reverse complement strand
TCGGGGATTCCCCATACCCATACCCATACCCAGTCAATGCGAGGATTCCCCGTCAAAACGGGGACGGGTTCGGGCAATACCCACGGAGACGGGTTTATTTGCCATGGGCTTCTCAAATTTTGGGCATTTTCTCCACATAGAAAGGGAGCCTAATACCCAACAGTAATTTATTGTATAATGTAATTATTGAATATAAATTTTTCACTGACATTTAACTAAAATTCACTCACTTTCCTTTCATCCAACAATTCAAAATTTATCGTATTGTTTTTTGTCTTTTTCCATCTTTTTTCACTACTACATACCCTGTATTAAACTAAACATTAATATGTAGGTCAGATGGCAATAATGTTACCCTCAGTTTGATAGCAAAACATCGATCATGTCACCCCTCCCACCACCTACCCTCAAGCTGGACCAGGAGCTCTACCCTTTGCAGCACCATTTTCATGCGTAAAATAATTCAACAAGGTTTTTCTCAAACATAGTATATGCATGTATCCTCCAATTATATCTATAAATCCCCTTAACATTTCTGCAAAAAAACACACAACTCTCTCTCTCTCTCTCTGCTATACTCTATATTATACCTTGGGAAGCCATCAATGGCTTATTTCGTTCTGTTTGTTTTGCTGTTTGCTGGGCAAGTGATTGGTGGATTCAGTGCCCAAAAGCTCCCTCCACCCAACAATGGAAATTTGATAACTATTCTTGCCATTGATGGTGGTGGTATCAAGGCCATTATTCCAGCAACAATTCTTGATTACTTGGACAAGGCTCTTAAGGTTCATTCTTACGGTTAATTCTATGCATGTATGGAAATGGAATGAATGAATGAATAGTGTTTATGAGGTGTTGGAAGTAAAATTTCATACTACAAGCTAATTTAGAGGGTTAAGTTCAAAGTACATTTTTATAATATGGTATCAGAATAATAAGTTTGAGTTTATCATAATAAATTTGTAGAGTTGAGTTACCCTTTTAAGTTAAATTTGATTGAGTTGCAGGCTAAGGATCCAAATGCAGATTTAGCACATTACTTTGATGTCTTCGGAGGAACCAGCACTGGTGCAATCACAACAGCTATGTTAGCCACCCCAAGCCTTCATGATCCTACTCGTGCTGCCTTTACTCCTGCACAAATTGTAGAGTTCTACAAACAAAATGGCCCTCGTATATTCAACGCATCTAGGTATAATAATATTAATATTAGTGATGAAGTCTCAGATCAACTAGAGATAAAGCAATTTCATAATATATAAGTGAAGTCTAAATCTCACCTTACAAACCGATTTTGTGGGTTGAATTAGACTTAAAACCCACTTCTAATATGTATCAGAATCAAGTTAAAGTCTATCCTATTAAACTTTTTTGGATATTTTGTTCCACCTGTTAATTTAATTAGTTTGTCTTAATACGTTCTTGATGTGTCAAAAATAATGCAGACCTGGAAACGGTCCCCTGTTCGTTGGGGAGGGTTTACATGGCTCAACTCGTGAAGCGTTGAAGGAAACACGAGTTAGTCAAGCATTGACCGATGTTGTATTCCCAGCTTTCGATATCAAGAAACAAAAGCCATTTGTTTTCTCAAGCTACAAGGTTACCACCATATCCATATATTTCCTCATACATTAAAATCCAAACATGAATTAATGTAATAATGTTTTTGTGATGCAGCTTGAGAAGGTTCCATACTTAAATGCCTTGTTGTCGGATATATGCATATCCACTTCAACTGCACCCAGACAGTTACCACCTTACTTTTTTGAGAACGATGGTGTTGAGTTCAATCTGGTTGATGGTGGTGAAGCAGCTGTGAATCCGGTTTGTTAATTTAGTTATTGATTACAAATATGTTGCAAGTCCACATTTATGACGGATAATGTCGGTTTCTAGTATATAAATAGGTATAAAATTTACTTTACAAATAAATTTGGTAGAATTAAGTTATTTTTAAAGTTCACTTCTTAACATTAATCTGATATCAAAATTATTGGTTAGAGTTTATCATAGTAAAATTTATTGTTTGTTAAGTCTATTGTTCCACGAGTCATCGGACTGCTTTCAGATCACCCATTAATATTGTTAAGAATCCAAGTGAGTCTAAGTCCCACATTGACTAGAAATGAAAAAGTAGAACATTATATAATAATAAAGACCCATAAACCTATTGCCTTAAAATTTTGAGTTGAAAGTCATGTCAATGTCTTATGTGGTTAGCCTCAGGTTTCGGTACTCCTGAAATCTATGTTGAAATGACATGTAAGTTATGATTTATCATCCAAACATGCATATGCATATACTTTATGATATATGTATGAAGTTTAACAATGTTAAGTTTAATTTGAGCAGACACAAATAGCAGTGAGTGAAGTGCTACAGCAAAATAAAGATCCTGAAATTTTAGTGTTGTCTTTGGGGACCGGAGTATCAAAAATTGAGGAGATTTATGATGCTGAGGTGGCTGCCACATGGACAGAAGAGACATGGGCTGTTATTGATCCCACTTTTCAAAATCGTGGTTATACAGCCATCACTGAATACTATCTTGCTTCAATCTTCTCGGGCTTTCAATCTCAAAATAATTACCTTCGAGTTCAGGTATATATTTTTTCATTACAAGAAAATATTAAACTAATTTTTAGAAATTAACGACAATCAAATTATAATGTTATTAAAGTTTATTTATGAATAAGATTTTTTGTTCAAATGAAAATAGAAATGAGATTCAAACCATATTCTCATTACAATTTTAATAAAGATATTATATATCTTCTGCTTTTATTTATATTAGTAGAGATATCATATATTTAATTCTCTTTTATTATTATAAATATTCTGTTTTATTAGGTTTTACTTTTTCCTTTATATGACGGGACATGGTACTTTATATATTAAACAAAAGGTTCTAATAAATCAATAAACAAGAAAGTTTTCTTTGAATGATTTTTCACCAAATTTTTCTTAAACATTTTTGTACGTATCCTTTCTTCTTTTTCTCATGGCTTGTATATATCTAACAAATTCAACCTTAACTCACATTTTACTCCGATACTTTTTGTTCCATATTCATAAAATTTTGGATACTATGTTGATGAAAGATGGAATGAATGGCAGGAATACGACTTGAATCCTGATTTCTCCGATCCCGTTAATGTTACAAAAGCAAGCTTGGACGGTCTTGAAGAGAGTGGAAAACAACTGTTACAGAAAAAAGTTGTGACGTTTAATTTGGATACTTTTGATTTAGAAGAAGGTGTGGGAACATATGCAGAAGCTCTTGACAGGTGAAAAAAAAAATGAACTAAATTATTAATTTACTTCAATTATGCTGTCTTTTTCGATTCAATTATATATATAAAATGGAATTCTATTTTTGAGGGGAATGGATTTATATTTTTGTGAAGGATTGCTGATATTTTGCATGGAGAAAGACAAAGTCGTCTTCTGAGAAGCAAATCCATGGAAAAAGGAAGAAGACCAATTCTTGAAACTCTTGCTCAAGCAAATTGGGCATTCCAAAAGAACTTACATATTTAATGTCAATGGAGGACCATGTTGTACTATCTATATAATAATAAACTAGAACCATGAATAGTGTACCTACCATTTTCCTATTTACAAATAAAAAGGTTCACTCTCTTCATGTTAGTTTTAAGAAGTTCTTTATTTATTTTTTCAGCTTTTGAAAACACAAACACTCACATAAATCACACTCTCAATTAAGATGAAAATGTGCATGATAATGATCACTTCAAAGATCCATCATTACATAATAATGGAGACTGATTATATATATATATATATATATATATAATTGAGACAATTCAATTCTCATATTTTATATATTGTTTTCACTGATAAGAAAAAAGAAGTTAAGTATGTTCTTAGTCGGTGAATTTTGACGTGAAATTGGAACTAGTCGCTATTCAAAAGTTTGATATATTTTAGTTCTCAAATTTTAAAAATGAATGGATATAGTTTTTTTAACTCAATTATGTTAAAAAAAAATTATGTTCCGAACATGTTTCGTGTTAGTATTAGAGTTGTTTATATCATTTGACACATAAAAAAAATTAACGTAATTGGATTAAAATGACTATTTTTATTCATTTTTAAAATTTAGGAACCAAGATGTATCAAAGTTTCGAACATAGATGAATTACAATTTTGAATCAAAGTTCAAATACTAAAATCATACTAAAAAAGAATTGGAGATCTCATGTCACCTTAACGACTAACTTAATTGGTTATTGAAAAGTATATATATATATATATCGGAAATTATACACTTGCATCGTAGTAAACCCCACATAGCCTTCCCTCTTAATAATATTATAGATAGGAAGCCATGTGACCATAAAGGGCAAGTTGAATTTTCAACTTGGTCCAATGTATGTCTATTTTGTAGGTACTTCTCCATTATATTGATTTTATGGTCATTTGGTTTTTCTGCATCAGTGGAAACTATTGTTTTATCTATGGCTATTAATATTTTTCAACAACTGTCAATTTTTTTGGTTTTTTGGTTTTTGTATTTGCTCCACTTTTGTCCTCTTCTTCATTTTCCACCACTACCTTATACTTTTCTTCTTTCACGTATTGTGTTGTACTAAAGGTTTGGAGATAACATGGAATATAAAGAGGAAAACGCAGTTGAATGTTTGATGGTAACAAGAATATAGAGTAAGTCATTTGTTTTTCATTAGCAAGTTGTGAATATTTTTTTCTCTTATGTTTTAAGCTTGGGACTTTAATTGGAGAGGTTCAACAAGACTTGGACAGTACGTAAAGCCTATTAATTTCTGACCAAATAGTTAAAGGGCTACCCCAATCTGTTAGGTCTAAGGTCAGCCCATGAGGTGTCCAAAACCATCTAAACCAACTCTAACACCCTCATTCTGCCAACTTTCAGAGAAAATTGTTCCTCTATTCACTTGTTGAAAACGTAGAGCTCTGCTAGGGCATCATCGGAGCAACCACTGTTTCACTCTAAAGTCTCCTTTGGGTAAGTTGAACTTAGACTTTACCCTTCACTTTCCATTCCAGTACCTTAGTCTCTATCTTGGGTCGAATCTAAAACCTTATGCTTGGTATTGTATGTCTACTTTCCAGTTTTACTGCACTGGTCTGAGTCGTCGTACTCCCCTCTTCTCAGTGGACTTCTGTGCTAGCATTGTTAGCCCCACCCGAGGTAAGGGAAGCTAGGATTTTTCACGTTCTTAGCATATTATTGGTTATTCTTCTGCTGTTTCATGATTCTTATACTTGTATGATGTTTGGATTCGTATGAAAATGGTTTGGACATTTTGTTGGTTTGGTGTGTTGCCATGTATGCGTGAACAGGGCGAGAACTGATATTTTCCCAAGCGAGCTCGTCTCGCCTAGGCGAGAATAGTAGAAACTCGTCCAGATTTCTGCTCGAGCACTCGCCCAAGCGAGGGGCTGTGTTTTTTAGCGACGAACTGTCTCGAGAGCTCTCGAAATCCCCAGGGTCATTGTCGCAGTCTTGCCTAAGCGAGAGTCTGCAGCTTGAGCGAGAGCACTCCTCTCGCTTGAGTAAGGGCTCACAGCTTGAACGAGACCTAGCTCAGGCTCTTGTTGTTTTTCTTACATGAATGTTGTTGGTTGTTTGATTGACTGGTTTGCTTGGTTTTAAACATAAAGGGAGTGGATATGCATGTACTACATATGTTATGGGTTGGAACTAATGAGTTGGTATTGAGCTTGCCATGAGATATGTTTGATGATTGGTTATTTATACAAAATGACATGTTATTGGTATGCATGGGAACTTCATGATTGGTTGGTAAGGAATGAATAAGGTTTGGGTAGGACGTAATCCCATGACCCTTGTAGTGGGAGCTCATGGTGGTGCCTCATCGTATGGACGTAATTCCATGGACCCTCTTAGGGGGAGTCCATGGTGGTGCCTCATTTATTGGACTTAATTTCATGAACCTCGGGGTGAGAGATCATGGTGGTGCCTCAATGTAAGGACATAATTCCACGAGGGTATCGCGGTGGTGCCTCAAGGCCAGGACGTAATTCCACGAAGGCCTCGTGGTGGTGTCTCACTGTTAGGACGTAATTCCACGGGTCCCTTGGTGGTGCCTCATTATACGTATCCGGATAGTCAAGTCTTAGAGTCTTAAATGGTTTGGTATCACATGTGTGGATAATTGTTATTTATGCTTGACTTTGAAATTGCATGTTGAGTGTTATGACATAAGAATCTTTTACACTGGCTTACCCTTCTGCTTGCCTGTATGTTTGTTTGTGGTTTTTCTCCTTTGCGATGATCATCAATTTTATTGGTGTGAGTAGATGTGAGAACCCTGACAGTGGTAATGATAATAGGGATGTTGCAACTTGATGGTTATGGACGGGTAGTGGGCTCACTATAGAGCCCACAGCTAAAGGAGTTTTATTAGTTTATGATTCTCTTGTCTTGGACAAGACCTTGTACTACTTTTGAACTATTATACGTTGTTTTAGGCAGTGTGATGCCTCTATTTTTGGTATGGATATGTTTGCTATGTTGTATACCTTCATATCCCAAACTCCGTACTCTCTGAATATTTATATATGCGACGTTTTATTAATTTAAGATTATCCAATTATTTAGGACGTTACATTTGTGCATGTGTGTGAGTGTGACATTATTTTTGGATTCAATTTAAAGCAAAAGGTAATAATTTATGAGGTTTAATTATTTTGGTCCTTATAATTTTTTTTACTTAATTGAATTAATATTTAAAAAGAAAAAAAAAACCCAATTGAGTCTCTATGTTATAGAAAGGACTTAATATAGTCTTTTATGTTAAATTAAAGTTGACGCAATTTAAAAGTGTCATGTGTTAAAATTTGGGTTTATTATGTGTTAAAATCTTATCATTTTTTTTACATTTAATTTCCTCTAATTTTGACACGTGACACCTTCACCTTGTGTTTGGATGAAGGATTTCAACAATGTCGAGAAATTGACATGTTTTGTATTTGAATTGTTTGTAATTAAATTTTCTTCATTTTCTAAATAACTTGTTTGGATAAAGAAATTAAAATACCTTATATTTCAATTTCTTGTTTTGATAAAACAATTAAATTTTTTGTGAGATTAAATTTCATTTTAACAATATTTATTTTAGGTTTAATTATGTTTTGAGTTCATGAAAAATTCAGAAACGAGCTCGACAACCCAAACGGGTCGGGTCAACTCGACGATCTAGACGGGTTGGGCCGGCCCGACGATCTAGACAGGCCTGACAAGCCCGACAACCCATACGAGTCGATCGTGCTTGTCAAGTTTGTAAACCCGATCCTTTTGGTTCATTAGCCTGTTATCGCTTGCAATGATCACCTGACTGGTGTGAGCAATTGAAGATTTTGCAGCTGGTTCAGTACGAAGAAAATGAGGGAATGTTGCATAATAGAATTCTTTAGAATTCTAGAGCTTTTGTATAGATTTGTGTTCTTTTTGAAAAACTCTAGTGTAGTTGTATATATAAATTATATAACAGTTTATCTAGTCATGTGGAATGATCCTAATATACTATTTATATATTTGGGTTCTATGTTGTGAACTATAAGATATACAAACTATAAGATATGCAATATTTTATTTGTTGATTTAGAGTGTTAAATGGGATGTTACATCAATTCAAATGAATATTTAAAAAAGTTATACTAACTAAAATATTTATTAGATTTTAATTTAAAGCAAAATTTAAACAAATATGAAAGAAAATATGTTAACTGGATTTGAAAATTTGAATAACATATATTAAATTATATTAAATCTAATTAATATGTATTAAATTATTAAAATTATTTGTTAAATTTTATTTAAATTTTTAATAAATTAAAATTATCGAAATAAAATAAATTTTACTTTTATGTTTATTCAAATGAATATTTAAAAAATATATTTGTTAAATTTTAATTTAAAACAAAATTTAAACAAATATGTTAACTGCATTTTGGATTCTGGATAACATATAATAAAATATATTAAAATATTAAATTAAAGTAATTAAAATATTTAATAAATTTTAATTTAAAACAAAATTTAAACAAATATGTTGACCGGATTTTAAAATCGTATTAACATTTATTAAATTATATTAAAACATTAAAATTAAACTAAATAAGTTATTTAATAAATTTTACCAAGTTTTAAAATTGTATTAACATTTATTAAATTATATTAAAACATTAAAATTAAACTAAATAAGTTATTTAATAAATTTTACCCAGTTTTAAAATTTGGATAAGTCCTTAACTGAATTTCAAAATCTGATACATGTTGAATATTATAAAAATAAATGCTACACGTTATTGGAGTTGCTTGTGAAAATGACATGAAGGTGCACGATCAGTAAATTTAAAAATTTTCGTCACTAGATACGATATTGTTTACCTAATTAATTTAACATTTTATTTATATTTTTGGTATGGACATATAGTAAACTTTGGAGGTGCAAGAAGAGAAAATGTGGAACGCGAAGCAGTGTTCGTGGGTTCCCTGATCCACAATGCACGGGCTCAAACAATTTACTATGTTGAGCTTTTGGGCCTGGGCTCAAACAACCCCTAATCCCAATGTCTCTTTGCTCCTTTCGTAAAAGGAACTTCAAAACATCATTAGTTTTTATACCATCGTTGTTACCTCAATGTTATGTCTCGCTTATAATAACAATGAAAAATAATTTTGCTCTAATTTATGATAATAAAAACTATAATTTTGTTTTTACTAGTTATTTTTAAAATCTGATATGGCATTTATATTAATACGCTCGTAAAGAATAATGAATCATTTTACTTGTAGCAAAGAGTTTTTTCATATTTTCATAAAGCATATTATAATTTAATAAGAATATTTACAGACAGGCTTCAGCTATATAACAGCATGGAGGACAAAATTGCCCTTGTGGGCTTCAGAACAGATGAAATTAGCACTTGGATGAAACCAAGCCTCTCCTACCAAAAAAGGTCATTCCCCTCCTTCAGAAAAACCATTCCAACTCCATGCCAAATCGCCCAAAAAACAAAACAACTTCAAATTGTCCATCCATCATATCAGTCTACACCATGAACAGATATTTCAGATCATCCACTGTAAGTCGAGTTCCAGACCCACCAGCATGGTCTTCCCCGAAAGCAGATGCAACCATTTTTCTCTTCTCATCCTGACAAATGGTACAACACAACAACACACTCAAAATTTATTTCACAGATACATTCTATCTTCATCTCAATTCAACCATAATACAACTTCTGTTAATTTCGCAACTCCAATTTTGTTTAATGAATAACAAAAGTAAGCAATATTAAAAAGGAGAGGTTAAAGGTTAAAGGTGAAAGCGAAAACAAGTAAGAACTTGTATGAACTAATTTTGGCACATACAAGAAAATTAAACTCACGGATGTTGTACCTGAAGAGACAGTATCCGATCTTCAACTGTATCTTTTATAGTAATCCTTGTCACGGTAACAGGACGAGTTTGTCCAATTCTATGAGCTCGATCAATAGCTTGATCTTCAGTTGTTGGATTCCACCAAAGATCCAAAAGAATAACATGACAAGCAGCCACCATATTCAAACCAAGGTTTCCTGCCTTTAGTGACATCAGCATAACAGTTATCTGAAACAAATTTCAATTAGTCAGGCAATTGAGACACAAAACACAGTACATAATCGAAGTCCAAGTAGTAGCAAAATACAGGCAATTGATATAGCCATTAAGAGGATTAAATTTCATACCACTTCGTCTACTAACAATAGTTTCTCATATTGCTTTATGCCATTTATTGATTCGCATATAAAAATTACAGCTATAACAATGTTGGGAAGGGCCAAACCTCAGGTTCAGTATTGAAATCCCTAACAGCTTTGTCCCTTGCACCTAGAGTCATCCTACCATCAAGTCTCCTGTACAGTATACCAAATTGACACAATGATGACTCAACTAAATCCAACATGCTAGTCCACTGGGAAAAAACTATAGCCTTTATGGATCCTTCAGTTGTGGACTCTGAACCCTTTTTGGTGTGTTTTGCAATCTTAACCTCTGAATCACTGTCATCAACATCTAGATCAACAGAAGACGACGACGGCGAATCTCTACAACATCCAGAGTTCGGTAAGTCAGAATTAGATATTTTCACGTTACAATTTGACTGCAAAACGTCAAGAACAGCTTGGATTTTAGATGAAATGTAATCATCCCGCTGAACTTGCGTATAATCACTAAGATGTGAATTTGAAGAGCTAGAAGTGCCTCCATCATCAGAGATACAACTCCTCAAAGTAACTTTGGAGAAAACAAGATCATCACCGATTGTTTCTTTACAATTAACAGCAGGGCACGTATTATCATCACCAGACAAATATTCCTGTACACATTCATAACAGAAGACATGGCCACACATTGTAATAACAGCGCGATCAGGGGTATCCTGTTGAAATCATAGAGCATATCAGCCAGAGCCATTATTGACATCAAATCACTACTTACCACCCATTATAACAGGTTAAATGAGTAATCAAAATCTAAAACTTACTTGAAGTACGTAGGGAAATAAAGAATTGTTAGTGATACCAATCACACAAATTAAATTCTCATCACCTCCATTTTGTAATTATTAAACTCTCTAAAAAAAGAAATACAAATACGCTGAAATGAATAAACATATTTTGAAGATATATTTTCCTAATCAGTATGGAGATGTTGATGATATTTTTATCCTAATAATCTGTTTTTTACATTACTCTCTCAAGTCGGTAAATAAACATCCATCGTTTCCAACTTATTTACAAGATCCTAGAATCTATCCTGAAGTAGCTCATTAATGAAAGTGTCTTCTATTTGTTATGTGTGGTGCATATATTTTGTATATCCTCAAATTTTGGGGCTAATGATTTAGTTCAATCCACAACCCATTCAAAGTTCTATGATATTCCAATGCAGAGAGGGAAACACGTTTAGCATCAAATACCCTACTCGCGCAATCTCATAGCATGCAACAAAATCCTTCTTCAAAGAAAAAGTATTATTCAAGTCATCACATATCCCTTTAGCAAAGAAATAAAGTGTATAGTTTCAACTTATCTCAAAAACCATGTAATGCTACATTCACGCCATGATCAGTGAATCTTGATTATCCAAATCAAAAAATTAGAGACATTGGACATCAATCCTCCACCATTGTATAATCTCGACTGTCCCTTGAGAATTCTCTAAATGTACCGGAATGGGATGAATTTTACAAGAAACAGTGAGAGAACAGATGACAAAGAAGACTTGTTTGACACAACAAAAAAACTCATATTTACTCTGCATCAGGGCCAAAAGGGAAGCCAGTACCCCGTGGAATAGGCTCAGGACCAAGGGGGTGAGTAGCCATCAACAAAACAAGGGGCTTGGGCTACACATGCCAGTACTAGTAGGGCATGTGACAACATTTGGCAACTCTGTCAGCTAAACAATTGTCTACATTGTGATCGCCAACACGAGTTGCACCTTTCTAGGCTGCCATTAACCTCAGCAACGGCAGAGGCAGGGCAGACACCAGCTGGGTCAATGGGTTACGTGAGAGCGGAAACAGAAATCACAATATGGGGAGCCCTAATACCAACTTGAACTGTGTAGGGAAATAGAGAATTACTTTACTGAAAACAATCGAACAAATTACATTTTCATCACCTTTATTTGTAACAATCAAACTTAAACCAAGGAAACAAAAATAAGCTTAAATGAATAAGAATATTCTAGAGACTTCTTATCCTAATCAATATGGAGATAATCAAGGTATTTTTATCCTAATAATTGGCTACTAAGCAATAAAATATAGTACCATTATGATAAATGTCGCATAGATACAACAATTAATAAATAAAATATAGTACCATTAAAAAGAGGATAATGTTCTTGTATACTATTCCTTCATCTCAATGAACTTATCTTTTATCAACAAAAATATCAGTTGCATGAAAAAAATAATATTAAGACACGGATAACAACAATAAGCTTAAGATTAAATTAAAAACAATTAGGTGTGAAATGCATTGAGATGCAATTGACAGTTTGCACTCTTTAAATAGAAAAGCATTCCCCTAAAACTATTTCTTATTAGTTTGGGATAATAAACATGTCTATTTTTGAAAAACCAACAATTTTTGCTAAACTCAACTATATTCACATTACTTAAATAAAACACAGGTGTTCAACTTAACCCAATTTAGTAAACAAGCCACGTCCATGGGGAGTGCAAAATACACTATATTCCTACAAGAATACCCATACAAACTTCAGTTAAAAGTCCGTTCATTATTTTTCAAACCATAGTTCACTTCCAAATGTTAAAAATCGCACAATATAGGAAGAAAACACCATAACTTATATAAGATATAACCAAAAGGATCTACAGTACCATAACATTCATGACAAATGATACAAATACCAAAAAATATAGCATCTGAACTTAACTCACATTGCAAACATGACAGATAGTAAAGGTTGCATCCAAACAATTAAACAGATTAATCAGCAATTCCCTTGGAAGAGTTTTTGCCATTTCAACAGAATCCTTCCCAACAGGATCAGAATCGATATCTTTAACAAGACGTGGATGATCACAAGCCTGTCGGAGACGTAAGAGCATTAAAAGAATATTAGCATAGTTTTGATTGACTGTCCCAGCAGCAGCATATGCCTGCAAAGCACGAGCTTTTAATGTCAGATCCACAATACTTCAGAAATATAAAGATCAAATGAAAAAAAAACTATGATTTACTCAAGTGTATGCTACATTTTAATGAATTAGATACAAAGAATGAGATAGGAAGTTTAAAAACTCCACCACCCCAGCACTTCTTTTATTAAGTATATGACAACCCATAACTGATTCACCCATGCAACAAGGTGGGAATCTGACAGAAATGCACTTATCAGGCTTTTAGTAAGTACAAAATTGAAGCTTCTGCATGTTTATGGAAGTAAGAAACAATTTACTAATCATGAATGAAATTATATTGATTGTATAATCATATGCACTTCAGAACTAGTTATTAAAAGACTCAAACGCTATATTAATTTAAAATTTTACAATCAGAAATATCCTATACCTGAGTGCTCTAAACTACATGATCGAACAGTTATGTAATGTGTGATCTCCAAGGTATTTGTGTTATGTTCTAGTTTCTTATTAAATAGAATGTGTGATGGACTTGATTCATTCTATTAGTTTGTTAGAATTTCGAGAATATACACACACAAACATACCTATACACACATATAAATACACACAAAATACCAAATGTACTGGAATATCTTAATATTATTTTAGAATATCTATAAGAAATAATCTGACATCAATTCTGTTAAACTCCACGGAAGAGAGAAACATTGAGATGAAACTGTGTTTCTAAGACAGCACAAAGCACCACTATTGAGAAAAGATATACAATAAATAAAGAGTTGATATCCTTTAATAACAAATATACATATACATACATACATACATACATA